>Ga0172370_10008257_pt1 | contig 12549 bp, 12 predicted proteins | sample LakKiv5m_FD_114538 | JGI IMG/M metagenome (GOLD analysis project Ga0172370, IMG submission 114538) | Freshwater microbial communities from Kabuno Bay, South-Kivu, Congo - kab_022012_11.5m | ecosystem: Environmental > Aquatic > Freshwater > Lake | place: Democratic Republic of the Congo...
GGCGATCAACGCATACACACTCCAAGATATGCTTCGCGTAACAGGGTCGATTGTTTTGTCTGGGCAACAAAATGAAGCAATATCTTCAGACAATGTGCTTGAGCGGCTTTTTTCAAAAAGCGAGTCTTTATTTCAAGGATCGGCTATAGGAAAAAAGGGATTTTTGAGTTCTGTTTCGGAACAAATATTTTCTCAAATACAACATCTTGCGTTACATAAAGCTGAAGAAATGGGGCGATTATTGTTTGTGGGATTGGAGCGCGGACATATTCTCGCAAGTGTTCGTGATAAGCAAATCCAGCAAACACTTGTATTGTTGGGGGCTACTGGGGCGGTAATGACCCCACCATGTCCGCAAGCATTTATTGACAATTCATGTGTGGTGGATACTATTTACCAGGTTGATGCAAACGTGGGAGTAAATCGAGCAAACTACGCGCTTACACGCTATTTTGAACATCGTGTTGTGCTTTCTCAAAATGTTGCGGCGCATACATACGTCATGCACTACGCAAACACATCTACAAGTACCGCGTGGCCGTCGGGTTCGTATAAAAACTACATCCGCGTTGTTCTTCCTGACTTTGCGCAAGTGAACACGATTTTGATTGATCAGGTTCCTTTATCTCCATCTCGTATTACGCAAACACTTGCGTATGGAAAACGTGAGGTTGGTTTTCAAATAGAGGTTCCTGTTGGAAAAACTGTGAATGTGCAGATGAACTATGTGACGTCGTTTTCTCAAGCAAAACATTTTTCGTATGCGCTATTTACGCAGAAGCAGGCGGGAACAGGGGATGATCCTGTGTCATATACTATGACAACACAAAAACCTCTTCGAGTGGTAAAACTTGCTCCAGAGGGAGCTGTGTTGGGAAATGTTGTGCAGTTTGACACCACCCTTGATCGACATCAATACTTGGCGGTTGAAGTCCAATAGACCAGATGATACAATCGGCTCTCTGATTTTGGTCTGAAAGGAATATGGGGTATGACTGCAGAAAAACACACGCTTTCGGCAAAAAAGCGCACAATTACAGGCAAAAAAGTAAAACAACTCCGCGCACAGCGCATTCTTCCTGCACATATTTATGGCAACACCGAGCCAATAAATATTGAGTTTGATGAAAAAATGTTTTTACACGTTTTCAAAAAAGCGGGTGAAACGAGTCTTTTATACATTCAGATTGAAGGGGAAAAAGATGCTCGTCCAGTGCTTGTTGCGGACTACATGGTTGATCCTATGTCTGGGGTTATAACACATGTTGATCTTCGTCAGGTGAACTTGAGTGTACAAGTGAAAGCAAATGTTCCTGTTGAGGTGGTGGGTGAATCTGAGGCTGTAAAAGCTGGTGGAGTGCTTATTTCTTTGTACAACGAAATTGAGGTTGAGGCTCTTCCAACAGATCTTCCAGAAAAATTTGTGTTGGATGCAACAAAACTTCTCAAGATTGGAGATGAGTTGAAAGTATCTGATCTTGAATATGACAAAACAAAAGTTGAGGTGTTATTGCACGCTGATGAAATATTGGTTGTGGTAAATGAGCCAGTTGTTGAAGTTGAGGCCCCAGTAGCAACCGAACCAATCGAGGTTGAAACAACGGTTCAGGGCGCAAAGAAAGAGGGTGAGGAAGGCGCTGCTGAGGGTGAAAAGAAAGCAGAAAAGAAGGAAGAAAAATAACGTATTACTTTACTTATTGAACAATGGTGACCCGCGGAATACGCGGGTCATTTGGTTCTATGAACTCCCACGTCTTTTGTGTTGAGACGAGCGCTTCGAGCTCTTGTAGTCTGTAGTGAATCGCGGCAAGCGCTGCATATGCTTCTCGCGAAGATGGTTGTTTGGTGAGTGTTGATGTCCAAAATGCACGCAGTTGTTCGAGTTTTTCTTGCGGGTATGCGGCTCCTCGTACATCAAGGTGTTGAGGTGAGTGTGTGGTGAGAGGAAGTGTATCAAGGTATAACTGCTCTGCAGTAAGGGGGTCGCCAAACGCATGTGACGTGTTTATGCTTTTCACAAGTGTTTGTGTGTTGTATGAGATGAGAAGTGCGAGTTTATCCCAAAAAAATGGATCTATGGTGAATGGTGTGATGAGTATAAGAAGAATAATGTATCCGATGACAAAAAAATGTATGGGAAGTCTGAAGAGTGATTCGAGTGTTGCGACACTATACGCCAACGCAAGCGCGCCATACACAACAATTTTTTTCTTTACACGGTGCCACACCATATGCATGCATTATGGGGAATGGGTGGGTGGGGGTCAAGAAAATGGGTGTTATGGGGCGAGTGATCGTTGATGATAATCGACACGATCTTCCATTCCTAAAGATCCAAAAAAATGTCCCTTATGATTTAGAAAACAATACATCATCCACACAAATCCCCCAGATTTTCGAAAATCTATATATTGCTTAAGCTCTGTCATAAGATTAGGTCCCATATTATATTCTCCCTGATGATCTTGTATGTATTGGAGATTTGCATCATAAATACGCTGAAGCTCTTCAAGTGACATTCCCCACAAATTCTGACCCATATTCAAATCAATTCCTCGTTCTATTTTTTCTGCCATCTCCCCTCCTATTCTTTCGGCCACGGGGCAGTGATTAATAATGGTTCTTCTACAAGGCCTTCATGTTTGAATGATTGCCATATCGCCTCGGTGACGTATGGCATAAATGGATGAAGAAGTTTTAGACATGCGGTGTAACTTGTAAGAAGCGTTGTAGCAACTGCAGTCCTATCTTCCCGATGTTTTGTTTCCTCAAGATATGTATTTGCGAGCGTATTCCACACGAAATCATATATTCCAAGCGCCGTATCAGAAAACCGATATTTTTCGAGGCATGTTGTCGCATGGTTAACAAGTTTTTGTGTTTCTGCGAGAAGCTTTTTATCTTCCGGTTGGTGTGATGGTTGCGCAAACACAACACCTTGTTCTTTGAGCATGACGATGTATCTACCCACATTCCATAATTTATTTCCAAAATTTCTGTATCCTTTTACTTTTTCTTTACTTAAAGCGATGGGGTTTCCTGGAGCGCAACCTGCAACGAGCGCAATGCGAAGTGCGTCAGCGCCAAACTCGTTTGCAATGTCGATAGGATTAATCACATTTCCTTTTGATTTACTCATTTTTTGCCCTTTTTCGTCGGTCACCATGGAATGGAGATACACAGTGGAGAAGGGGACTTTTTTTGTGAGATAAAGGCCAAACATAATCATGCGCGCTACCCAGAAAAAGAGAATATCCCACATGGTATCGAGTACGGCGGTGGGGTAAAAACGCTTAAAATCATCTCCATTTGGGTAATGGAGGGTGGTGAGTGGCCATTGACCAGAGCTATACCATGTGTCAAACGTGTCGGTTTCTGGAAGATAGTCTTCTCCCGGAGAGGCATCACCAACCACAAATGTTGCGTCGATTGGCGCGCGGAGTTGTTGAAGCCCCTCTCGAATTTCCTGCATGGAGTAGTGATCAAGAAGCTCTCCAACTAATCCACTGACGCGCACTCCATTTTTTGAGAGAAATATTACGTGAAGTGTTGGATGGTGTGTTGCGGAGTACCACACAGGAATACGAATGCCCCACACAATTTGTCGGCTAATTGGCCAATCGCGTATGTTTTCCATCCATTGGTAGTACTGTTTTTCAAATCGCTTGGGGACGAACTGAATTTGTTTTGTTTTCACTGCTTGGATTGCAGGCTCTGCGAGCGGTTTCATCTTGACAAACCAGTTGGGAAGAACGAGCGGCTCTATGTCGTGGGAAGATTTGTAGCACACGGTAACGTTGTGCGTATAGTTTTCATCAATATGATCGATGAGTCCATCTGCTTTCATATCCTCGATCACCATTTGTCGCACATCTTTTACAGATTTTCCGTGATATTTTTGCGCGCGATCTTTATATTTTTGATCGGCATTTTTATATTCTTCGCCATGAATAAACCAACTAAAGTCCATTTTGCCGCGCGTATCAATAATGGGAGTGATGGGGAGGTTATAGCGTCTTCCAAGCATAAAGTCATGTGCATCATGCGCGGGAGTGACCTTCATAATACCAGTTCCAAACTTGGGATCTACTTCTTCATCAGCAATGACCGTCATTGAGACTGGGCCAAGCGCTCCCATAATATCCAACGTTTTCCCAATCCATTTTTTGTATCTTAGATCTTTTGGATTTACCGCCAAAGCGGTATCGCGAAACTTTGTTTCTGGACGCACGGTTGCCACAATGAATGGACCATACTTCATGTAATAGAGTGGGTCTTTGCGCTCAACGTGTGAAACTTCAAGATCTGCAAACGTGGTGCCACATTTTGGACAAAAATTCACAATGTAGTGATCACGATATACCAATCCATCTTTTACCATTTTTGCAAATGTGTCGTATACGGTGTTAATAACGTGATCGTCCAACATGAATGTTTTACGTGACCAATCAAGCGAAAATCCAAGAAGTTTAAGTTGTTCCTCAATTAAGCCTGAATTGTCTTTCACAAACTTGTAGATGTTGTTGTACAACGTCTCGCGATCAAAATCGAAGCGGGATTTTCCCTGTTTTGCTAAGTGTTTTTCATACACATACTGTGATTCATATCCTGCGTGGTCGGTTCCCGGAACCCATACTGTAGGGTTGCCCTGCATACGCTTCCATCGAATCAAGATGTCTTCAATAACAAACATGGCGTGTCCTGCATGGAGTGATGCGTTTGCGTTTGGAGGGGGAAGGAGGATGGTGTAAGGAGGTTTTTTACTGGAGAGATTGGGTTTGAATGCTTGCGCACTTTCCCACAACGCGTACATGTGTTTCTCGTGGTCTTTGTGTGTGTATGCCTTGTCCATGTCGAGTATTATACTACGATGTTTTGTGGGAAGGAGTGGTTGGGCAAAAACTGCGTGTTGACAATAGGGGGTGTGGTGTCGTTATACTAAACGGCAATATGTATGTAAAGTTTTCATATACATTTTGCATGAAAAAGAAGTTTAAAATTGTGCGAGAAATCGCAAGAAGCTAAGGCGGCCCCCAAGCCGCTTTTTTTATGGGAGAAAGATGGGAATCATAACACCAGAAATACCACAACTTTTGGCAGAGTATTTGCAAGGATTTACTCCAGAGCAAATGCGGGAGATATTGTCGATGTTGATGTTTGGGGTGTTAACCTTTAATTCTCAAGCAAAACTAAATATTGATCGTAAAGATGACAGAAAAAGTAGGTTGTCAGGGCACGGCCCTCACAATCAATGGCGCATAACATATTCGCATGTTGTTACGCATGATAGTTCAAATCCTGGATATCAAAATCACGAAGGAGGAATGACAGTTACGTACCCTGAGCATGCTATACAGCATATTGTGTGGTATATGATGGGGATGAGAGATGGGCTTTGGAGAATTGGTTTGTCTGCAGACTATCACGCTTGGGCGGCGGCGAAAATTCTTAGCAATTTATATAAAAAAGAACACGAGCTTATTAATTACGCGGTTCAGAGAGGATTAATCTTATTACCACAATATCCGTATCCCCCAAGCCTAGCACAGGCCACAGCGCGAGCTCAACTTGAACATGATTTTCCAGAGAGATATCAGCGTGGAAAAAAAGCAAAACCTCATTACGCTGACCCAAGAGATAATGGTTTTGATACGATCGCAAATATTGCTGCAAAACTTCCTTATGAAAAACATCAACAAATAGAAAAAAAACAAGCACTAAGTTGGTCTCTAATATTTAGAGGAATAACCCCTTCGTTGGAATAATACGCATGTTTCAACATGAAGGATACACATTTGGGAAAGCGTTATACAGAGTACAAAAAGAGCATCCTTGGTGGGCTATGAACAGGGTCATCAAAGAACTTTCAAAAGAATTTTCAGATGCAGTCATCTCTGCTTTTGTGCACAACCTTTATAAAAAGTATGCAGAGAGGAATGGGCTTTAAAACATCTTATTATTGTCTTGTTCCCCGCAAATACACTGCAGCCCATGGCTGATATACAGTGGTAAACACGCGATCTTGTAGTGTTTCCCCTCCTCGTTTTACCACGTAATAGAAACTTGTTTTTGCCCCCGGAGCAGACCAATCAACTTGTTTTAATACGCCAACGGGAAGCGTGGGATCATCTTGATATATTGTTGGTTTTGGCGGCGTTTGTCCAAATACTTTGTGATCGCGAATGGTTGCAACTCTTCCATCCGATGTTCCCCACAACTCTACAATCATACTGTAGCGTTTTGGGTCAACAGAAGCGGTAACCAATATGTATCCAGGGGTATCGTTGCTAAACTTTAGATCTGGTGATGGAGAAAATGAGGTTGCATCTATGCCTGGCAATGAATTTTGTTCGTAGTATCCAACACGATAGCTGTGTCCTTTGCGCTCCACAATGGGAAGTCCGGCGTTGAGCGCCGCACGAAACACCGTTGTTGATCCTTGGCACACGCCACCACCATCACCCAAAACGGTGCGTCCTTGCTGAATGATGTATGCAGGTTGAAATCCTGTTGCACGCGACACCTCACCAACAGCCTTGTTGTAACTAAAAATTCCACCCGGAGGAACAACTTCCAAGTGAATGCGTTGTCCTACAAGTCCAACATTATGTACGCGTCCAGGTATGGAATGAAAAAATGTGGAGAGTGCGTACCCAATACGTTCATTGATTCCAAGCGAGTTCATTTCTGCAAGTTTTTTCTTGGGTTCTATGAGCATAACTGGAAGTGAAATAGGTTCTTGTGGGACGATGTGGGATGTATCAAATTCTCGAACTGATTGCAGAACAAGTTCCTTAGATGATGCGGCATCGAGTGAACGACCACTACGTGGGGGGGTGAATTCGGTTACTATTTTCCCCAAGACTTTTATGTGGGGCTCTTGTATTGCGCGATCAACAACTGCTACCCAATCAAGCACAACACGCTCAATCTCTTTTTTAGAAACTCCCTGGGGGACAAGAAAAGTTGCAATAATGGATTGGTCATTAAGTGTAAGCTCTACATCGTCTGCTCGAAATGTAAGTTTTTTCCCAACGATGGGGATTGCGCGTTTTTTTAATTGGTCAACTTGCGTTGGCGTGAGTTCGATCATTTCTTCAACAGGAATGAGAATGGTGTCAAATGATGCTTTCGCGGTGTTTTGAATAAGTGAAAGAATGGCGTTTTTCAACCTTTCTTGTTGAACGGTTTTTCCTTCTGTTCCAATAAAAACTTGAAGAGATTGTGGTGATCCTGAAACACGCAACGCAATAGATGGTTTTTTTCCTGGCCTGTCTATCAATTTAGCAAGGCCCTGAATCCATGTTGCGAGCGCATCTTCTTGTATTGTTCTTGGAATGTGTATGTGTTTATCTTGAAGAATGAGATATGCAATGTTAGTAAGTCGAGTTTTCCATGACCCTGTTTTTCCATAGAAGACTGCTTCATCAATTGCCTTTTCCGGATTTTGAGTCATATGAATATCTTGTGTTGAGAGGGTGTGTGTTTTTCCTTGGTATTCAAGCGTAATGTATGAGGGAATAGAGTAGCGCCCATGTTTTTGAAGAAGTAATATTGCTTCGTCTCGTGTTCTTTCTCCAACATTTACGCCATCAATGTAAATTCCTGGAAGAATGTGGGTTTGTGTCCATCGATAGAGAAGGGGGATAAGAACAACAACACAACATGCAAGAAATAAAAGAAGAAGTTTTGCTGTTCGTGTATGTTTTTTAGGTGACGCTTGTGGCAGGAATCTCATGTGTTGTAGTATAAGGGGAAGACACTCGAAAGAGAAGACTATGGCAGATCCGGTTACTCCCATTCAGGGAACGCCAGTCCAACCTTCTGCGCCGCGTCCAGCGGCTCTTCCTGTTGCGCCTACTCCTGTTTCTTCATCGCCTTCAACATTACCCGTAACTCCTAAACCACAATCATCTATGTCGTCTCAGCAAGTGTTTCCTCCATCCCCTAAGTCGTTATTGTCGCCACAATCTCCACCAACCCCACAAGCTTCATCATTGTCATCAACATCTCCATCTGAAACATCTGTGGGGAGTACTTTAGTCCCACCAATAAAGTCATCAACACAACCGCAACCTCCTTTGTCAGGAATGCCTATGGGGAGTGCGCCTGTACTACAAACAAAATCACCACTCCCAATAACCGCACCCATTCCTATAAAAATTGGTGTTGGTGGTGCCCCCCTGCAAACACCTCCATCCCCACAAAAGATTGTTGCGGAAGCGCCAACGCCGATTTCTCCAAAACCAATGGGTGGAACTTCAGTTTCATCTGGAGTAAAGCCATCAATGTCATCTATGGGAACTCAATCAACTAGCGGATTTTTGCCACAACAACCCCAATCATCTTCATCGCAATCTTCACAAAAGCCATCGCAATCACCCCAGAAACTCCCGCAGTCTGGTGTAAAAATGGCATCGCCCGGCGATGTCAAGCAATCTCCGTTTAAGTTTTTACCCATCATTCTTGGAGTATTGGCGCTTGTAGGTCTTGTGTGGTTTCTCATCACAAAGTTTTTTGGCGGAGCATCAACATCACAAACGGCATCGCCAAAAACAGCACAACAGGCCTCGACGCCAGCGCCTGTAAAACAAACTACCGTTACGTATTGGGGGTTGTGGGAGCCAAGCCCTGTGATGGACCAAGTGTTGAAAGATTTTTCTACGGCAAATCCTGGGGTTGTGGTGAATTATGTCCAGCAATCACCAAAAGATTACAGGGAACGACTTGCAGATGCGCTCAAAAAAGGAACAGGACCAGATGTATTTCGATATCACGCAACATGGGTTCCTATGTTGAAATCGAATCTTTCAACGATTCCTTCATCGGTGATGTCTGCGGATGAATACACAAAAACGTTTTACCCAATTGTCTCTAAACAACTCAAAACGACGGATGGCTTTGTTGGGATTCCACTTATGTATGATGGGCTTGCACTGTACTACAACAAGCAAATTTTTACGACAGCAAATTTACCAGCACCAACATCTTGGGCTGAGATAGAGAGCGCGGCACGTGCGCTCACGGTTCGATCAAAGGACAAGAAAATTGATCGTGCGGGCATTGCGTTAGGAACAACAGCAAATGTGGACAATTTTTCTGATGTTTTAGGATTACTCATTTTGCAAAATGGAGGAGACCCCTCTCAGCCGGCAACAAAACTTGTAGCAGACTCGGTAAAGTATTACACCAATTTTTATCGATCGCTCAAGGTGTGGGACGAGACATTGCCAAACTCAACGTACGCATTCGCAACAGAAAAAGTGGCAATGATGATTGCTCCATCCTGGCGTGCATTTGAGGTCAAAGCGATTAATCCCAATATCCAATTTGCTATTGCTCCAGTTCCACAGTTGCCGGGAACAAGTATTGCTTGGGCATCGTATTGGGTTGAGGGTGTATCAAAAACAAGCAAACAACAAGATGTCGCATGGAAGCTATTGAAGTACATGAGTAGTAAAGATGTGTTGCTTAAACTTCATGAGTCTGCTGCATCAAAAACGCCACGCTTATTTGGTGAAATTTATCCACGGGTTGATATGGCTTCAACTATGGCTTCTGATCCATATGTAAGTGCATTTTTGTCTGATGCGCCAAAAGCGACGTCATGGTGGATGGCGTCGCGCACATTTGATAATGGAATAAACGACAAAATCATTAAGTATTACGAAGATGCTATTAATGCAGTGAACTTGGGGACCTCAACTCCAGATGAAGCGTTGAAAACAACACAACAAGGTGTACAACAAGTATTATCGACACAGCAATAGTGTTTGTCTGCTGGTATCCTTCTTCTTCTCAGCGTAGAATTTTAATATGAAGATTTCTGTTCCGATGTATCGCGCTTTATGTTATGCAAGCGTATTCCGTTTTCCATTAACAGAAGAGGAAATGAAGAGATATGCAATACGTCATGGGCCGCATGTTTCTTTGGATGATATTGTGCGGCGTGTTGTATATCGTCGCGAATATTATTGTTTGAAAGGAAACGAAAAGGATATTGATCGGCGTATTCGCAATCTTCCATATGTTGATGCAAAAATGCGTCATGCACATTTTGCCGCAAGATTATTTGCGCTTGTTCCAACAGTATTGGGGGTGTTTATTACTGGGGGATTGGCTGTTGGAAATGTCCAAAAGGATGATGATATTGATTTTCTCATTGTCACAAAACAAGGATGGGTGTGGACCACACGATTTATGTTGGTGGTGATGAGTAAGTTGATCGGGAAATATACACACAAGCGCGAGCGTCGCGAAGATGCAACATTTGCTGATGCAAACACGTGGTGTTTGAATATGTGGCTCGATGAAACAGCGCTTGCTGTTCCGCTCACGCAACGCAATGTGTATACGGCGCATGAAGTGATACAAGCGCTTCCGCTGGTGAATAGGGAGAAGATTGCCGAGCGATTTTTATGGGCGAATAGGTGGGCGGGGGGGTGGGTGAAGATAAAAAGTGATGCAAAATTTATTGATGTGAAAAAAACTTCAATCACTATGATTGAGAAGGTGTTTTATGCGATGCAGACGTATCGGATGACGAAGAGACAGTCAATATACTCTGCAATATTTCATCCGGGGGATACAGGTGGAGAGGTAAATAAAATATATTTTAGGAGTCTTATTTAAGTGGAGAGAATATTCGTTCATCAAATCCGTGGGGTTTATGTTTATGTGTGCCTAATTGAGCGACTGCTTGTGCAATTGCGTTGTATGTAGTGCTGTCAATCTCACTATAATGGACAACAATTTGTTTGTGTCTATTTAAGTGAACCACATGTGCTAATAGTGCACGAGAAATAATCGTTGGATTTATATGTTTTTCAAGTTCTTGCAATAATGCTTCTTTTTCTTTATCCATATGTATATTTTCCTTTTTATCCGCGAAATTTTGGATTGTATGCTGATGCAAATAAACTTTTTCTTTCAACAATATGTTGGCCTTCTTCGTATCTCCGTGTTACAGGATGTTTTGCGAGAAGTTGAAAAATTGCATACTCAATATCTGTCGGAATACTTATGATGAGTCGTATTTCTCGTTGTTCGACGATATCAACTCCTTGTTTTTTCAATTCTTTTGCAAGTCGAGCAAAATCCACCTCAGCAAGATTGGGCATAGGTATCCTTTTCAATTTTGAGAAGCCGTCATTCTATCCTATAACTCGAAGAAAATCAACATATCTGTTACACACAAATAGAGCAAACACGATCTAAGGTACAATAAGATGATGACAGCTGATTTTTATGCCCAACCCCACATCAAAAACATTCTTCAGACACTTGAAAACTCGAGGAAGAATGGAAAAACCATTGTATTGGCTACAGGGTTTTTTGACCTTTTACATGAAGAACATAAAAAGTTTTTACTCAAGGCAAGACAGGCTGGAGATGTGTTGGTGGTGGGGGTGGAGTCTGATGTACGGGTCAAAAAAATCAAGGGTGAGGGGCGACCAATACACACGCAAAAAGTGCGGCTTCAACAAATCAAGGACCTCTCGTATGTTAATGAGGTATTTGTTCTTCCGGATGAATTTTCACTGCCGCAAGACCATGAGCAGCTCATCGCGCATATTCGCCCAAATATTTTGGCAATTTCTTCACACTCAGATCATCAAGACAAAAAGCGCGCGTTAGTAGAAAAATATGGGGGAGAGCTGCGCATTGTGCATCAACATAATCCGCAGGTTTCCACTTCGCAACTTCTTTCTGGTGTACAATAACCAGGCATGGATTTGGGTCATCTGTATACCATTATTATTTATCAGCCATTCCTCAATATATTGGTGGGGATTTATTGGTTTTTGCAGCAGTTGGTGCATGCGAATCCATACAACCCGAATCCATTTCCTGCTGATATGGGTGTTGCGGTAATCATTTTTACGATCGTGATTCGATTCCTCATGCTTCCTCTGACGTTTTCATCTGAGCGATCAGAAAAAGAGCGCAAAGAAATCGAGGAGCAAATTGAGGAAATCGAGCATAAATTGGCAGGCGCCCCAGTGCAGATGGAGCGCGAGATGAAGAAGGTGATCAACAAAAACAAGCGCGTGATTGTGTCGTCTGTGATCGATCTCATCATTCAAGTCATTATCGCTGTTATGCTTTGGCGTATTTTTGCTCGTGGTTTGGTGGGGGAGGATCTCCACCTCATTTATGGATGGATGCCAAAAGTTCCACAACCTTTTAATCTTATGTTTTTAGGAAAATATGATTTGTCACATCCTCATATGTCGCTGAACATTTTGCAATCTGTATTAATTCTCGTTCTTGAGATTATTAACTCTCTGGCCTCGCCTTTTAAAGTGACAAGAAAAGAAGTGGTGCGCATGCAGTTTACGCTTCCAATTGTCTCGTTCATTATCTTTTCCTTTTTGCCTGCAGGAAAAAAATTGTTTGTGATTACAGCATTGTCTTTTAGTATTGTGTATTCCTCTATCCGATTGATTCGCGTCTCGATCGAGCGAGCATTAAGCAAGCCTCCTGGCGCTGAGGGTGATACTACGCATGAAAAAAATGTTGCTCATGCTCCAGTTCCTCCGCCTGCAC
>Ga0172370_10008262_pt1 | contig 12546 bp, 5 predicted proteins | sample LakKiv5m_FD_114538 | JGI IMG/M metagenome (GOLD analysis project Ga0172370, IMG submission 114538) | Freshwater microbial communities from Kabuno Bay, South-Kivu, Congo - kab_022012_11.5m | ecosystem: Environmental > Aquatic > Freshwater > Lake | place: Democratic Republic of the Congo...
CGCTCGACGCCATCGATGTCAGCCTTGTCGAAGTACTCCCGCCGCTCCGTCATGCCAGCGAGCAGATCCGTTGCGAGCCCCAGTGCGGCGTCGTAGCGGTACGCATTGGCCGCCTCGGCGATGGCCTTGCGTCGCCGGAGGCTGAAGACTGCGTCCGGCAGCTCGAGTCGGCGGTAGTGGCACGTCCACGGCCTCGGGCGCCGGGCGACATCGTCGTAGTGCTCGAAGTCGAGGTACCAAGCCTGTTTGTCGAACCAGCTCGCGGCGTGGATGGCTCCTGCGTCCATCGGCTTCTTGCCGCCGGTCGAGTCGATCGTGACGGCGACACCGGGGTGTCCCCGGAGCCATCCGAGGAGCTTCCGAAACACGTCGGCGGGGCTGCTTGGATCGACTTCGACGAGCGGATCGATCGCCGGCTTGAGGAAGCCCAGTTCGGAGCGATGTTGGCGCACGCTCTCCTCAACCGCCTTCCACGCCAGTTTGCTCGAGACCGGCACGATCACCGTCGTGGTTTCGACGCTCAGGTGCACCCCCGCGCACAAGGCCAGTTGCTCCGCGCTGTAGCCGGCAAGCAACAGCACGTAGCGCTTCCCCTTGGGGCTGTCCGCGCCCCCAGGCCGGTCGAGCAACGCGAGCGTCAGTGGCAGGTGCGCCGCAGCGCGGTCGTCCCACTGCCGCCAACAGCCGCCCAGAACAATCGGGTCCGGTTTGCTCTCTCCCAACACGTCACCGAACACATCACTCCATAGCGTCTCGAGTTCGCATCTGGCCTGCTCGCTGTCCATCTCGCCTCCGCCTCTTCTGCCGTTCAGTTCGCTACCCTGTTCGCCCCTCTCACTCGTCCCCCAGCCGCTCCATCAGCCATCGCGCGAACTCCCGCAGCTCGCGCTGGCGCTTGGCGTCGAGGGCGGTAGGGTCGAAGTGGCGGCGGTCGACCTGGACGATTTCGCCGCGCACCCGCACGCCGCCGGGGCGGCGACCGCGCCCGATGGCCCCCACGGCGCGCTCGAGCTCGGTCGCAAAGCGGCCGGCCTCCCAAGGGGTGCGCTTCCAGGCCGCGAGGACGGACTCCGGGTCGTGACGCGGGTGCCGCTTGAGGTGCTGGCCCAGAACGGCCGCGTGGGTGAAGGGGAGCTGCGACGCGTCGACGAGCTCCCGCACGCGCTCCGGCATGGCGCCGATGGCCTCTAGGCGACGTACCTGAGACGTCGAGACGCCGAGCGTCGAGGCAATCTCTGCGAGGTTGCGTCCATCGTGCTGGAGCCGCCACACGAGGTAGACGAGGTCCACCTCCTTGAGCGAGCGACGTCCGGCGTTCTCGGCCCAGGCGATTCGCGTCGCGTCGGGGTCATCTGCCTCGAGCACGACGGCCTGTACGTGGCCGCGCGCGAGGGCCGAGAGCGCGTGGATGCGGCAGAAGCCCGCCACGATGCGCAGCCGTTGGCCGGGGGCGCTTCGCTGGAGAAAGACCGGCACTTTCTGCCCCTGCTCGCGCAGTGAGCGCTCGAGCTCCGGGTTGTCGAGGCTCGCGCGCTGGCGGTAGGTCTCGTCCGTGGTGTCGATGTCGCGCAGCGGGACGATCACGACGAGGTGCGCGGTCTCGTAGACGGGGTGGGTCTTGGCGGCCAACATTTGCTCCTTTCGGCGTGTCGCGCGCGGCGCGGCATGCTTGGTGCCAAATGGCAAAACCGATCCCTTCTCATCCATCATCGCTGGGTTACGGCCGCCCTGCTCACGCAAATAGCCCCGCTCGGACGGCGTCGAGCGAAGGCCGGCCGAGCGCAGCGGTGCGGGTGGCAACGGGCGGCTGTCGAGCCAAGCCACGCGGCGGAAGCGCTCGAGGTCCCCATCGAGGAGGTAGAGCCAGCCGCAGCCGAAATTGGTCTTGCGCCCGACGTGCAGGAGCTCGCCGAGGCGCAGCCACGGGAGGAAGCCCGCGACCGGGCCATGGTAGCGCGCCTCGCCCACGAAGCCGTCGAGCAGGTACTCGGTGCCCGGTTGGTGTGCGCTCGCGATGCGCCGCTCCTCCCACGTGCCCATGCTCGACGCCAGGGACACGCGCTCGGCGGCGCGAGGCCAACCAGGCCTGGGCAGGTCGGCGGGGCCCCAGCGCTCGACGAGGTTCCGAAAGCGCGAGCCGATGGCGTCGATGAGCGCGGGGAAGGACGGCACGCGGTCGATGTGGCCGCTGTGCTTGATGGCGGTCGGAGTGAGGAAGCGGACGCCGACCTCAGCCGAGGTGGACTGGTTCGCTGGCACTTCGCTGGTGAGGGGTGAAATCTGGAACCAGGGCAGTTCCGCCGCGCCGGACAGGACCTCGCGGTGCGGCACGGCGGCGAGGGGCAGGCCGTCCTGATCGAGGCTCTGGACCTCCCCCAGGTTGAACGTGGACGTGCGCCGGCCGATCCCGCGAGACTCGGCCCCCGCGAAGCTGGCGACGACCGCAGGCGCGGCATCGATGAAGGGGCCGACCAGGAACACATCGAAGGCGAACCTCTCTCCCTCAACGAGCCTGCCCTCTTCGAGCGGCACGCGGACCCAACACGGGCGAGGGACGTCGGCGGCCTCGAAGACCTCGAAGTAGGGGCATTCCTCCGTGACTGGACAGGCGGAGCACGGAGCCTGGCTCTGCAGCGTGCACACGGCTGACCGGACGCCGGACTTCAAGGTCCGCGACACGTGTTGGTCGAGCGCGAAGCCAGTCTGGATCGGTCCGGTCGCGACGGCGCACAGGCGCATCCAAAGCACGGGCAGGCCGACCAGAGGTGAGGCGCCGGGATCCATGCCTGAAAGGCTTGCACCGCGAGGCTCAACCGTCAAGACCCGGCTCGAATCACGGACGGGGTATCGCGGAGCGCCGCACAGACACAGTCTGGTGCCGGCGGCCCGGTGTTTGGCTCGACGGTCGATTGGATGGGGAGCCTCGTGCCGCAGACGGTCAGGAGTTGCGGACCAGCGCGTGGCTTGGCAAGTTCTGTCTGCGACCCCGAAGGAGCCTTCATGACGCGCCTCGCTCCGCCTGCTGCAGGACCATCGGCCACCACGCCCGTCTTGCGTGTCGTGACGTACGACATCGAGTCCAACCGCGACCGAGCACGCGCGGCGCGGTACCTCGAAGGCATCGGCGAGCGGGTCCAAAAGAGCGTATTCGAGGCCCGGCTCGACGAGGAGGGGGTCCGCCGCGTATTGAACGCGCTCGAGCCACTGCTCGACGCCGCTGGCTCCGACAGCGTCCGAATCTACACGGTCTGCGAGTCGTGCCGCCGTACGTCGCGCGCGCGCGGCGCCGCGCCGGCGCACCTGCCGGCTTCCCGCAGCACGATCGCATGAGGTCACGATGAAAGCGCATGACACAAAACGTCTCCTGGAGAAGGTGGCCCACACGGGCGCCCTTCGCGCAGCCCTCGCCCGCGTGGCCCGAAAGGGCGGAATGCCGGGCTCCGACGGCGTGAGGCTGGAGGACTTCTGTTCGGACGCCGAGGCACAGCTTGCAGGCCTGCGTTCGGAGCTGCTCTCGGGAACGTGGCGCCCGGGCCCCGGCCTGCGCGTTCAGCGGGCGAGCGAGCCGAATCGACCGCTCGTCGTGCCGAACGTGCGGGATCGCGTCGTGCAGCGCGCCATCGCGGACATGCTGGCGCCTCTCCTCGAGCCGGAGATGCAGGAGTCGAGCCACGCGTTTCGGCGTGGACGTTCGGCCCACACGGCTGCGGCGGCCGTGGACGCCGCCATCGCTTCGGGCCTTCATCACGTCGCGCGCGGCGACGTGGAGAAGTTCTTCGACCGAATCGATCGCGGCCGGCTGCTCGCGGCCCTGGGCAAGCACGTGCAGGACACGCGCCTGCTGGAGATCGTGCGGCTGCTCCTTGCGTCCGGGGTCTTCGATGGCGAACGCCTCTTCGATCCCGAAACGGGAATCGCCCAGGGCTCGCCGCTCTCGCCGCTCCTGTCCAACGTGTACCTGTCACCCTTCGACCGCGCCCTCGGCGCCCTGTCCGACACCGTGCTCGTTCGCTACTGCGACGACTTCGTGCTGCTCGCAGCCCACGAACGCGCCGCCCTCGCGGCGCTCGACGTGGCCGGGCGGGCCCTCGACGCGCTCGGGCTCCGACTCCACCCGGACAAGACCCACGTCGGTACGGCAGAGCGCGGCTTCGTCTTTGTCGGGCTTGCGTTCACGTCAGCCGGCCACGGTCCTCCGGCCCCGGTACTTGACGCGCTCGCGGTGCGCCTGCGCGTGCTTCCGGCCGAGGCCCGTGATGGGGCGCGCCGCGGCTTCGAGGCCTTCTATGGCCCGATTGGGCCATACCGCGGGCCACTCATCGAGCGGCTCACGCTCGATGGCGGGCTGGAGGCGGCCGATTGGCTCGCACGTGCGCCATCGACCGCTCCCTCCGCTGCCCCGGCGCGGCTGTGGGATGGTGCTGACGAGGTGGCCCGCGTCGAGGACGAGCGGCAGGCGCGAAGGGACGCGGAGCGGTTTTCACTCACGCTCACAGACGAGGCGATCGCGTTTTTTCTCCGCTGCTTCGCGGGGCGGGAAGGGTGCCACGCGAAGGAGGTCATGGGGGCGGACGGACACCGGCGCTACATTCACGTCCTCGGCGACCTGGATGCCGACCGGATCCGCCGCCACGTTGGGGGCCGAAGCTCGCTCGGTGCTTACGTATTCCGGGCGGACGAGACCGTGCGCTGGCTCTGCCTCGACGTCGACGCCACCCGGTCGGCGCTCGATGCACCCGCGGCGGACGTCCAAGACCTCGTGCACCTAGCCCACTTGGATGCGTGGGCGCTGGCCTCTGCGCTCGAGAAGCTGGGGGCACCAGCGCTGATCGAGGACTCGGGCTACAAGGGCCGTCACGTCTGGGTGCGCTTCGACGCCCCCGTGCGCGCCGACCTGGCCCTTGCCCTCGCATTTGCCGCCGAGGATGCCGTGGGCCCGCCTCCCGAAGGCGTGCGCCGCGAACGCTTTCCGGACCGGACGCGATTGCGCCCTGGCATCGATGGCCCGCTCGTGAAGCTGCCGTGGGGCCTACACGGACGCACGCACAGGCGGTGCCTGTTCGTAGGCGAAGAAGGCTCTCCGCTGCCGGACCAGGTACGCACGCTCGTCTCCTGGCAACCAACGCCCCGCGGCGCTCTCGCAGCCTTCCTCGCTCCGCCGAGTGAGCCACGGCCTGCCGGCGCAGCCGACGGGGGGCGGACGGAGAGGCCTTCGCTCGAGGAACTGAGCTTGACGGCTCGCGTCCTGCGTGGATGCGCGCTGCTCGCCCACGTCGTGGAGAAGGCCCGGGCGACGCGCTACCTCGACCATGCCGAGCGCTTGCTCGTCCTCATGACCTTCGGTCACCTCGGCGGCGAGGCGGCAGATGCCGTGCACGCGGTCATGCGGCTGACGTACAACTACAAGCCTGCCGAGACGGACCGATGGCTCAAGCGCCCCGCACCCTCCCCGATATCGTGCCCGCGCATCCGAGAGCGGTACCCGCAACTCACGCGCCTCGTGCCGTGCGATTGCCACCTGCGCCTGACCCGCGGTGCGTACCCTTCTCCCATCCTGCACGCCCTCACGGCTTCCGAGGTGCCCGGGTTCACTGAGTCGCGGAGGCAGGAGGCCGTACGCAAGCGTTCCGGAGAGGTCCGCAGCGCCCCGGCCGCCACGTCCGACTCGCGCCCCGCCACAAAAGCCGAGTCCGTGCCTGGACCTGTCGCTTGCGACCCGGAATCCGGGCCAAAGCAAGTGGACGCACACGAGGTCGACCAGGCCCTCGCCGCCTATGCCGAGGCGCGCCGCGCGCTCGACTGCGCGAGGGCGCACCTCGAAGCGCTGTTCGCCTCGAACGGAGGTGCGAGCCTCTCCACCCGCATTGGGGCGCTGCGCCGCCTGGCCGGCGAAGACGGCTCGGTTCGCTACTCCGTGGATGTCGGAGAGAGCCCATGAGCACGCTCTACGTCGTCGAGTCCGGAGCGCACGTGCACAAGTCGGCCGAGCGGTTGGTCGTCGAAAAGGAGGGCCGGCCCCTGGCCTCGGTGCGCATGAACGACCTCGAACTCCTCTGCGTAAGCACCTCCGTTCAGCTCTCGACGCAGGCCATCGCAGCCTGTATCACGCGAGGGGTTCGGGTGTGCCTGCTGGGCGGAGCGCGCGTGGTTGCGTCCATCGAGCCCGACGTCCCCTCCAACGTGCTGACGCGGATAGCGCAGGTGGACCGCCTTCGCGACGCGGCCTATCGCGAGCGTTTTGCGCGGTCGGTCGTAGGCGAGAAGCTCACGTCGTGTCTCGCGGTGTTGCGGCTATGGCGGGAGAGCGCGCGAGCCTCGGGCGCCACCGACGTGCGGCGGGACCTCGACGGGCTCATCGCGCGCTTCGAAGCCGAGCACCTGCCTCGGGCCTCGGCGTCGGCGCCTCCCGACGTGGACCCCATCGATCACCTGCGGGGCGTGGAAGGTGCCGCGGCAGTCGGGTTCTTCGACGGCTTGCGCCGAGTGCTCCCTTCCGAAGCCGGCTTCCATGCCCGTCGGATGCACCCCGCGCCTGACCCCGTCAACGCTGCGTTGTCCTTCGCGTTCGCTCTCCTCGGCACGCAGACGGGCGGCCCGCTCGCGGCGGCCGGCCTCGACCTCGGCATCGGCCTGCTCCACGGCCTCCGGTCCGGGCGAGACTCCCTCGTCTTCGACGTGCTCGAGCCCTACCGCGCGCCGGTGGCCGTCGTCTTCGTGGCCCGCCTCTTCGGCCGCCGCGAGCTCGATGCGGACGACTTCGAGGCCGGCCCGGAAAGCGGCGTGCTCCTGACCGACGAGGCCCGCAGGCGCTTCCTGCAGCGCTGGGAGGCCTGGATCAGCGCCCCGAGCCGAGGCGCAGCCGCGTTCGGCCTGCAAGCCGGCGCCTCCGCGCCTTCGGACTCCTGGCGCATGGCGCTCCGGGCACAGGGCCGAGCCATTCGCACCGCGATCATCCGAGGTGCCGATCCGGAGTGGTACTGGAACCGCACGGCAACACGAGAGGACGTCATCGAAGTGGCCATCCACGACGTCCAGAGGGACGGCCCCCTCGCGACCCCGCGCCCGCGTCGAACGGCGCCCAAGTCCGGCAGCACGAGCCCTCGGCCGCCCCGCTAGCCACCGACCGACCCGCAAGGCCCCGCGCACGTGAGAGCGTCGTCAGGGCCTTGATCCTCGGAACCAGCCGATCCGAGAACGGAAAACCGCCACGACCGCACCGCCGCACGAGCCCATCCCGTCATCCTGCCCGGGCCTTGCCTAACGCCCAATCCAAGTGGCCTTGACGACACGGGAATTCTGCGGCATAAGCAGCAATGGGTGGCCCGATGACGTGGGCTTTGAGACAATCACTTTCAAGATCCGATTCATCATCGCATTCCTCGCAGCAATGGGTGGCCCGATGACGTGGGCTTTGAGACACGCGGCCAAACAAATCATCAGCGTCTTCATGGGAGCAGCAATGGGTGGCCCGATGACGTGGGCTTTGAGACGATGGCTTTGCGTTGCTTGTCGCTCAGGAGCTTGCCGCGCAGCAATGGGTGGCCCGATGACGTGGGCTTTGAGACGATACGGGCTTGTTGACCTTCATCCACTTGGTCGGCCGCAGCAATGGGTGGCCCGATGACGTGGGCTTTGAGACACGAAAGTGGTGTAGATGCGAATTCGGCGAAGGCAGGCAGCAATGGGTGGCCCGATGACGTGGGCTTTGAGACAAGGAATCTCCTCGTATTCGACGTTCATGTCGATGTGCAGCAATGGGTGGCCCGATGACGTGGGCTTTGAGACCGTGGCTTCGGCGAGGCGGATCGTCACGGGGTAGCCAGCAGCAATGGGTGGCCCGATGACGTGGGCTTTGAGACACCGGGCTCGACCAAGCCAAGTTCCCCCGCGAGCCGCCATAGGGCCGCGCTCGCCCCGAACTCGACGTAGTTGAGCATGACCGCTGCGGACGGCGAACTCGACGCGAAAGCGGCGTGCTGCGAGTATCGCGGTTGCTTCGCGCAATCCTCGCGCTACCGCTGACCGATCGAGTCGGTGTGCCGGCACCGGTGCGACCAGCGAGACAATCGGCAGCAGGCACAGAGGGGGTAGCGGTGTAGTTGTGCGTTGCGGAAGTCGCGCGGAAATGAGCGCCGTGTCCGAATCACTTCACCCCAATCGTCCGACTCGCGCTGACCCCATGCCACCGGATCGTGATCACAGCCGTGCCCTTGGCCTTGGCGGTGACCTTGCCATTGCCATCGACGCTCGCCACCGCCTTGTTCGACGACGTCCACCAAGTCTGCGGCGAGGCGGCCGTGTCGTTCAGGTTGACCGCGGGCAGCGGCCCGGCCACCGTGCCGTTCGTCCGCGCGCCCGTCGCGGGCAGTGTCTGCGTCTTGCCGACCTTCATCGCCGAGCTTCCCCCGAGCGTAATCGACGCGAGGTTCGCCTTGAAGGAACAGTCGAAGCTGACCGGCGTCCCCTTGGCATCCTTCTGGGCGAGCCGGAGGTGCAGGTGATTCGGGATCGGCTCCTTGCTCGTCTTGCCGATGCGCCCGAGGAAGACGAGCGGTGTGACGAGGTCGCCCTTCTTGACGTAGACGGTCTTGGCGTGAAGGTACTCGCTCGAGAACCAGTACTTGCCGCCCGAGCTGTGCTCGACGACGATGGTGTTGTACGCGTCACCGCCAGCCCGCGTGACCTTGCCGAAGCCCACGGCCGAGAATTCGGCGTTGGCGTCCATGTCAGGGCCGTATCCCGTCCAGTTCAAGTTGACGTCCCAAGCGTACTTCGAGTTGCCCTTGTGGTAACCGGTCTGGTGTTGGCAGAACCCCCACTTGCCCTGCGCATTTCCGGGGCAGTTCGTCGGCGGCCCAATGACGGTCAGCGGCCCGTAGACCGGGCTCGCGACGACGGTCGGTGCCGACGTGAGCGCGCCTTGGACGACCTCGAAATCACCGCTCGCGTAGGACGGGATGGTGTCCGCAACGTCGTCAGCGACGATGCCGGGATCGGCGTCCGACCCAGAGAGCGTGACGACCTCGCTGCGCAGACCGCCCTCCCCCACGGCGGCGACGGTGACGGCGACGCGGCCGGGTGCTTCGACGAAGTTCGCCTCGGTCGTCGCGCACATGCCGCTGCCTTCGAAGCAGACCTCGTAGGCGAGCACCAGGCCCTCCGCGTCGTCCGGGCTGCGCGTCCAGACGAGGCGCGTGCCGTCGGCGGTTTGGAGCCAGTGCGGGACGCGCGGCGGCGCCGGAGCGGGCAGATCCGGGTTCACTTCCGGAGAAGGAGACGGTGAGTCGAAGGGCTCGGCGGCGCAGGCGGCGAGCGCGCCGGCAGTGAGCAGCGTGAGAAGGTGTCGTGCTGTTCGGTTCATGATGCGATCCTTGCGGAGCGGTTGGTGGGCTCCAGTCCCGGAGAGGCGCGGGGGGCGTGGCCTCTTACAGCGGCGCCGTGCGGTTGTTTCCCCGGGGAAACAGCGGCGGGGGCGAGTGGCGGGGCGAGTTGCCTGCCATCGTCGTCTGGGCCTACGATGCCGGTGGTCGCAGCTCGACGTCCTGCGCCACTGGCCGCGCGGCCGCCATCGTCTGGTGCGCTGTGCGCGTCGGGGCCGCGCCGGCTGACCAGACAGGCGAAGCATCGTGGCGACGCGCACTGACATTCCTGACGAGGTGGCCTTCGAACCCGCCTCAAACCCCGACGTCGCCGACAAGCGCATCGGCGACCACTTGCCGTACCCGATAGCGGCGGCCTGGCAGCGCGTTCTGATCGCTCAGCAACACAAGAACCTCGATGTGCGCCACGTTCACGCGGTCATCGACATCACCAACCGCACACTCATCGCGATGTTCCTGCCCGACTACTTACGTGGCCGGCGGGCCAAGGGTGTCGAGGACCTCTTCGAGCTGCTCAATAGGCCCGCCGATGGGACGGTTCGTGACCTGCTTCGGGAGCTCGTGCGGGCGATTCGCGAGCGCGGCGGGCCCACGCCTTTCATGCCGGAGGCCTACGACTGGCTCTTCATCGGAGAGAAGAAGCCCACGCGGGAATTGGAGCTTCTGGATCGGCTCATCACGCTGCGCAACAGATACCACAAACCGCCCGAGTGGACGGACGACGACCTCGCGCGGGAGGTTCGGACTCGCCTCGACCTGTCGCGGCGGCTCCTGCGGTCGCTGGCGTGGCTCGGGAACTACACGATGTTTCGGGTGATCGCTCCGAAACCGACGCGCCAGGGCCATGTCCGCGGTCCTGTTCAGCTCTTTCGAGGGCGTGATCTCGCGTCCGACCGGCAGACCGGGGAGTTCACCGCGAAGCTCGTGGAGGACGCGGTCTACGTTGCGAACGCGACGGGCAGCGAGCTGCTCGAGGTCTCGCCGCTTGTCCACGTCGGCAGCGTGGAGGGCACCGGCGAGGAACGCGTGCTCGTCTTCAAACACGCAGACCCCAAGGGGCGGCTCGTGCTCGTGGACGACATCAGTGGCCGCGAGCTCACGCGCTTCGTCGAGCGCGACGACGAAGAGCTGACGCTGTCGCAGTGGCTCGCGCGCAAGGATCCGAGCGGGCCGACCCTGCCCAATGACGACCTCCTCGGCGTCTTGCAGCAAGCGGATCGCGTCGAGCTCATCGAGGGGGATGTGATCGCGGGACGCTACGAGGTCCTCTCGCAGCTCGGCTCGGGCGGGATGGGCAACGTCTATCGCGTCCGCGATCGCGATCACGACGAGGAGCGGGCGCTCAAGCTGATGCACGAGGAGCTCGTGCATAACCGCGAGGCCGTCGAGCGGTTCAAGCGCGCCCCGAAGCTGCATCGCAAGGTCAAGAACCGCCACGTACTGCGCGAGATCGAGTACGGCGAATCGCACGGCGACAGAAGGCCCTTCCTGCTGATGCCCGTCTTCGGTCGCGGCACGCTGCGGGACGTCATGGAGCGGGGGCCCGGTCAGGCGCAGGCCGAACCTGACGTCTATCGTTGGGCTCTCGGCCTGCTCGATGCGCTGTCCGTCCTTCACGCCGAGGGCATCGTCCACCGCGACGTCAAGCCCTCGAACATCTTGCTCGACGACGAAAGCGAGATCGTCCTGACCGACTTCGACGTCGCGAAGGGAAAGGGAGACATCTCCTTGACGCAGTCCGGGCGGGCGCTCGGGTCGCTGCCCTATCTCGCGCCGGAGGTCATCAACGGCTCGCCGGCGACGGACAAGTCGGACGTGTACTCCGCCGGGCTCGTCCTCGACGAGCTGCTCCGAGGCAAGCGGGAGCGGGAGAGCGCCGGGCAGGGCCTCGTGGGGCCGCTCGGCGACACCGTGCGCCGGATGACGTCGCGCAAGCCGGAGGACAGGCCGACGGCTTCCGGTGCGCGGAAGGCGTTGGTGGCCGCGTGGGGGGCGCGGGAGGAGGGGAGCCGTTCGGGTGAGGGATCGCGGTCCTCCACGAAAGAGGCGGTGTCAACTGCCAAATACGCTGGCGGAACTGCCGACTCGCCGGTCAACCGGGGTCGTCAAGCGGGCAACCGGCAAGCGGGAGGAGCGCGATCAGCGTCCGAACCCAGGCCGGCGGAGGAGACACACCGGAAAGGGGTAGACACACAGACCCTCCGATTCTTTGTCGAACGCGGATTCCGCGAATCCGCGGAGGTTATGCTTGACGAGCTCACGCGGCGGTTCCCGAACGACACGGAGATCCTTGCGCTGCGACCCCAAGTGGAAAAAATGTCGCCAGAAAGGGCCTCGGCCGCCCTGTCGCCAGGCGAGCTGGCCGAGGTGCGCTCCGGTTCCGGCGACGTCGTTCCCGAACCCTTACCGGGACGGAAGGTGAACGTCGCAAGCAACTCCGCGAGGTTCGATTGCCCGGCGTGCGGCAAGGCCTACCGGGTCCCCGCCGAGCGCCTGGTTGCCGCCCGCCTGCAGATCCGATGCCCCAACTGCGGAACCGCTTCTCTACTGAACGTCGCAAAACGACAGGACGGAGCCGTGCTCATCGACGGCTCGCTCGGACCCCACAAGAAGTGGTTCCGCGTCAAGAACCTCACGCGCTTGGGCCCTTTCACCTTGGCTGAAATGCGGGACGCGGCGGCACAGGGCGAGATTGTCGATGACACGCTCGTCTGGAACGCGTCGATGTCCGAGTGGGCAAAGGCGATCACGGTACCAGAAATAAAACAACTTCTCCCAAAGGGCGCGGACTCTGCCAGGACCGGCGACGGTGCCGGCGCAACCGGGGTCGCGCCGACCGATTCAACCCGAATCGCTCGGGCCGCGGCGGCTTTTTTCGACGACGACGCTCGCAGCATCCGCTCGATGGCTCTCGATCTGCCGGACCCGCAGAAGCACATGCCGACCAAAGGGGAGTACAGCAAGCTGCTTCAAGAGTTCTCGGCCATGTTCCGCATGGACAAACGGGCGAGGCGTGATCGCCTTCTGGTCGTTGTCGGAGGCATCATCCTGGCGTTGCTGGTCGCCGGACTCCTTGCGGTCGGCGTCAAGTCGGTAGTCGCTCCGAAGCGAAGCGCCTCGGTACGCCAGGTCGGCGAGGCGGCGGAGGCGCTCGCGCCGACGGCCA
>Ga0172370_10008264_pt1 | contig 12544 bp, 9 predicted proteins | sample LakKiv5m_FD_114538 | JGI IMG/M metagenome (GOLD analysis project Ga0172370, IMG submission 114538) | Freshwater microbial communities from Kabuno Bay, South-Kivu, Congo - kab_022012_11.5m | ecosystem: Environmental > Aquatic > Freshwater > Lake | place: Democratic Republic of the Congo...
CGTGTTGATCAACTATTCCATTCATGTACTTGTAAAGATCATTTTTGAAGTCTTCCTTAATCAGACACAATCGGTTCTGAACAGCAAAAATATAATGCACGAATAACTGGGTGTAAGTATTTGCCATGCTTATTAATTTGTTAATGTCCTACGGACAATATACCGCCTTAGACTACCTATTTCTATTGATCTTGAAGCCCTACGGGCTAAACAATATACAATTTCCATTCTCGTACGAAAATAAGAATGTATTTCATGACTTTTGGGGATATGAGTTTTCAGGATTACTTTCTGTCTGGCACATCAAATAATAATATAGGCATTAAAAATAATAAAGGAGGAGGGAGGAGAAACCGCATATCCGTTTCCGGCTTGTTCAGATGAGTGGCACATGATTGCCTGAGCCAATGAAGTGAAACAGGTATAACAGACTTTTTTACTATACCTTTAATATGCCCCTCAAACGAACATTTTATGGTTTGTTGCCAACAATATACCCCTTAATAGCCTGATCATTTTTGAAATCCTGACCTGAAACTTGTCTCGCATAATGAAAGATGAACCATAAATCCTGAACCAATTGCTACATCTTCTCAAACAAGCTAAACAACTCTTCTTTCTTTCTTGATGACACGGGAACAATAGATCCGTCCGCCATCACAAGGTGTCCTCCTTCGGTTTTGTCGTAACGCACAACGTGATCGAGGTTTACAAGATGAGATTGGTGGGTTCGGAAAAAACCGGAGTGCTCAAGGAGGTCAGCATAGTCTTTCAGGGTCTTCGAAACCAGGAGCTTTTCGGAATTATCAAGATAAAAAGTGGTGTAATTGACATCCGCCTCACATCGGATAATATTTTTTACCTGGATGATATGAATGCTTTCAGCGGTTCGTAAAACAATCTTGCGGATTTTTTCGAGGTTCGAAAGAAGCGCCGTAAGTTTGACTTCGGTATCCTGCTTCGATTTTGATTCGTTTGCTTTATCAACTGCATGTAATAAATCACCGGCGGTAATGGGTTTTAAGATGTAGTCTATGGCGCTGAACTTGAATGCTTTTATTGCATATTCTTCGTGGGCGGTAATGAAAATTACCATGAAAGTGATTTTTTCGAATTTTTTCAAAAGATCAAACCCGGTTCCATCGGTAAGGTTAATATCGAGCAAAACCAGGTCGGGATGTTCACGGTTGATAAGGTCAAAACCCGAAGCTACCGAACCGGCTTCACCGGCGATCCTGATTTCGGTCTTGCCAAGGCTTAAAATCCTGATGATTGTTTCCCTAGCCTTGCTTTCATCATCAATTACGGCTATTGATATCATTTTTCAATTGTATTGGACGGGTAAAAATATAAAATTTATCAAATCATGTCTTTAAACGGAATTCCAAATTCAACAAGCGTACCGCACGGTTTTCCATCATCATCCTTCAGGTCGGTAAGCACCAGATTTAGTTTTTGCTTATGTTTTTTGCTTAGTATTTCGAGTCGTTCACGGGTAATGGAAGTCGCCATAGACTGATGTTGCCTGCTGATTTCAAGTTCTCTTGCTTTTTCCCGGCCAATACCGTTATCTTCCAATGTAAAAACGAGATGGTTGTTTTCCTTGTGGTACTTAATACTGATGAGCCCTTCGTCCCGCTTTAACCTCAATCCATGTTCAATGGCATTTTCGATAAATGGCTGCGCCAGCATTGGAGGAATCCTCAGGGATTGAGCATCAATAGCTTCATCGAGCGATATGATATAATTAAACTTGTGTTCGAACCGCAGGCTTTGAAGGTCAAGATAATATTGGAGCATACGGATTTCTTTTTCAAGGAGTACAAATTCACTGCGGGAGTTCTCGAGTGTAATACGGATCAAATCAGCAAACTTGGCTAGAAAATCACCGGCCTGAACAGGATCTTTCCTGTAAATGTAACTCTGGATTGCAATAAGCGAATTGAAAATAAAATGCGGATTCATCTGCGAACGTAATAACCTTTGCTCGAGTTCGATTGCATTGTGCCGGGCTTTTAAACGGCTGTTCCGAATTAAAATATAACCGATCAGGACAATCAGCATGATTAATACTCCTGAGGTTATCAATACTCTGTTTCTCCGGCTTATGATCAGCATCTGAACCTGATTCTTTTCGGTAAGCAATGCCAGTTGCTGTTCCTTTTTCTCAAGCTCGTACTTGGCTTCAATTTCCTTGATTGACCTGTATTTCTCACTGTTAAACAGACTGTCCTTTACTGAAGAATATTTTTTAAAGTATTCGAGCGAACCTTTGGTATCATTAAGTCCTTCCAAAGATTCTGATAAAAGTTTATATGCATTTTTTATATTGTAAAGGTCGCCGCTTATCTTTGCTATATTCAAACTGTTAAGGGCAAATTCGAATCCTTTTTTAAATTCCCCTTTCCGGATATAAATTAAGGCAACATTTCCGCTAACTTCCGATAATGTTGAGTTGTCATCCTCTTTTTCCGCCAGCACAAGCGCCTTATCAAAGTATTCAAGCGCTTTACCGGTATTCCCTTCCATCTGATATGAATTACCAATAGTTCTGTAACAATCGTCAAGGGTATAAATGAATCCCTGTTCCTCATGAATTTTCAAAGATTTTTCATAGTAATCCCTTGCCACAGAATAATTTCCCCTGCCTGAATAAATATTACCGATATTTAACAGACATTCTGCAATTCTCTTGTAATCTTCAGTTTTATACGAAAGTGTAATAGCCCGGCTGTAATATTCCAGCGCCAGGTTAAAATCGTGCTGATCCTCATATAAATTTCCAATATTCATCAATCCGATTGCCATTCTTCTTTCTTCGCCGGTTTTTTCAAAGACTTCGTAAGCTTTAAGGTGATAATCCAGTGCTTTGGTAAAATTACCCAGCCTTCGGTAAACATTGCCTGCGTTGGCATAACATGCAGCAATCCATGCAGTGTCATTTATATCAATGGCCAGAAAGAGTGCCCGCTCATAATATTCAAGTGCTTCGGGATATTTTCCCTGGTTTTTATAAACAATGCCAATTGAACCACAAACCTCGGATATCAAACCGGGGTCCTGCAGTTCCTCTGCAATTTTTAGTGCGGCAAATGCGAACTCAAGCGATTCATTGTACTGGCCGAGATAAAACTTTTCGATGCCGATTTCATTTAATGCCCTGAAATGAAATTGTTTGTACATCAGGACTACCTTTTCATCCTTTTTATTCAATTCTTCGGCAGGCTGATTAAAAAATTTCCGGATAGATTCAAGAGCTAACTGATAATAGTAAATCAGTGAATCGGATGGTCCGTCAATGTACAGATTACCCAGTTCAAACAGCATTTTGATTTTAACAGAATCAATTGTCGCTTTTTGTAATTCGTTCTGAAGGCTGTCGGATTGATTTTCGGCTTTTAAGAAAGGAGTATAAAGAAGGAACCCTGTGATAAAAAGTAAGACAATCTTCTTAAAGATTTTATCTGTAGCATTCATAAATTCGTTTTCAAAACAAAAGTATGAAAAAAATAACTGCATCAGGTAAAAAGCCTAATCCGGCACCTGGCTGATCTGGCCGAGGTTCGGCAGATGCAGGTCATTTTTATCATGGTTATTGGTTTCTCTGTTAAGGCTCAGGTCGTCTTGCCGGTAGCCCGGTCTTCCTGCCTGTGGATTCCAGATTGCTGATTTATCTGAATGAATTCCGTCTTGATGTCGTATGAAAGAATCGCCTGAGAACCGTCGCAAACAGTTCTCACGCAGGTGGTACTGCCGCCTTTCACCCCATCATTTAAAAAAGTGTAAACTAAAAGAGTCGAAAAGTGTAAAATATAAAATTAAAAATATGTAAACTATAATGCTCAAAAAATGTAAAATAATCCTAACTTTGCATTTTAATAATACATGGAATATAAACAACGCATATCAGACCACGAGTTACAGCGAAAACTCAACGCTTCGGGAGCGGTGCTGATCCGGGGTGCAAAAGCCTGTGGGAAAACCGAATCGGCAAAGCAATTAGCAAGTAGTGTATTGAATGTGGACAGGGACGAACAGGTACAGGCGCTCATCAACACGGCGCCCAAACGTTTGTTGCTGGGCGAAACGCCTCGTCTGATTGACGAATGGCAAGCACAACCCAAACTTTGGGACTACGTTCGCCACGAAATTGACGACCGTCAGAAAAATGCACAATTCATACTCACAGGTTCTGCAAATCCGGAAGAATCAGTAAAAATGCACTCGGGCGCCGGAAGGTTTACTATTGTGGAAATGCGCAGCATGTCGTGGCAGGAATTAGGATTTTCGTCAGGGAAAATAAGTTTGGCTAAACTCTTTGAAAGCGAAAAAATTGATATAAATGACACTCCCACCGATATCGAATTTATTATCGAGAAATTGATTATTGGGGGTTTTCCCACACTCTTAAATAAAAATATTTCGCAGGCCACCGATTTAAACCGTGCTTATGTGGAACTTCTAACCGAAGTGGATATTAGCAGGGTTTCCGATGTAAAGCACGATCCTGTAAAAGTCAGAAGCCTGCTGCGGTCGCTTGCCAGAAACACCGCAACATTAGTGGATATTTCCGCTTTGGAAACCGATATCCGCGAAAAAGAAAACGGAAGTATTACACGACCTACTGTTTATGATTATCTTGATGCCCTGAACCGCTTGATGGTTGTGGAGGACCAGCCTGCCTGGAACACGCACATCCGGTCATCTTCTGCATTGCGAAAAGCACCAAAACGACATTTTACGGATGTTTCATTGGCTGTCGCCACATTGGGAGCGAACGAAAATTCATTGTTAAACGATCTGAATTTTACCGGCTTTTTATTTGAGTCGCTCGTTACGCACGAATTGCGCGTATATGCCCAGGCAAATGATGCCAAAGTTTATCATTACCGCGATTCGGGTGGTTTGGAAGTGGACAGCATTGTGCAAAAATACAATGGCGACTGGTGCGCTTTTGAAATAAAACTCGGCACAGGGCAGTTTGACGAAGCTGCGGCAAGCCTCAAAAAGTTAGTTTCGATATTAGACACAAAAAAAATAAAACCGCCCAAATCGCTCAACATCATTACAGGAACAGGAATAAGTTTCACCCGGAATGACGGAATAAACGTAATTTCGTTGGCATCATTAGGCGCCTTCTGAAGTAAACCCTTTTCTGCCAGCTCCGTTCCGGTTGCCCGGATAAGCGGGCCGGGACGGCAGATGCCGCCTTATCTTTTTTTTCACTTTCTGCTTTCCACTCTATTCCGGCACCTGGCTTTCCTCACCCAAATTCGGCAGCCAGAAATCATTTTTATCACGGTTATCGGTTTGTGAGTTCATATCCATATCCCCGCCCAGGTAACCTGTTCTTCCGGCCTGGGATTCCCAGACCGTGCTTTTATCGGTAACATCAATCAAACCTGATGCATCGGCATCGCCTGCTATCATTCCCCAAATACCCGTAGCGATTTCCTTCTGGCCACCATTATATGCTTGCCCTGCCCCCGTTGTAAAATCATACATGTAAATGCCTTCTGCTCCCGTCAGTGGATTGGCTGATATAATACCCACATGGTTCTGGTGATATAAAACAGTGAATAAATTATTTGAAACCTCTCCACTGATAGAAAGATCGCTGCTTCCATCCATAGAAACAACATACCCATCCTTTTTAAGAAATGCTGCTTGTCTGTAAATTCTGGTAGTACCCGACGCATTAGTTACTTCAGATGCATCCCTGAATTCAACGAGTATCCAGTCCACAATGCTCGTATCCGGAATCGCTGATACCATTTCAGTACCGGAATAATCCCATGGAAGACCGTTGTAAGGCTGTGACAAAGGTAGATAGTGATTGTCATTCAATACAGTATTCATTTGTGTACCAGTCATTGAGCATTCAAGATAGGCACTCAGATGTACAGACAATGAAACTGAAATGCCAGGTATAAACTGGCTGAACCACATTAATGCATAACCATCCTGGTTGCTGTCATCTGTAGCAAAGTACCAGTTTTCACCGGACGAGGTGGGTGTAATAGCTATTCCTTCCAGATTACCTGTTTTAGGACCATAAAATTCTGTTTGAGTAACAAATTTCCTTAACTCTGATACCGCAATGGATGTCATATCAGTTATCTCAATATAGTTTGACCCTGTATTGTGCCAAATGTACAGCATTCCTGTGGAGCGGTCAAACTCCAGGCCGGAACTTTCTCCATGTGATGTCAGATATTTCCCGATGTAGGTGCAGGTATCATTACTTCTGTTCAGGTCAAAAGCGTAAACATGGCCGCCATTCTGATGAGCGACAAACATTAATCCTCCCATACCGTTTTGGCTGTGATAAAGTTGACCGGTACTATCAACAAATCCATTATTCTTTAGCCAGAAATCAGGTACAAATGTAATACCTTCCGGACCTGAATAACCGTTGTATGCAGGTATGTATGGAGTAATATTCCATGTATGGAGAAGAATAGTCTGTTGGCCGGTTGTTACATTAAATTCAAGAATTTTTCCAACGCTCTCGTCTAATAAAAAAACACTTGTATCCTGATAATCCGCTTGACAGATACTTTCAATGTCCCCGTTATAGCTCCATTTGGCTGGATTACCACCGGTACTATCTATAATAAATCCGCCGGATAAATCTTCCTTAATAGCCCAGAAAGAGCCTGGTCCGTTAACACAAACCCATAATCTTCTGGTTAATGAATTCCAGTGGGCGCCGCTAAGATTATTCTGAAATTCAGAAGCCAGGTAAGTAAGGTTTACTGAATTCTGCCATGTTTCTCCAGGCCATGGATTTTGAGAATTTGAATGATCTGTACTCCAGTACAGAAGAATGATAACCAGAATGTATTTGAAATATATTAGTTTTTTAATGTTTCTTTTAGTTTTTAAAATGGATAAATTAATGTTTTCTGAATTCAAATCATACGCCAGCCGGTGGACATCTATTTAATTAGGCAAATTTAGTGATTAAAATAGTATAGAAATTTGTATTGTTTACATGAACCTTAAACCTGTCCTTCAGTTGCCGGATGAATCCTGCACCATATTAATCTGGCGTCTGACAACTTTGTCCCATATTTCGAAGCAAGTAATCGTCTTTATCCACATTATCAATTTCAGAGTCCATATTCAAATCACCTGATAAATATCCTTGCAGCCCAGCCTGAACCTGCCAGACATTTGAATTGTCATTAGCATTGACTGAGCTTGAGGCATCTGCATCTCCGGCTATCATTCCCCAAATACCGGGAGCTATTTCTTTTTGACCATCATTGTATGCCTGTCCTGAAGGAGTCGTAAAATCATAGCTGTAAACTCCACCAGTTTGCGTAAGCGGATTTGCCGACATCACTGCAAGATGGTTACGGTGATAAATTACTGCAAACAGGGAATGTTGAATGGTTAAAATGTCAAATTGCTGATTTCCTGTTCCATCGAGGTTTCTGATTGATCCATCATTCATAAGGAAGGCAGCCTGGCGGGCGATGGCTGTAGCGGCAGTTGCAGTAGCAGCGGCAGTGGCATCCCGGAGTTCAACCAAAATCCAATCCACAACACTTAATGGAATGGTGATTACACTTTCTGGTCCGGCATAATTCCATGGCGCCGTGCTATATGGTTGGGAAAGAGGGAAATCGTTTAACCCGGTTAACCCGGTGTTCATATTGACTCCATTGAACGGGCCTTCGAGAAAAACTTTTATATCCACTTCGATTGCTGATTGGTATGTTTCATAAGCAATGGCTGCATCGAAAATTTCATTCACAAGCTGGGGAGCCACCAGTTCTGTAGCAGCCGCATTGGGATGGCTGTCCCACGGTCCGGACGCATAGTACGCCGGAAGAAAACCGTTGGCATCTGCCAGTTTATGAAAAAAATCAAAAACATAGACATTGGGTGGAAAAGCGCCATAAACCGGATCGAGGTTCGCAGCAAGCGTGTCCTTTGCCCATGTACAGAACCAGTCGGAATAGGCGGCTTCTGTGGGATTGGTCGAATACCATTCGAGCGGCGCATTGGTCCAGATGACAAAGAAATTATCCGGATGGTTTTCCATTTCCCTCACGAAATGCCGCCAGTGCCATTTATAATTGGCGATGGTTTTATACCAGGGATTCAAGGTGTCTTCATCCGAACCGATGGCTTCGATATTCGAACTTGGAAAGCACGATTTGATCATGATGATTGGATTCCAGGAATAGTAGTCTGTGATGACCTCCGGATCATCCGCTTCAAAAATCGTGTGCCAGGTGTTCCATTCATTGTCGTTCCACCCCGGAAACCAGGTTTCGGTCATGGTTACCGCATCACCACCGGTATAGCCGTGGGCAATATTGTAAAGGTTCATTTGCTCGGGAACATCGGTGGAACTGCCATTGGGACCCCAAATGCATCCGCCTGTGGAATGATGAAGGAAAATGCCGCTGCGGAACTGAGGCTGTGCTAATAGGGTTGTGAATGATGCCAGTGAAATAATCACGAGTAGGAATGCTTTCTTCATTGAAAAAAATCTTTAATAAAACAATATTTGAGTTAAATTGAAAATATTCACAAATTTACTTAAAAAGCGATTTTAAAAGTGCATGACTTCGGTTCAGAATATACTTTTAAAATATAAACTCCTTTGGTAACCGGTTTGCTCAGATAACAGACCTTTAGTACGGATGTTGCTGTATTCAGATGTTTTCCGTTGACATCATACAGACTTACGGTGTATAATTCACCCCGGGATGAATACACTTCGATATTGCTATGGGTAATCCTGTAATGAATATCATCCTTCGATGGAGTTTCCGGTGTTCCAAGCGAACCATCCCAACCCGCCATCCTTGCAGCCAGCCACCAGATCGCAGCTCCTTTCTGCCTGCACGAAAGCTCGTTGGCATGCGCGCAATCCTCGCCGTAATATGCTGGATGTTCTGACGGCACATTCGTTCCCTGATACGAATAGGTATTTATCTCTCCATTGTACCAGCAATCCATATCTGCGAAATCGAAAAGGATTTTGTTGTTGGCGGTGCAATATTGTCTGATCGCCTGATTTCGCAGATGCCGGTTGTATCCCTCGGCGCCGGTTGCCTGGGCATTGCCGGTAAAATAAATAAACAGAAGATCAGGATTCGCCGATTCGAAGGCAGACATCGCATCGAGATAAGCCTGAACCTGGGATGCATCGTAATAATCGAGTTGTGTGCACCATGCCCATCCCGATACGTTGAGAATCGGGTTTTCATCCAACGTTGCCTGGGTCATTTGTTGTCCATCGGGCGTTTCCCAGTAAAGGTCGGGGGTAATATAGGTTTCTCCGCTTTGCTGTCCGTCGAAAAGACTGAAAACATCCGGATTTTCCCATATACCGCAAAAGGTCAGCTCGTGTTCCAGGTACGGATAATTCTCTGATAAATGATCCATCCCGAAGATCAGTTGCTCACCATGCGAGGTGTGCGCATAATGAAAATAGATGTTTTTCTGAACGCTGTCAATCCAGTTTTCAGGAATAGCGGTAACGTCAGTACCGTTGTGATCAACGATGAGCCCCTGTGCCAAAGCACAGCGAACCGAAAGGTTCATAATAACTACAAGAATAATTGAAAACTTTTTCATGCTAATACAGATTTACGGATTCATAATTTAATATTTATCATTGTTTATTTATTCAAGTAAAAGGAAAAGGGTGATGGTTGTTATAACGACGATTGAACCCAGGAAATATTTTTCATATCTCCGGGGAACTTCACCCAGACCCAGCCTGACAGCCATTATGATCAGTATCCCGGCATCCGCTGCGATCAAAGGAGCCGGTTTTCCAAAAAAAGTTGATATTACAAACAAAACCACCAGATTGATACATGCCGTTAAAAATGTCAGTTCGATTTTCATGCAGCAATTATACGGCGCGTAAGATGAAAGGACTTGGATAATCCGGTAAAAAATGTTGTAAATTAATGTCAGAAAGGGAATTCGAACCTTATTTTACAAGGGTCTGTCGTTTTTGTCGAGGTACTCGGCAGGCGAAACGCCAAAATGCTTTTTAAATATTTTTGAAAAATAGGAGGGGTCAGAAAATCCGAACTCATAAGCTGTTTCGGAGATGTTTCCCCGCTTGTTCTTTAAATAATCAGCAGCGAGGTTAAGCTTCACAAGGTAGATAAAGCTGGTGGGTGTGCACTGCATTTCTTCTTTTGTAATCCTTTGCAGCTTGCGGAGGGTAATGCCAATGTTCTGGGCGACCTCTTCAGAATTCAGGCTCTGCGTGCTTTTTGCTGCAATAAAGTCTGTCGCTTTTTGAAGCAGGTTCCGGTTCATAGATACGGGCGGTTCGTTGTTTTTTTCTCCTCTGATAAACAGAAAACCTGCAGGCGCCAGTTCTGTTTGTGTCGGCAGCCGTTTCATCCGTTTCATCCTGTACATGAGGAATCCTAAAATGAAAATGGTGATGAGGCTCAAAACAATGAATGCACTTAGCCAGGTCTTTTTTTCGGAGGCAGGCAGAGCTTCGAACCAACCGGGATTGCCGGTTAGCCGGATAGTTTTCCAGTAACCCGGAAATCCGAAATTATTAAAGCCGGTCCAACTGAAGGGTCTTAAAACAGCCTTCAATTCAGGTTTGTCGTAATCCGCCAGAAAGTAGTCGTTGTCGTTATTGCACAGGTCTAACCCGAATTTCATCCCTGATTCGGGGACAATCCCGATAGCTTCGAAGGGAATCCGCACCTCGATGACAAATCCCTCATCGTCAGATAATGTGTCGTTAACGGTTCCCGACAGACTGACCGCTTTTTCGATAAGAATATTCAGTCCGTATTCCTTGGGAACGCTGAAGGAAAGGCTGTCCTGCAGTTTCCGGTCGCCTTTGAAAATGATATGGTTCGGGATAATATCCACCAGGAACTGATAGTCGTTCATGTCCATCTTCGCTTTGCTGTCGTTCCGGGAATCAATATAGATTTCTACTCCATCATTCAAATAGGTATCCGGATTATCATTCCCTTCGCGGATTTCAGCCATCAGGTGCCTGTCTTCGACCCGGAAGGCAAAATACAAACCTGAAAGATTCCAGCAGTACATTACATGGACGGTATTTCGTGACCGCGAGGATACTGCTTCCGCAGCTAATTTTTCCATTTCGCCTTCGAAAGGAAATTCAGCCGGGGTGTGAAAAAATATTGCGGTATCGCTGAATGTAATGGAGTCGTCTTTATTCCAGTCGTCGGTTTTGCCGTCAATAACGATGGTTCCTGATATATAGGGAATATTCAATACCACAGAGTCACCCTCAGTTTGCGAATACAATAATAATGTTTGCAGCAAAAAGAATATCAGCGAAGCCCGCATCCATTTCACTCTCATAGCCGACATGTCAAGTGTTTGATTTTTTCGGTTGTTTACTTGCAATGTCTTATCAGGGTTACGAAAGCTGTTCTTGTTTTTGAGCTTCTTTAGGACTCTATAGATATAAAAAACTTCTCAAATAATGAGGTAGCCCCGGATTCTATCCTTATCATTCAGGAGCCTGTGATTCCTGATTAATGTTTTGGAACCAGTATTCATTTTTATCCTGGTTGCTCACCTGCGAATTCAAATCCATATCACCCATCAGGTAGCCTCTTGTGCCTGCCTGCAGCGCCCATACATTTACGATATCTTCCGGTGCGACCTCACCGCTTGCATCGCTGTCGCCGGAATACATCCCATAAACGGCGCCGGTAAGATTCTTCTGTGCATCGGTTCCGAAAGCCTGTCCTGCGGGTGATGTGAAGTCGTAGGAATAAATTCCGCCAGATCCTGTGAGCGGATAAGCAGACATTACGGCAAGATGGTTCCTGTGGTAAATGACTGCGAAGAGGGAATGTTGAATGGTTAAATTGTTAAATTGTTGGGAGCTGATTCCATCTAAAGAACGGATATTTCCATCACTCATCAGGAAAGCTGCCTGGCGGGCTATGGCTGTAGCAGCAGTGGCAGTGGCAGCTGATGTTGCATCGCGGAGTTCAACCAAAACCCAGTCCACGACGTTCGGATCAGGAATAACAGCCACGGATTCGGTTCCTGGATAATTCCAGGGTGGCAAACTGTAGGGTTGCGACAACGGCAAAAGGCTGAGATCATTGAGATTTGTGTTCATCTCAGAACCATTGAAAGGACCCTGAAGATAAGCCAGCAGGTTCAGATCAATGCCCGACAGAGTAATCGTTATCGGCTGTTGAAATCCCTGGGTAAGAATGTTATCGCCAGCCGTATAAGTTTCGGTCGCCACTTCCCCGAGAGTCCAGCTCAGGGAGGCCGCAGCGTTCTCATCATATCCGCCGGAAGCGGCTAATACAACGGGCGAAAGGGATTGTCCAGAAACAATAATTGATAAAACCCAGAAGCCACATATAAATATTGTTTTTTTCATTTTAAAGAATTTTTTTGTTTTCAACACTGATTACTTATTGATTATCATTTGCTTTATTATATCAATCTCGTTCTTCAGTACCTCATTTTCGGACCGAAGATTATCAATCATTTGTTGCTGTTCCTGAACGGCTTTTACCAGCGGAAC
>Ga0172370_10008269_pt1 | contig 12542 bp, 13 predicted proteins | sample LakKiv5m_FD_114538 | JGI IMG/M metagenome (GOLD analysis project Ga0172370, IMG submission 114538) | Freshwater microbial communities from Kabuno Bay, South-Kivu, Congo - kab_022012_11.5m | ecosystem: Environmental > Aquatic > Freshwater > Lake | place: Democratic Republic of the Congo...
AAAATTCGCGAACCTCAAGGCATTCCAAACAGTTTCTGCATCGCTTGAATAGATGATGATTCCTAGTTTCATATTTTAAGGTTAATTTTTTTACATATTAGCACAGCCAAAACTGCGTACAACTAGTTTCTATGCGAAGTGTTTTCGTATAGAGACTTTGGAGGTTAGTATATGCGAATCTTTAAATTTTGTCATTAAATCAGAAATTTATATGTCATGGATGATTCTTGAACCGATTTATCCAATTGAAAGTTCCTTGGCCAAAATTCTGCTTTTTGGTTAGATTTTAGAAATAATTTAAGAAAATTTAATGTTGGACTGATATTGTTCAAATGTTTTTTATTAGTTAATTGACTAACTGCTATCAAAAATGCTATCATTTAATCAGATGAACTGTGAATAATCTAAAAAAGAGGGTCGAAAAATTGTTTAATAGAAAAGAATCTCATTTTTCTGAGATAAGAACAATTCTTGATTCTGTTGGTTATCAATTGGATCGTGTTAGTGGAAGTCATCATATTTTTAAAGATGAAAATGGTGGAATGATTGTTTTCCCGGTTCATAATAATCTTGTTAAAAGATGTTATGTGAAAGAAATAATTAGAAAAATTAACTGATTATTATATGAAAAAATGTTCTTACAGTTACTTGGTTGTTCCTATTGGAGAGGATGGGGAAGAGGGGTACAAAGCTATTATTCCGAAGTTTAAAAATTTACATGTTATGGCTGATTCGCCTGAAGATCTTCATGAATTGGTGGTGGAGTTGATCGAAGAAGATCTTGTGCGTAGGAGAAAAAAGAAGGAACTGATTCCTGAGCCTGATTATAAAGGTAAATTTAATGGGCAAATTTTGATTCGTACTGAACCCGCTATTCATGAAAAACTTTATTTTGAAGCTCAGGCTAGTAATTTGAGTTTGAATAAATATATTGAAAATAGGCTTCAGCAGGAGATGTAGATGGTGGATTTGTAGTTCTGATGTCCCTAAGGAGTTGGTGGCTAACTCAAATAACGGTTTGGGCTAGCTGATGTTTTTTAATTTTTCTAAAGCTCTTCTGCTCAGTTGGTTTGCCTCGTTAATTTCTTCCCTAGTTGTTCTTGTATTTGTGCCTTTTGCATGTCTGCGTTCAATGAAATTGTTGACATCGTTCCTGAGTTGTCCGTCTTGGCAAATATCTGTAATTACGAGGACGCTGCTAAGGACTCCTTGAAACCAATTTGTGCGATATTTATGTCTTTCAAAATCTGGTTGAGGTGAAGCCATAAATTCTCGAGGTAACTCATCAGACCAATTGAGTAGATCCTCAAGTTCTATTTTTGCCTTTGATAGTCGTTCAGTATTTGTTTTTTCTCTATCCATGGAAGAAAACTCCAATCGATTTACCCAATTGAAAGTGCCTTGGCCGATGCCTTGATTCGTTTCACTGTCTAAGAAGGTGAAGTGTATTGGCCAAAATTCTGCTTTTTCTGTCCTTCTTACGTTGTCTCTTTGTACTTCAAGTCTTAGTTTGCATCCAGTTATTAATTTGTGTGCTGGTGGCAAAATTACGTTTTTGAAGCCTGCGCCAAGTGAGTTTTGTTCTCTGATTCCGCCCGCTTCTTCGCCGAGTGCTGCCAAAACTTGTGTTCCAGTGATTACGATATCGAGTGCTGTTGAGCCTGTTATGCCATTTGGGTTTTTTGCGTAAAGCTTGGTAAAAGCTGGGATTTGGTCTGCTGGCAATGGATCGAGTGTCACTTCAAAAGTTTCCGGAGGAGTGAAGTCTTTTTCGGTTTGTTGTGCCAATTTTATTTCTGCGGCATGTTTTGTTAATGGATCTACGCATAGGTGTTGCACAAATGTGTTTGAGGCGCTTCGTTGTTCGATTGGATGACCTGTTCTTTGGAAAGCAGCGATTTCTACAATTTGGCCATTTTTCATTCGAACTTTTGCGGTCATTTCAGGTTTGGCTACGTCTTGATTTAGTCCTCCTTCTTTTGTGGAAATAAATATGTCTAATTCATTTCTAACTACTCCTGAAAATCTAATTTCTTCGATATGGTCTATTTCTGAAGGTGAGACTTGTTCGACCAATTTGCTTACCATATGCATGAAATCGGCTCCATGGACGATTCCTGGTTTGCCGTTAAGTTTTGGGTCGAACCAATCTCCTATGAATAAAGTGCTGACGGCATGGTAAATTCCGTCTTTTGGTGTGTGTACGGGTGATACAATTAGTCCGTGATCAAAGTCGGCTGTCATTTTTTCGTGGCTAATACCACTGGCTGTGTTTAATCTGCTTTTAATTCTTGAAGCCTCTGCTCTTTTCCAAGTTTCGGCGCTTATTGGACTGGTTGCATCGAAAGTTGGTGTTGTTTCTTCAGAGTTGTCGTTTTCTGCTGGTTGTCCAAGTGATATATCTAGCTTGTTGTCATCTGGTTGCATTTGCGTTCATTAGCAAAATAGACGCAATGATAGAACTTTTGCGTGTTGAAAGTCAATGTGTGAAGTTTTGGTAGCGCCAGGGAGAATTACCCTCTGGGGCATAAACTTCGATTCTCTATGGCTGCATGAAAACAATTCACCTTGTCCTAAAGGACAAGCTGTCTTGTTTTGGTAGCGCCAGGGAGAATCGAACTCCCATTTACGGGATGAAAACCCGTTGTCCTGACCGGTAGACGATGGCGCCACGATGTGTTTATTGCGTAACCTTACGCGAGCATTAGTATAAGGAGCTTTCTGGCAAAGTCAATTTTATTTTAGAGGTCACTTTACTTCGTTGTCTTTTTTCGTTACGTATTGCTTATTTTCTGGAGTTTGCATCTCTTTTGTTTTTTCGTCTTCGTTGATCTTTGTGAAGGCTGAAGAATCTGTTATTTTTGAATTTAAACCTGAATTTTCAGTCTTTAGAATCTCGTTTTTTAGTTTTTCTTGTTCCAATGCATATCCTTTTTGTGCGGAATCATTTGTGACCATGAAAAATACTCCCAATAAGGCGATAATCATCAAAGAAAGTGTGACTATTAAGAGTTTTGCTGTTTTTTTTGCTTCTGTTCGAAGTGTTGTTTTTTGGTACATTATGGCAAATGAATTACTTTGTCTTGTACATTTATAACGCCAGTTGATAAATCTGCAAGGCTTTTAAATGCGCCTGATGATAAGTCAATTATTCGTCCGTGGCCGTATGGTCCGCGATCTATGATTTTTACTTGAACTGATTTTCCGGTTGCGAGATTTGTCACTTCAACTATTGTTCCGAATGGAAGTGTTTTGTGTGCCGCGACGAATTCTGAGTTTACCAATTTTTCTCCAGATGCAGTGTTTGAGCCTTCCGCCCCATTTCCATAATACGTTGCTTTCCCGAATTCTACGCCGCTTATAGTGTCATTCATGATCTTTCTGTAGATGATTTCGGCCATATATCCTCGTGTCATGTCTTGATTTGGATCTATTTTGTTTTCGAGTGTTAGAGTTACAAGTGTTTTTTCTTTAGCGTATGCGGCGTATTTTGCGAACCAATCTGTACTCGTTACATCTGCAAAAATGTCATCTGTCTGTGGATATTCAATATCCGGATAACAATTCAAAAATATTTTTAATGATTCTGCGAGATTTATATTTTTATCTGGTTGAAATGTTCCGTCTTTGTATCCTGAGATGATGTTTTTTTCTTTTGCTACTGCGACATATGGTGCAAACCATGAATCGACCGGAACGTCTGAAAGAGGGGATTCATTTGTTTGTTTCAATGTTTCTTGTCTTTGGGCGATGTCCGTCTCTGTGACTGATTTACTTGCCAATATAAAGATTTTCAGGGCTTCGGCGCGTGAAATCTTTTGTTTAGATCTGAATGTTCCATCGTCGTATCCTTGAATTATATTGTTTGCACGTAAATAATCTATCGCAACGAAATGTGAATTTCCTGATTTTATGTCTGAAAAATTATCCGGCGATTCTGCTCTGATTACTGTTGGGGTATGCGAAACTGTCGCGATCAAAGTTATTATAGGAATGAGTAGCCAAGTGATGTTTCTTTTGGTACTCATGTGGGTAGGTTTAAATTTTAGTACTTCGGTTTGATGATGATATGTCTCATTTCTCCTTCTCCGTCGCTAAGTGTTTCGACGTCTTCATATCCTGATCCCATACACATCAAATGAATTTTTCTTCTGAAGTATGGTGACATTGGAGGAAGTCTTTGTGGACGGTGAAATTTTCTAGCCATTTCTATTTTTCTTTGAGCCATGGCAATCATGTTTTCTTCCTGACGTTTTCTGTAATCATCTACGTCTAAAGTGATTGAAAAATTTTCAGTTTTGCATTTTTTCCACGCCATTACTTTTAATAAATGTTGTATTGCTTGAATGTTGATTCCTCTGAATCCTATCAACAAATTTGGGTTTTCACTTTTGATATTTACGAGGAATGTGTCTTTCTCATCTTCGACGATGTCCATATCTGTATATGGTACTTCTAGTCTTTTTAGAAGTTCTTCCAAAGTTTCCTTTAATGCTTCTATTATTTCCATGATATATGTTTTTTAAGGTTTAGTTTGTTGTTATAACTCTGACTGTCGGTTCGTTGTCATCGTCTTTTGATTTGTTTGATTTTCCTTTGTTAACAAATATTTGTTGGACGATTCCGTAAAGGGTTGAAGTTCCCCAATAAAAGCCGACTCCCGCCGGTAATGATGCTGTGAAGACTGCGATCATGATTGGCATAAAGTATACCATAATTTTTGATGCGCTTGCCATTTCTCCTTTTATATTTCCGCTTCCCATTGATAGTTTCATCTGTATGAATTGAAGTCCTCCGATGATGATTGGAAGTATATAAAGATTTGGTTTTGATAGGTCAAGAATTCCGAAGAATGCATGAGAAATATCGCTTAACGCGAAGTTTTCGTATGTCGTGTATAAAAGATACGCATTATCAGGATTTAGACTGTCTTGAACTACGTAGAAAATCCCAATAAGGAATGGAAGTTGTAAAAGAAGAGGTAAGCAACTTCCCATTGGATTTACTTTTGCTTCTTTCCAAACTGCCATTGTTTCCATGGCGATTTTTTGTTGGTCTCCTTTGTATTTCTCTTTGATTTTTTCAAGTCTAGGTTGAATGTCTTGCATGCGTTTTTGCGCTTTCATAGCCTTTTGTGAAGGGACGAGTAGGATTGTTCTTATTATTAATGTAAGAATTATCACTGCAAGTCCGATGTCGTGTCCCGGCATTATTTTTGCAAGGAAGATCATCGTGTTGTAGATCGGTCTGTAGAAAATTCCAACCCAAAGTTTAGAGAAAATCCCTTCTTCTACGACTGTGAATTCATTTGAAGTAATTGTTTTTGTTTCTTCTCCGATTTTTGTTGTCATTTCTACTTTATATCTTCCCATGTCTCCGAAAAGGGCGTGATTCCAGTTTGTATATGGAATCGAGATTTCCTTTGTAGGTAGAAGTACGATGTCTTTTTTGTCTGTACAATCTAGTTTTGGAGATACTGATTTTTTTATCCATTCATTATTTTCGTTTTTGAATGTGGCAAATGGTTCAGCTGGGCAATTACTTGGGATTGTTAGGCTTGAAGTCGTGTTGTTTTTTACTTTGACTGTGATGAGGTCACGTCTTGTATATTCGTTGTTTGTTGTTGTGAAGACTACTGTATTTGGAGTGGCTGTGTCTGGAGTTGTTGGTCCTTTAAATAGGTTTATTACGAAGTTTACAGCTAAAAATATAGCCAAAAATATTACGATATTCTTTACTAGTTGGTTGAATTTTTCCATTTTAGAGCTTGGTTACTAATTCTTCCGTAATTTGAGAAATTTCTTTGTATTCTTTTGATAGAATTTGTTTTTTTGGAATGAGTATCATGTCTAGAGGTCTCAACTGCAGTTTTGCTTTCACTATTAGCCGTAATATCTCGTAAATTTGTCTTCGTGTTTTGTTCCTATCTACTGCTTTTTTCGCGAATTTTGTGCTTACAATTATTCTAAATCTTGGAAATCCAACTTTATTCTCCCAGAATCTTACCACATATAGTTTCGAATCAAAAGACTCTCCTTTTTTCAAGATGAGTGGTATGTGTTTTTTAGGGATCTTAAATTTTTTGGCTATCATCCTTTAGAATGGATCTTAACGGTAAGAGCTTTTCGTCCTTTTGCTCTTCTTTTATTTAAGACAGTTGCGCTTCTTTTTCTGAAGCCGTGAGTCTTTAGTCTGATTCTTTTCTTTAGTTTTCCTAACATGGTATTTAATTAGTTCTATAATGTATTTTAGTGCTTAGCGTGGTGGATTTTACAGAGTAAAACCGAATCTTGCAACAGGAAGTTTGTGGTCTGGGTATGTCAGCTAAAGATTTTCTTGCCAACAACATGTTTACTAAAGTATATTTGTGTAGTAGTATGCACTCTAATTAAATTTTGATTCATACGATTATGGCGATCAAAGCAGGATATGAGTTTCTGTTTTTTGGAAAGGATGACAATAGTTTTCTTGAAAATTATTATTATGACCTTTTTCAGGATTTCGGAGACAAGAGTGGACAAATCTTTATAAATTTAGAAATACAGAATAACCCTGTTGATGCTGAGGAAATCGGACAAGTGATTTTTGAAAGCATGCAAAAGGTGTTTTTTGAAGATGTTGGGAAAGATCCTTATGAGAGATTTGAGGCAGGACTTAAGGCTGTAAATGGAGTTTTAAATGAATTCAAAGCGCAAAAAGTTTCAGGTTATATTGGGAATTTGAATGTAATTATTTCTGCAATAGTAGGGGATACTTTGTATTTGACTCAATGTGGAGATGCGGAAGCTTATCTTATCAGAAAGAGATTTATCAGTGTTGTGAGCGAAGGTCTTAGTGATGAAGTTACAAATGGAGATGTTTTTGGAAATATTGCCAGTGGATTAATCGAGGCTGGAGATACAGTGCTTTTCTCTTCTACAAGGCTTTTGAGATATATCAGCAAGACTGATTTGTCTAAGGCTACAAGTGGAAGTGATATTATGAATTCTTTGAATGAGATCAAAGATACGATGTCTACTGAGATTTTGGGACGAGTTGGTTTAACTGGAATTTTGTTCTCAAAGGCTACGAGGGCTGATGTTGAAGATGCTTTGGAGGATATAGAATTTTCTGAAAAGGGAATGCTTGAGTCTTCAAAAGGGCATACTTCTGCTCAAAAAGAGACTATGACCGGAAAGTTTTTGACTGCTCTTAAAGGGTACGGTGTGAGAAGTGGAAGTAAACTTTCTGGAACAGGATTTATTGAGCAAATTAAAGATTTCTTCTCAAGATTTGTTTCAGGTCTTTTTTCTAAAGGATTTGGTAAAGACAGGATTTTGGCGCTTTTGGTTGTACTTATTATTGTACTTGGTGCCGGAATTTGGGTTTATGGAATCAATAGTGCTCAAAGAGAGCAACTTGCTTTACTTGATCAGACTTTGACTGGTGTTCAGGCTAAATTGACTGAGGCTGAGACTAAAGGATCTTATGATAAGGCTGCGGCAAAAGAGGTTTTGGACAAGGCTTATGTTGATGCGATGAGTGTTTTGAATTCTGGATACTATAGAGACAAAGCGAAATTATTCTTGGTTCAAATAGATGAGACTAGAGACAAACTTGATAGTGTTCAAAGAGTCGAAAGTCCTAAACTTGTGGCTGATCTTACAAAAAAGAGAAGTGATGTGAATGCGCTTGGTTTTGCCGAAGTTAAAGGCAGAATCTTTGTTTATGAATACAATGCTCTTTATGAGCTTGTTCTTGATCAGGTTCAAGATCCTTTGACTATTGATAAAAATGAAACTGTGATTGCTGCGACTGGTTTCTCAGATAGAAATTCTATCGTTTTCCTTACTAAGAGTGGAAAAATGCTTGAGTATAACAATGGAACAATAAATTTTATGGATACGGCTGATACGACTTTCCATAAAGGAAGTTCTCTTGTTGATTGGGGAAATAAGATTTATTTGCTTGATACTGAACTTAGCCAGATTTGGAAATATGCATTTAAGGCTACAACTGGTGGTTTTGGAAATGCTGAGCAATATTTTTCTAAGGAAAAGATTGATTTGGCCGGAGCAAAGAGCTTTGCGATTGATTCAAATCTTTACGTCTTGATGAATAATGGAGATATAAATAAGTATTATGGTGGAACAAAAGTTGATTTCTTTATCAACAATCCTCCATTTAATTCGCTTAAGGATCCTTCAATTATTTATACTAATGATAAGCTTGATTACGTGTTTGTTGTTGATTCTCAGGGTAGAATATTGCTTTACCAAAAGGATACAAAGACAGGAAATCTTATCTATAGCACACAATATTTGCTTCCAAACGTCGGAGAAATACGTGATATAAGTGTTGATCCAGATGGAAAGAAGATCCTTGTGTTGACGAAGGATAAGATATACGAATTGAATTACTAATTAGAAATTTCTTGTGCGATCTGAAGTTCTTCGTTGGTTTTGATTACGAGGACTTTTGTTTTACTTGTTTTAGAGGAAATGACTTCTTTGGATAGTCGGTTTGCTTTTTTGTCGAGAGATATGCCTAAATGTTGTAGGTAGTTTACGGTTTGTTCTCTTACATAGAATGCATTTTCACCGATTCCTGCTGTAAAAACTATCGCATCAATTCCTTGTGTAGCTATGGCCATTTCTGCGATGTGTTTCGCGAGGTGATATGAAAACATTTCTATAGTGAATAGTGCTTTTTTGTCTTTCTTTAGAGATTTTTTATATATCTCTCTCATGTCCCAACTTATTCCTGAAATTGCTTTTAGTCCGGATTCTTTTAAGTAAATTTCTTCTATTTGATCGATTGATAGTTTTAGATTCCTTGATAGATAAAACGTGATTGCTGGATCGATAGAACCGCAGCGTGTGCCCATAATCATGCCTTCAAGAGGTGTGAATCCCATTGTTGTGTCTACCGCTTTTCCCCCGATTGATCCTGTTATTGAGACTCCATTTCCTATGTGGCATGAGATTATTTTTGCTTTTTTATTCTTCAAAATTTGCAGTGCTTTTTCTGTTACGAATTTATGACTTGTTCCGTGAAAGCCATATTTTCTTATTTTATGTTTTGTATACAATGTTTGTGGAAGGGCATATAGATAAGCTTTTTCGGGGATCGTTGAGTAAAAACTTGTGTCGAAAATTGCATAATTTTTTGCGTGTGGGAAATATCTTTTACATGCCAAAATTCCTTCGAGATTTATTGAATTGTGTAGAGGTGCGATAGGGAATAGTTTTTTTATTTCCTCTATTAATTTTTTGTCGATTTCGGTTGTCTTTGAATATTTTTCTCCGCCGTGTACGACTCTGTGTCCTATTCTTTCTATTTCTTTCAATGATGATATTTTTTTTGAATCGATCATTTCTTTTATCGCTAACTTAAGCGCTGATTCTATTGTTTTGGTCTTTGATTTTTCACTGACTTCTATCAAATTTTTTGCTAAAACTGTGAAATTCTTTTTATCAAAAAGTTGATATTTCAGTGAAGATGAACCTGCATTTATTACAAGAATTTTCATATTTCTTTATAGACGTGAGTGCCTACTTTTGGCGGCATTAAGACTTTTACTCCGATGTCACTTCCGGATTTTGCTATTGATACATCTTGTCTATCGATCTGAATTGAATCGATTATTTGTTCGAAAAGTCCTCCTTCTTTTTCAAAAATAAGTGAATCTCCTTTGTGAATTGGGCTTGTTACTTTGATAATCGCTACATTTATTTTATCAAAATATCCTTCGCAGATTCCGCATATTTTCATTTCTCTCGAATCTGAAGAAGATTTTTTTATTTGTTTTTCTTCGAATTCTTCAAAAAGTTGTTCGGAGGGAAGTGGTTCTCTTTCGTAAAGATTCGGTGTCAAATCTTGTTCGATAAATGGAGAATCATATGTTGTCACTGTTGGTCTTAAGATTTTGCTGCGACGTGTGGTGGTTCTAGTTCCTGAACGTACTGCGGTTTTTCTGACTTTCGGTAAAACAGTTTTTTTTCTGCCTTTTGCGGCAAGACTTCGTTTTCTTTGAAATGCAGGAATATTGTAAACGTTTATTTCGTCCATAGGATTGAGGTAATTTCGTGTTCTATTATAGCAGAAATTTTTATTTATAAGAAATTTTATTTGAAAAGTTTTTTCATCAAATTTTTTATTTCTTGTTTTGCCATTATTTTCCCTATTCTGAAGTAGGAGATTGGGGTTGTGACGAGTTTTACTTTTTTATCTGAGAATGAAGATTTTTTTATTGTATCAATTATCTTGATTGTGTTTTTTTGGCTTTTAATAAGGGTATATGAGATGTCTAAGTTTTTTAAATCATGACAATCTGCGGTTGCTATCATTGGTAACTTTTGTTTTTTTGCGATTGATATCGCGTCTTTATTGTAATTTTTGGTGGATGTATAACAGAAGGAATATTCTATCGCATCGAATAGTTTTATGTTTGAAATAAGCTCTTTTTTTAAAGTCATACTTCCTGGGAAAAATGGATGTGGAGCAATTATTAAACAATTTTTATGTGAAGATTTGTATTTTTCTAAGTCTTTGAATGTTTTTACTTTTTCAATTTTTTTGTCGATATTTATTCCGAGAATATGTTTTCCATTTATTTCAAATTCTATTCCTGGAATGAGTAAAATTCCTTTTTTCTTTGCGTATGATTCTAACTCTTTTGTGAAAATTACTGTTCTGTGAGAGGTGATAGAGAGAACGTTGTATCCTAGTTTTTTGGCTTCATCTACAAGTTCTTCCGGTGTATGAGAAATATGATCTAATGCATCTCCGGCGGCGTGTGCGTGGAATTGGCATTTGAGAAAACCTTTAGGTGTTGTATTTTTCTTTGGCAAATTTTTTTATTTAGAAAAGATTTTTTTGAAATTTCCGTCAAAGTTTTGTAGGAAATTTCTCATATCTAATACGTCGTTTTTTGAGATACTTTCTATTTTTGAATGTTTTCTGTTTTGTCCTTCCAGTCTTACTGTTTTGCTTATCATTACTGTCACTAGCGAAGTTGCGTGGCATTTTTCGCAATGCATTTCAAATAATCCTTCGCCTTTTATTGTCGCGATTACGCTTATTTTGTCTTCTGTGTATTTTGATTTACATTCCAAACATTTACACGTTTCCGTGAGTTGTTTTACTGTGGATTTTATTTCGTTTGCGTTCATATTTTTATAGTTTTTCTAGTCCTTTTTTTAATCTTTTTAATGATTCTGTTTTTCCTAGTGTGTACATAACTTCGAACACTCCAGGTGAGAACTCAAGTCCGCTTAGTGCGGCCCTTAATGGCCAAAATACTTGTCCATTTTTACATGCTAATCTTTCGACTATTTTTGTAAGAACATTCTTGATTTCTGAAAATTTCCAGTTGTCCAAGTTCTCTAGATCTTTGATCGATTCTTCCAGTGATTTCTTTGCCCAAGAAAAGTCTACTCCCATTTTTTCATGCGTCAATAATTCTTTAGAATAGTTTGGTAGCGAAAAATAAAAATCTATTTGTGATGAAGTTTCTTTTGCGTCGCGTAATATTTTTTCTTCTACGGTCACTAGCATTTTGAAAATATTTTTGTCTGACAAATATTTTTCGTCTAAATATTTTTTACAAATTTCTAAAAGAATTTTTCCTTTTTCTTGCGCAAATTTTTCTTCTTTATCTTCCGATGTGAATACGAATTTTGGCTGATCTTTGCGGGTTAAATCGATTTCAACTTTTTCATCTATTTCTTTTGCGAGTGCGAAAACTTTTTTGTTGAAAAAATCTTTTTGCCATTTCCAATTGTACCAATCAAGTTTTTCTATGTTGAAAACTGCACCGGCTTTGTGGACATGTTCTATTGAAAAAACTTCTTCAAGTTCTTCTAAAGTGAAAATTTCTCGTTCTTCTCCTGCTCCCGGATTCCATCCTAAGAATGCGGTGAAATTTATTATCGCTTCTTTCAAATATCCTTTTTCGATGTAACTTTCTACGGAAACGTCTCCTTGGCGTTTTGAAAGTTTGCTTTTGTCTTCGTTCAAAAGTAGAGGTAAGTGTGCAAATTCCGGATGTTCCCATCCAAATGCTTTGTAAAGTGCGATATGTTTTGGCGTTGATGGAAGCCATTCTTCGCCTCGAATGACGTGTGTTATTTGCATGAAATGATCGTCTACTACATTTGCGAGGTGATATGTTGGGAATCCATCTGATTTGATTAGGACTTGGTCATCTATGATTTTGCCGTCAAACTGGACGTTTCCACGAACAAGATCTTTGAATTTTATCAATTCATATGGCATTTTTTGTCTTACTGTAAAAGGAATTTTTGCTTTCAGTTTTTCTTCGATTTCTGATTTTGGTAAATTTGCACATGTTCTGTCATACATTGGTGGAAGTTTGTTTTTCTCTTGTTTCTCACGCATTTCGTCTAGGCGTTCTTTCGTGCAAAAACATCTGTAGGCATGACCTTTTTCTATAAGTTCATCTGCATGTTTTAGGTAAAGGTCTGTTCTTTTTGATTGAGTGTAAGGGCCAAATTCTCCCTTCTCAGAGCCATCAAGCAATGGACCTTCGTCGTGATCTA
>Ga0172370_10008273_pt1 | contig 12535 bp, 7 predicted proteins | sample LakKiv5m_FD_114538 | JGI IMG/M metagenome (GOLD analysis project Ga0172370, IMG submission 114538) | Freshwater microbial communities from Kabuno Bay, South-Kivu, Congo - kab_022012_11.5m | ecosystem: Environmental > Aquatic > Freshwater > Lake | place: Democratic Republic of the Congo...
TTTCTTCATACGATATACCTCAGTTATTTACCATGACAATGTTTGTATTTTTTTCCGCTGCCGCAGGGACACGGATCATTCCTTCCTACACGTTCTTCAACATGAACCGGTTGGGTTTTTCCGGCTTGCGGGGCTTCGCCGCCGCCGGAGTTCTGCAGTCCGATTCCATCGGTCGTTTGTTTTGACTCAACAATTCTTCCGCGAGCAGGTCTTCTTCTGTTTTGCATTTCATCCGGAGCTTGCGGAAAAAATTTAAAAGAGAACGAAACAATCTCATTCCTAATTTGATTTAACAACTCAACGAAAAGATTGAACGCTTCACTCTTATATTCAAGTAAAGGATCTTTTTGTCCGTAGGCACGCAATCCGATACCTTCTTTCAAATCATCCATTTCACGAAGATGCTCTTTCCATCTATTATCGATAACGGAGAGAACCGAATAGCGTTCAATGCGCGCCAAAAGATCGGCGCCGAGCATTTCTTCTTTCCTTGTGTAAAACTCTCTTGCGTTGTCAACAATCCGGTCAACAATACCATGTTCTCCAAGCGATTCAAATTCTTCCGGCTCAAGTTTTAATTCTACAAGAAAATGCTGCAGCGTCTCTTCAATAATTTTTTCGGCGTTAACATCTTCAAAATATTTATGAACAATCTCTTCGGCAGATTCCTGGAGGTACCCGAGAATTTCATTTTTCAACCGGTCGCCCTGGAGCGCACGATTTCTTCTTGTGTAAATAATTTCACGCTGCTGATTCATCACGTTGTCATATTCAAGCAGACGTTTTCTGATAGAGAAGTTATTCTCTTCAACTTTTTTCTGGGCGCGTTCTACTGATTTTGTAATAAGCGAATGCTCAATTACTTCTCCTTCTTCAATGCCCATTCGTTCCATAACAGAAGCGATACGGTCGCTTCCGAACAGGCGCATCAAATCATCTTCCAACGAAAGGAAAAATTTTGAAGTACCGGGATCACCTTGACGACCGGAACGTCCGCGCAACTGCCGATCAATTCTTCTTGATTCATGCCGCTCTGTACCGAGGATAAACAAACCGCCTTTGTCCCGAACGCCTGCACCAAGTTTAATATCGGTTCCACGGCCAGCCATGTTTGTTGCGATGGTAACCGCGCTCATTTCTCCGGCGTGCTCAACAATTTCAGCTTCACTTTTATGCTGTTTAGCATTCAACACATTGTGTGCAATTCCTTTTCGCTTGAGCATTCTGCTGATTGTTTCGGAAACTTCAACCGATGTGGTGCCGACGAGTACCGGACGTCCGGCTTTCCGAAGCTCTTCAATCTTATCAATAACTGCGTTGTATTTTTCGCGTTTTGTTTTAAAGATTGAATCCTCTTGGTCGTCGCGAACCGCGGCCTGTTGGTTGGAATGACAACAACTTCCAATTTATAAATTTCAAAAAATTCACTTTCTTCAGTTTCGGCAGTACCGGTCATTCCGGCAAGTTTGTTGTACATTCTGAAATAATTTTGAAGCGTGATAGTCGCGAGCGTTTGCGTATCGCGTTCAACTTTTACACTTTCTTTCGCTTCAATAGCTTGATGCAATCCGTCGGAATATCTTCTTCCCGGAAGCACACGGCCTGTAAACTCATCAACAATGGCAATTTTTCCTTCTTCGGTAATAACGTACTCAACGTCTTTTTCAAAGAGTGTGTAGGCTTTCAGCAATTGATGAATAGTGTGGATGCGCTCGCTTTGTTCTGAATATAAATGATAGAGAGCGTCTTTCTTTTTAACTTTTTCTTCCACCGATAAACTTGCGTCGTGCTCAAACTTGCTTATTTCCGTTCCGAGATCGGGAAGAACAAAATAATTTTTATCTCCCTTTCCGTACCGTGCGAGTTCTTCTCTTCCTTTTTCGGTAAGATCGATAGTGTTATTCTTTTCGTCAATCACAAAGTAAAGTTCATCGTCAATGATGTGCATATTGCGGGCTTTTTCACGCAGATATTCCATCTCCGTCTGCTGCATCAATTTTTTATTGGAGGGATCGGAAAGAATTTTTTCAAGCTTTTTGTTTTTCGGAAGTCCGCGGTATGCTCGAAGCAGATTTACTCCGGCTTGCGTTTCCGAATTTCTATCTTCTTTATTTAATAAGTCTTCCGCTTCGGCGGCAATCTTTGAAACAAAATTCGATTGAGCACGGTAAAGTTTTTCGATGAGTATTTTCATATCATCAAATTTTTGTTGGTCGTCAACTTCAACGGGACCGGAGATGATGAGCGGCGTTCTCGCTTCGTCAATAAGAACGGAGTCAACTTCATCTACGATAGCGTAATTGTGTCCCCGCTGCACTTGAAACTCCCTGTCGCTTGCCATGTTATCGCGAAGATAATCGAAACCGAATTCATTGTTGGTTCCGTAGGTAATATCACAGGTATAATGATTTTTTCTTTGATCCGGCGACATGGTATTCAAAATAACGCCAACCGTGAGACCGTGAAATTTGAAAATTTCTCCCATCCATTCAGAGTCGCGTTGCGCCAGATAATCGTTAACGGTAATAAGGTGAACGCCTCTTCCGGTAAGGGCATTCAAGTAGATGGGAAGCGTAGCAACCAAAGTTTTTCCTTCGCCCGTTGCCATTTCGGAAATTTTCCCTTGGTGGAGTACAATACCGCCCATAAGCTGAACATCGTATGGAACCATATCCCAGCGGAGTTTATTCCCCATAACCGTCCAGGTTTTTCCAACCAATCGTTTACAAGTTTCTTTTACAACGGCAAAAGCTTGCGGGAGAATTTCGTCCATCGATTCTTCATATTTTTCGTGGAGTTCTTCTTCCAAAGCATCCACTTGATCATAGACTGATTGGCGGTCAAAATCTTCATCATTTTGCAATTTTAGGTGCAAATCTTCAAGTTTTTGGCGAATTTCGGCTGTGTCTTCTTGTAATTTCGCTTTAAATTCCGCTGTTTTATTGCGGAGTTCGTCGTCTGTTAAATCTTTTAACTTTTCAAATTCTTCATTTATTTCGTCAACAATTGGTCGTAACTCAGTAACATCTTTTGTGTTTTTATCACCAAATATTTTCTTAAACAGCTTGAGCATTAAAAATCTCCGAATGAGTAAAATGTAATTAACCGGTAAGTTTACCGATGCAATTTAAGAAGAAATCGCCTGGAGAAAAAAGCTGATTTTGGGGAAAAAGGCTTCTCTCCTATTTCTTTCCCCGCCGGTACTAAGTAAAAAAATTATTTCTTTTGCTGATTTGCCTCGTTCAAAACTCTGAGCACCTCTTTTAAAGCATCGTTTTGAGCGGAAAGATTATCAAGAATTACCCGCACTTCTTCCTCAGTCTTCTGGTTTATCTGGAAATCGTTGTGAGCTTCAATTCTGTCTTTCTCCGCCATCCGGTTTTGACTCATCATAAGTATGGGGGCGGTATATGCCGCTTGCAGCGAGAGAAAAAGGTTCATCAAAATGAACGGGTAAGGATCCCAGTGATAAACAAAAGCGGTTACATTGAGGAGTCCCCAGCCGAACAAAAGCATGGATTGGAAAATGATAAACTTCCATGAACCGACAATGGTGGCAATTTTGTCTGCCATCCGTTGCCCCAAAGTAATTTTCTGATCGAACAAAACATTGACGTTTTGTACCGGATGATGTTCATGTAAATACGGAAGCGGGTATTTGATAAAGTTATTCATCGGATGTTTCTCTTTCTTTTTCGGTGTAATGATTTGAATTACTCTTTAAACTTAGAAAATTTATAAGAATCTAAAAATCAACGTGACTGATTTTCCGCGGGATAAAAATCCAACGGTATTTTTGTATTTTTCAAGCACAGTTAAAAAGCAGGAAGTAAACTTAACTTTTGTCGAAAACAGATTCTTATATTTCCGAAACCGTTGTTAAAACCGTTGCCGGTTATACCGTAGGGTATCTCTCAAAAAAAGAATTGGATACTCTTCTTTCATCATGGGAAGCCGAAGCCGCGCTGACCGGATTTACCCAAAGTTCCGAAAATAATTTATTACGAATGCTCGCCGCGCTTTACGACAAAGTTTATTTCTTAAAAGATTGTCTTGCTTATCCGCACTACACAAAAGCATTTCTCCGCATCGCTTCATACAGCAATTACCTCACCGATATTGTTGTCAGAAATCCGGAATTTCTCTACTGGGCGCTCGGTAGTGACTCGCTTGAGTACAGTTTAGACGCACAAAAATTCAAAAGTGAAGCAGCGAAAGGAACATTTCTTTTTCAATCATTTAAAGGAAGAGTAAACGCGATAAAAGCGTTAAAGCGGAAATATCTTCTCCGCATCGGTTTGCGCGATAACCTTGGAATTGCTTCAACCCTTGAAACAACAAATGATCTTTCGATTGTCGCAAAGTCTCTTTCCTCTCTCCTATTTTCAATTTGTTACGACGAAGTAAGAAATAAATACAACGAAAAAGAATTAAACAGAAAATACAGCATCGTGGCGCTGGGTAAACTCGGCGGCGATGAGCTGAACTACAGTTCCGATATTGATTTACTGGTTTTTTACGATGAGAACGCGTTACTTGCCAACGGCAGAGAGTATCATGAGCTGCTGACGGAAACGATTCAACTGTTCATTGAACAAGCTTCTCTCGCGAACGATAAAGGCTTTTTGTATCGCGTTGATTTCCGTTTACGCCCCGACGGCAAAAATTCTCCTCTCGCAAGAACGCTTTCCGATACGCTTCGTTATTACGAAAGCAGAGGCGAAGACTGGGAGCGCCAGATGCTTCTTAAAGCAAGCTACCTTGGCGGAGATGAGCAGCTTTACAAACAGTTCGCGGACTACATCGTCAATTTTATTTTCCCGAAAAATTTATCGTTTTCACCTCTTGAGCAAATTAAAAAGCTACGGAAGAATATTCTCGAAAAAATTAACACGGAACAAAATATAAAACTTTCAAAAGGAGGAATCCGGGATATCGAGTTTCCGCTTCAAGCGCTGCAGCTTTTAAACGGAGGCAAATTCCCGACACTTCAATCGGGTAATTCACTCATCGCAATTTCCGAACTGACGAAATTAAAATTCCTAAATAAATCCGAAGCGGCTTTTCTTTCCGAAGCATATATTTTTTTTAGAAAGATTGAACACTTTTTGCAGCTGATGAATGACGCACAAACGCATACGATTCCCGAATCGGGAGAAATACTTGACAAACTCGCATCACTCTTCGGTTATAAGCAGAGCAAAGATTTTCTCAGAAAATTGGAAGAGACAAAAAAGAGAGTCCACCAATTCTACCGGTCCGTGACGCAGGAAGAAAAAGAAGCTGCTGATTTTACTTCAGTGCCGTTTAAAGAGGTTGCGCTCGCGAAAAGGAATCACCAATTCTTAAAAACCGGGAAAGATATTTTTAGTCAAAAGACCTTTGACTCTCAAACCATTGCCTATTTTGAAAAGATTGAAACAAACCTTTTCTGCTACCTTTTGAAAGCAAAAAATCCCGACCTCATCCTCCAAAATTTTGTACGCATTATCCGGAGTGAAAATTTCCCCTCAATGTGGTACGAGATGTTTCAGAATAAAAAAATATTTGAGGCATTCCTCACGTTGTGTGAAGTCGGGAAGTATTCCGTCTCTTTATTTGCGGAAGATACCTCGCTGAAGGAAATGTTTTTATCGGGGGCAGTTTTTGAAAAACTTTCGGCAGAAAGTCTCACGGTTCTCCCGCTCAAAGCCATTCAATTCATTCTTTCGGTTCAAACGGTACTCAACATAATTTCACCGGAAAAAGCTTCGCAGTTGTTATCGAAAAGTATTTTTCAAAAGCTTGAGAAAAGTATTGCAGCGTTTGCGGAGAAAGAAAAAGTCAGCGATGAGTTTTTCGTTTGTGTGCAGGGAAGTTTGGCGGTTGAACAGTTTACATTTACATCTGATATTGATTTGCTGTTTGTTTCAAGCGATTCGGCAAATTCGTTCCAACTTGAGAAAAGTTTAATGAAACTGTTGAGCAATCTGCAAAAAGAGTTTGCCCCTGTAAGCGTTGATTGCAGACTTCGTCCGGAAGGGAAATCGAGCCAAATTGTGTGGTCGCTAAAAGGATATAAACAATATTTTGAAAACAGAGTTCGAACATGGGAATTGCAGTCACTCTGCAAACTTGCATTCGTTTATGGTGACGTTACCCTCTTCAAGAATTTTGAACGGATGATCGTTACTAAAATTTCCACATTGAAGAAAGAAGAAATACAAACCGATATTCTCGCCATGCATAAGCAAGTCTGCGGCACTTTTAAGACAACAAACGAAATAATAAATTTGAAAAAAGGGACGGGGAGTTTGCTCGAACTCGATTTCGTTTTGCAGTTTCTCATTCTCAGCAATCCAAAGATATTCAAAGTGCTCAGGAACAAATCGCTAACATTTACCCTGAAGAAATTAGCGCAAGGAAAGTTCATTTCCGATGATGATGCAGCTGCAATCCGTGAGGCTTCAACGCTTCTTCGTACTGTGGATGTTTTTCTTTTTCTTCTTTTCGAAGAGAAAAAACATCAAGTGCATTTAGCAAGTGAAGAATTTTTCATCCTGCCGGAATTTCTTAACTTTACCGAGCGCAAAATGCTTCAGTCGGCATTAGCGGAAGCACAACGTTCCATTCATAGAATTTTTCAAACATACGTAAACGCAACATGATTGGTTTTCTAAAAAAAAGTTACGGCATCTTAGTGGGAGTAATTGTATTCCTCGTCTACATGCTTACTCTTGCTCCAACAGTAGTTCAACTTGATGCCGGTGAGCTGGCTACAGTGCAAGCTGTGCTTGGAATTGCCCACCCAACCGGTTACCCGCTATTCACTTTGCTGGGACATTTGTTTCTAAAAATTCCCCTTCCCTATTCAATCGTGTTCCGGACAAATCTTTTGGCGGCATTGTACACAGCGGTTTCGGTGAGTTTTTTCGTTTACGCTCTGAAACTTGTTTTGGATAATCTTCCTCTCTTTAAAGCGAAAATATCCGAAGAGACAAAAAAGAAAACGGGGAAGAAAAAAGAACGGAAGGCAAAAGAAGTTGTCCTCCCCAAAAGAATTATCATTCCGGAATTAACAAGATATCTCTCCGCTATTTTCGGAGGATTTTGTTTAGCTGCTTCAAAAACTTTTTGGATGCAGAGCACTTCTGTGGAAGTCTATTCACTCCATTTGTTTCTCATGTCGATCATTATTTACACGCTGCTCTTCGCCTTTATTCAATCAAATAAGATTGAAGCGCCGACACATAACTACTGGTTTGTCCTTGCGGTATCGCTTGCCTTTGGATTCGCTAACCATATGACCACGCTGCTCATTCTCCCTTCTGTGGCTTATCTCTATTTTCTAACCTTTGGATTTAACGGAAAGTCGTTCAAAAGAGTACTGCTGATGCTTCTCATCTTTTTCCCGCTGCTCGCTCTTTTTTATTCCTACTTACCGATACGTGCCGCACAACAGCCATTTCTTAATTGGGGAAATCCGATTGATCTTGAACGCATTATGCGGCATATTTCCGGCAAGCAATATCAAGTGTGGCTTTTTTCCTCCACCGATGCCGCAAAGAAACAACTCACATACTTTCTTGAGAATTTTCCAACTGAATTTAATATCGGGTTAATTCTTATTGGTGTCGGATTTTTTGCGGCGTTTGTTCACAGCAAAAAGTTTTTCGCTTTTAGCGTCATTACGTTTCTCGCCACAGTGCTCTATTCAATTAACTATGACATTAACGATATTGATTCCTACTTCCTGCTTGCTTACATCGCTTCGGGATTTTTTGCTTCGTTCGGTATCATGCAGCTTTTCCTTCTTCTCAAGGATAGACATTTAGGATACAGCCTGCCGGTTTCTTTGTTCATCATTTTTATTCTTGTGCAAACCTATATCACCTACGGAAAAGTTGATCAGCATGATCTTTATCTTTTTGATGATTATACTACATCGGCGCTAAACTCGTGTGAAAAAGATGCGCTTGTTATTTCATATCAGTGGGATTTTTTTGTTTCTCCGGCGTACTACCTTCAGAAAATAGAAAAAGTGAGAAATGATGTTCATATTGTTGACAAGGAACTATTACGGCGAAGCTGGTATTTTAATCAGTTGGGAACGAACGAACCCGGTGTTGTTTCGGGAGTACAAAACACAGTAGTTCAATTTAAAGAGGCGCTTGTACCCTTTGAACAAGGGGGCAAATTCGATTCAGCGCTCCTTGAAACATTGTATCAGCGTCTTTTGCTTGAGTTAATTCAAACCAATTTTGATAAGCGTCCTGTGTATCTCAGCGCGGAATTGGTGATGAATGAATTACAGAAGGGAGAATTCAAACTTCCGGCCGGATTAACAGTTGTCCCGGATATTTTCTTCTTTAAAGTGGTAAAAACTAACAAGTATGTTCCGGCACAGAATCCGGCATTTCATTTGCGGCTGCCGAAGCAGCAAAACTATTATATTGATTTTGTAGAAGACATGGTTGGCTCAATGCTGGTAAGGCGCGCGCTCTATGAAATGCAGTTTGATAATCGGGATAGAGCAAAAGTCTACATCAAAAAATTAAAACAAGAACTGCCTGAGTTTACCATACCGCAAGGCTTGGCTGAAGTGATCGAAAAATAGGATTTACAATCTCCCGCCAAAAAAATGTTTAATAAACAATCTTTTGCTGTGTAACTTTGTCAAGCTTTTCCAAGCTAATCTCCACTCCTATTCCCGCCTTTGAAGGGACATCAATTGTTCCATCGCTGTTAGGCACGAACTCCGGTTCGACGATATCGAATTCATAGTATCTACTGCTGGCGGAAATATCGGCGGGTAACGTAAAGTTTGCAAGCGAAGCAAGCGCAATATTTCCCGCACGCCCAATTCCTGATTCCAGCATTCCTCCATGCCATACGGGAATATTTTTTTCACGGCAATAATCATGAATCCCTATCGCTTCGGTAAATCCACCAACTCGTCCCGGTTTAATATTAATGGTTTGGCAACTCTTTAATTCAAAAGCTGCTTTAGTTGAAGCTAACGATGAAATACTTTCATCTAAGCAGATGGGGGTTTTCATTTCAGCTTGTAACTGAGCATGGTCAACCAAATCATCTGCCGCGAACGGTTGTTCGATAAGGAGGAGATTGAAATCATCAAATTGCTTCAACAAAGAAATGTCTTTTAGCGTGTATGCAGAGTTCGCATCAACCTGAAGTAAAATATCGGGATATACTTTTCTGACTGCTTCAAGTAATTTAAAATCATTCCCCCGCTCAATCTTTACTTTTATTCGCTTATACCCTCCGTTTAAATACGCATCAATTTTTTTCAGCAAAACACCGGAAGAGGATTGCAATCCGATACTTACTCCAACATCTATTTTTTTCTTTTCACCTCCAAAATATTTTGCTAATGAGATGTTCTGCGACTTCGCAAATACATCGGTTAAAGCGGCTTCAACACCGGCTTTAGCCATCGGATGCCCTTGCACATCTTTCCAAAGTATGTGTGCATCGCTTATCTTTGATAAATCTTTGTGAAGAATGGAAGGAATTAAATATTCAGAAGTGATATACCGGGAAGTGAAAACAGTTTCGTAAGTATAAAATGGATGTTGTCCTGCAACACATTCTCCCCATCCGGTTAGTCCTTCCGAGGTTACGGAAATAATGAGATGTTCTTGGTGAGTTTCGGTTCCTTTGGAAGTAACGAACGGTGAAATCAACTTCAGTTTAATGTGTCGGATTTCTACTTTTTCAATTTTCATATTTTAATCAAAACAGGAAAAAGTTTTTATCTCCTACGCAAATGTGTTACAACAATCGCGTATGTTTTATTTGGGAACGTTATTGAGGATTAGTGGCACGTTCGGGAAAAAGAGCGCATAGCATAACCAGATTACTCCGCCTACAGTCAGCGGAATGGTCATATTGTCATCAGCCCATCCGTAAGAAATATTTTCAGCGATGGCTCCTAATGCTGCGGCGAGTATTCCAAAATAATATTCCGCGGGAACATACAATATTTTTGGAGTTATCAACACAACCACAACACCGCTAAGAAAGAACGCGAGTGTCCCTTCAAAACTTTTGGCAAGGAATTTTCTCTTACCGTATCGTCTTCCAATAAGAGCCGCAAAAGTGTCGCTAATTATTAATATGGTAAACGCTGTAATAAAAATCACTTTGGGAAAAATGATAACACTCAGTAACGCGGAAAGAAAAACATAGGTCGCCCCGCTCAAATTTTTTTTCTTTACGTCTCTTTCATGTTCACGAAGGAGAAATCCAAACAGGTTGTTAAAAATTCTTCCGGCGGTTGGAGAAAAATATCGCCACACCTCGATGATGAGAGAAAACACTGTCCATCCCGCCAAAATCATAATCGCGTCATGGCGTGAGATAAAATAATAGATAATGGGAAAAGAAAGAGAGCAGAGATGAATCATCTTTCGGATGAGTTCATCTCTGTATTGAATAGTGCCATGATCAAGTTGCGTCATTTTCAGCCGGAGGAGGAGTTGGTTGACGTTGTTCCATTAATTTTTTTACGTGAGCGGGAATTTCTTCTCCGTTCGAAGAACCGTTTTTCTTTTGCGGCGGAAGTTTTTCTCCGCGCATGATCTTATCAATTTCTTCCGAATCAAGAATTTCTCTTTCGAGCAATTCTGCCGAAAGCCGGTGAAGGAGGTCTATATCTTCCTTCAGAATAACCATTGCCCGTTCCATACAAGCGTTTACTATCGAACGGATTTCGCTATCAATTTCAACCGCTGTGCTTTCGCTGTAATCTTTGTGGCGTTGAATTTCTCTTCCGAGGAATATTTCTTCTTCTTTTGCACCGTAGTTGAGCGGACCGAGTTTTTCACTCATGCCCCATTCGCATACCATTTTGCGGGCGATTGAAGTTGCCTTTTCGATATCGTTTCCGGCACCGGTAGTATAATGATTAAAAATCAATTTCTCCGCCGCGCGTCCGCCGAGCGCGTAAGTTATGACCGCTTCGAGATATTCTCTCGAATAGGTATGTTTCTCATCAACTGGAAGATAACTGGTAACACCAAGCGCTCTTCCGCGGGGAATGATAGTAACCTTATGAACCGGATCTGCTTCGGGCATTCGCTTTGCCACAAGAACGTGACCGATTTCGTGGTAAGCAGTAGTCTTTTTCTCTTCTTCCGAAATGATGAGACTTTTTCTTTCCATTCCCATCATAACTTTGTCTTTTGCTTCCTCAAAATCTTCCATATCGACTTTGACTTTATTCTTTCGAGCCGCAAGCAAAGCCGCTTCATTTACAAGGTTCGCTATTTCAGCGCCGGCTAAACCGGGTGTTCCTTTTGCGAGTACTTGTAAATCAACATCTTCTTTTAAAGGAATTTTTCTTGTGTGAACTTTTAGAATTCCTTCTCTTCCTTTTACATCAGGGCGATCGACTACTATTTGTCTATCGAATCTGCCCGGGCGAAGTAATGCGGGATCAAGAACATCAGGGCGGTTGGTTGCGGCGATAATGATAACACCGCTGTTCTGTTCAAATCCGTCCATCTCAACAAGTAATTGATTGAGCGTCTGTTCACGTTCATCGTGACCGCCGCCGAGTCCGGCACCGCGTTGTCTGCCCACAGCATCAATCTCATCAATAAAAATAATACACGGAGCATTTTTCTTTCCTTGATCGAACAAGTCACGAACGCGGCTTGCGCCAACGCCGACAAACATTTCAACAAAGTCCGCACCGCTTATGGAGAAGAATGGAACTCCGGCTTCACCGGCTACCGCTCTTGCGAGCAATGTTTTACCGGTTCCGGGAGGGCCTAACAAAAGAACACCGCGGGGAATTTTTCCACCGAGTCTTTGAAACTTCGCCGGTTCTTTTAAGAATTCGATAATCTCAACAAGCTCAACTTTGGCTTCATCCGCACCGGCGACATCTTTAAATGTTACACTGTTCTGCGCTTGCCCGATAAGTTTTGCTTTGCTCTTTCCAAAACTAAAAATGCCTTTTCCGCCTCCCATGCCTCCGCCGCCTTGCATTCTGCGCATGAAATAAATCCAGACGAAAATGATAAGCACCCACGGAACCATTCCGATAAGCATATTCAGCCATTCACTCGATTGTTTTTCAAACGAGTAGTTAATTCCTTTTGCTTTCCAAACGCTTTCCTGTTCTTTAATAACAGGCTCTGGGAGATAGACAGAAAAATTACGAATCTTGACTTCCTTACCTCCAATCGCGACCATCTCTTCAGCTTTTAATTCCCCTTTGAAGTAATAATCGTTAATATCTACCTTCGTAATGGACGCATGTCCAATTTTATCACCGTTTAACAGCTGCATATATTGATCGTAAGGGATATCAACATAATTTGTGCTTCCGGTTTTAAAAACCTGCATCACAATAACAGCGGCAACAATAACGGCTCCCCAGCCGAAAACCATCCGGATAATCTTCGACCAATCAAAATTATCGTCCGGTTTATTTGGTCCGGAATTCTGGGGAATTTTCAGATTTTTATTCTCTTTGTTGTCTTCCATTTTTAAACTTTTCTACTCTTAATTTTCTTCTTTCAAA
>Ga0172370_10008274_pt1 | contig 12533 bp, 10 predicted proteins | sample LakKiv5m_FD_114538 | JGI IMG/M metagenome (GOLD analysis project Ga0172370, IMG submission 114538) | Freshwater microbial communities from Kabuno Bay, South-Kivu, Congo - kab_022012_11.5m | ecosystem: Environmental > Aquatic > Freshwater > Lake | place: Democratic Republic of the Congo...
ATATACCGTAATCCCCATAAGTTACACCTCTTTTGTCAGTAAATGTCAAACCGAAATCAGAGTCAGTTGCTGTCCAAACATCGTTTATTTTTTCTTCGTATAATTCTGTAAGCATATTTCCACTTGCATCGTAAGTGTAAGTAAATCGCTGTTTAACTCCAGTAGTTAAAGGTTGTTCATAAAGATAAATTAAATTATTTCCATCCTGGTCGTAAGTATATGTTTCTGAAGCAAATAATACCCATTGCCCGTTTTGCCATTTTTCAATGGTAGAATTTAAAACTTTTCCTTTTGCATAGTAAGTGTAGGAATATCGGATATTATCACCCCATTTGCTTCCATACCAGTTTTGCAATTTCCATTCTGTTTGATTCCCTCCAGTATCATAAGACATTAAAGTTTGCTGATAATTTATCCATTGCCCGTTTTGCCAGAGCTCTACAATAATCGAAATATTATTGCCCTTTGCATCATAAGTACAAGTTGTGTTTCTTGAATTCACCCATTGCCCATTTTGCCATTGTTCGTTAAGATTTGTGAGTCTGTTTCCTTTGGAGTCAACTGTGTATGAATTACGCTGAACATTCTGCCATTGACCACCCGACCATTGCTCGTTTGTCATGCTAATAATATTCCCGTCTGTATCAACTGTTTGCGTTTTTCTATTAGAACTCACCCATTGTTCGTTTGTCCATTGTTCAATCAACAATGTTAGATAATTTCCCTTTTTCCCGTTAAGAGGATAAGTATAGGTTTCTTGAGTAGAATTATTCCATTTGGCATTCTGCCAGATTTGAACCTTTTTTGTTAGAATATTTTCTTGAGAATCATAAATATTAGTTGACAACTTGGAATTCCTCCAATTTCCGAATTGGATTTCTTGCTTCAGCATTGTAAGTAAATTCTGGTTTTCGTCATAAGTATATGAAAATCTTAAACTATCTTCGAGTAGAGAATACACAACCACGCTTTCAACAAGAAAAATCGAACCGAGAAAGTGTTCTCTTTCTTTATTTTCAAAGTCACGGGAAAAAGATGAAGAAAATGGCAAACATAACACAAAAAATATGTAAATAATTTTCATTTAAAACTCCTAAATTATTCGTTTGTAAAGTTTATTAACTTTAAAAAACTCTATCTGACTATCACAAATTTCTTCGTTTCCATGGAATTTCCGGATTTTAATTTAAGAAAATAAATTCCTGGGGTCAAATTGTTTGTATCAAAATCAATGCTGTAAATACCAGGTTCCTGAAATTGATTATCGAATATCTTAGCATCTTCAATACACAAAGAATTTGTGATTGTTAGCGATAAAGTTCCGGGCTGCATTAAATTAAAATTTATTTTTGTTATTCCGGAAGCCGGATTTGGGAAACAATTAAGTGAAAAGAATGGAATTTCATTATCTTGAACATTTAATATTGCTGATTTCCATGAAACCTCCATTTTATAACCATAGTAATAAAATTTATTTCCCTGAGGGTCTTTTAAGTTGAATCTTCCGTTGTCTTTGAAAACCCACTGGTCGGAAACCCATTCTTCATACGATTGAGCTATGTTATTTCCATTTGCATCGTAAGTGTAAATATATCTGTACCAGTTCACCCAATTCCCGGATGAACCGTCTTCACTTAAAAGACTAAGTTCCTTTCCTTTTGAATCCAAAGTAATAATGATTCGTTCAACATTTACCCAATTTCCGTTTTCCCATTCTTCATCGAGATAATAAAAGTAAACTCCGTGTTTATCGTATGCTTTTGTTATCCGGGCAGAATTCACATACTGGTTATTAAAAAATGATTCATAAAAAGAAGTGGTATAAGTTTCGTTTTTTTCATTAACCGTCATAGTGTGTGTAGTTCTTCCACTGACTACCCACTGTCCATTTTTCCAAGTTTCGTAAATTGAAGTATCTGCATTTCCAGTTTGGTCGTACACAGTATTTGACCGGTTCACTTTCGTCAACTGTCCGTTTATCAATTTTTCCTGCAGAATTGACTTTTCCTTGTTATTTGCATCAAATGAATATGATAACTGCCAATTTAGTACCCTTTGCCCGTTTTGCCACCGTTCGTATAAATAAGTAAGAATGTTGCCATTGTCATCATACGTGTTTGTTATTCTTCCATAATTCACCCATTGCCCGTTCTGAAACTCTTCGTCCAAATAACCAATTTGATTGCCATTATCGTCATAAGTGTATGTTTCCCGAAAATCGTTCACCCAGATTCCGTTCAGCCAGTTTTCCCAAAATGCTGTAAGCACTTTCCTTGTTGAGTTATATGTATTTGTTGTACGTGAATCATTAACCCACTGCCCACTTTTAAATTTTTCAACAAGATTATTTAAAATATTCCCTCTGGAATCATAAGTGTAAGTATATTTTGTAACACTATCTGCCATAGAATAAACAGTAACATAATCAACAAGCCATGTCCCGGCAAGCAGATTGTCTTTTTCTGCTTTCAGGATTTCAACCCTGGGGGAATGTTCGTTTAAATCATGCCGATAAAAAGTGTTATTGAATGCATCTTTTTCTTTTCCCTTCTGATGATGGAAATCATTGGAAAATGAGATGGTAAAAGCTAAGAAGAATGCCAAAAAAACGTAAAAAGCTTTCATTTTTAACTCCTGTGATAAATATGTTTATTAAAGTATTTCTTTTAAAAAATTCAATATTTCCCCATGTTAATTTAAGATTTAAAAGATTACATTACAATACCAATTAATAAGTATTTTTTAAATTTTTAATGATAGATTAATTTAGTGTCATCAGTTTGATTACTGCAATCTCTCCTTATTCTGTGTCAAAAATTTATAAACCTGAAAATTGAAACCATCAAATTCTGAATTATTCAATCCGGTGGATAAATCATTATTTATCAAATTGGTTTCTTCCTTAGCAAATATTTCGGGAGAATTTAATCTTCCAAATCTTTGTCTTATGGTTTGATAATCAAACGTTGAGAGATAAATATTAAAATAATCTTTTGTTTTAGAAAGGTAGGATTGGAAATCCTGATTTTTCGGTTGATTTGTTAGGCTGTATTTGAAGCAAACCTTGTCATTACAAGCAAGATTGAGTTTCTGGTTGTTGCTTTGATTTTGTGCAAACAAACCAAAGCTTACTATTATCACAAAAATAAGAAGAAACAGCTTTTTCATTTCAAGCCTTTATTTTTTATCTATATTTTTAGATACTTACTTCTTATTTTTAAATAAATTAACTGTCAGGTTCCAATCTGTAATTAATTTATTTTAGTTTGATTAACAAGGTTAATTTAATAAAAAATAATTTATTTAACAAGTAAAATAATTGCAAAAGTAACATTTCATTGATAATGAATGCATAATTTTGAAACCTTCGTCAATATGCCATACAATTGGTTAATTGTTACATGATAAGCTTATTTATTAAAGGAAAGAGCATGAGTAGTTGATAACTTGTATAAAGTAAAAAAATCGTTCCAAAGCCGCGGCAATAAAACGATTTTTTTTGACTTAAATTATTGATATAGTTAATCTCTTAACTACTACACAGCTACATTAACAACTTTTCAACTTAACTGAATTATCTCTTCAACATGTTAATTTCGGCAAGCATCTGGTCACTTACCGTAATAGTTCGCGACGCAGCTTCAAAGGCTCTTTGAGTAACGATCATATCAGTAAATTGTTCCGTCAAATCGACGTTTGACTGCTCAAGTGCTCCGCCGACTATTTTTGTAGAGGCAAAAACATCACCGGCTGTTCCTGTGTTTGCTCTTCCGCTATCGGGAGAGACAACAAGGAAATTCTGACCATCTTTCATGAGGGCGCTTGGATTCGCAAATTTAGCAACTGCGACCTGACCAAGTACTTCAGCTTCACCGTTAGAGAAAGCTCCCCAGATTTTACCGGTAGAGTCAACCGAAACGTCATTTAATGAGCCTTGTGTATGTCCGTCTTGTTCTACTAATGATGCCGTATTTGGTCCTGCAAATTGAGTAAGTCCCGATGTCGGATTAGTGGCATCGTAAAGCTTCACGGTTACGTTAGTGGTAGCAACGTCAAATGCTGTAAATCCCAAAGCTGTATTCATATCGGCAGTCGGAATATCAATTTTATCCATTCCTGTATCAGGAACACCAAAATTATTGAAAGTAATTGATGCTGGTGTAATCGTGGTTATGTCATATTGTCCGTCAAGTTTCGCAGAAACTCCCCAAGTATTTTTTGCAGTATTGGTATAAGTAATGGTTATTGTATGCGACCCACCCTGATTATCAAAAATGTTAATGCTTGTTTCGCGTTTGTCTCCAATGGCTGCATTTGCATCAAGGTTCCCCGTAGCACTTATATTTTGAGTTTGTTTTGGCGGAGAGACGATGTTTGGTGGAATCTTCATATTTTCAACAGACTTGCGAACATTGTTATAACCATTTGCATCCTTTACGAATCTGCCGTTTGCATCAAATTCAACATTATAACCTTTTAGGAATGCTCCAGTAGAACTATCAACAAGGAAACCGTCTTTATCTTTTGCAATAGCACCGGCTCTGGAGTATACTTCCTTACCGAAATAATTGTAGACAAAATATCCGTCACCTTGTAAGGCTAAGTCAAGAGGTCTATTTGTCGTCTCGATGGAGCCTTGTGTCATATCTTGGGAAATTGAACCAACGCGGACACCAATACCATACTGGACAGGATTGACACCGCCAACTCCGTTACCTGATATCTGGTCAGGAGCTTTGCCAATGTTGTATGTTTGGCTGAATTGGTCAATAAAATTGACTCTGCCGGATTTGAATCCGGTAGTGTTAACGTTAGCAATGTTATTTGAGATAACATCGAATCTTCTCTGCTGCGATTTTAGTGAACTCGCACCTGTGGTTAAAGAACGGGAAATCATTTGAACCCTCCTTGGTTAATTTAATCCGGAAATTATTTAAATAGTTTAAATTTCATAAGTTAATATTGCAGGGAATTAGCAAAATGCTTTTACCATACAACATGATAATGAAGAAATCAATGATAGTGATTTCTTAACAATCTCGTTCGAATATTAACTTTCTCTAATTTCGCTCCTCAGTCATTCAGAGCTTAAAAGCGGGGATTCCTGATTTGTTCAAACCGAGGTCCGTCCCCAAAAAACATCAGGCAAAAACTGCCGAATCAATATTTGTGATAATGCTGTTATCCAAGTTATCATTATTGACAACAGTGATAACTGTTTTGTTAGGAATACTGACGATAAAAGCTTTATCGTTCAGCAAAATCAAAGACTCACGGGCATTTTTTTCATCTGCTTTGCTGACAGCATTATAGAGTCTTTCAATCTCCTGATTGTCGAGAGAAATGTCGCGGCTGCTCATTCTAGCCTGGGCATGAGAAGAGAACTTCAGCTTGTTGATTTCATCTTCAAATACTTTTTTGAAGTCGGTATTTGATAATGTTCCATCATCAAGCAAAGTCTTTTTGTTAAGTTCCCTTAACCCGCCAATAGGCATAAAAGGCAGCGATATTCCATTAACTTCAGGCATACTTTTACTCCTTGTTGTTAACCGTCAACTTTAATATCATACACATTTTTCAAAGGAACTTCGATTCCGTTAATGACAAGCACTGTTCCTTCGGTTTTGAATTTCACACTTTGAATCTTTCCGTAAGTGAAAGTATCAGCAGTAAAATTCATGCCAGTATTTGTGTTTGCAGTAACCAGAACCTTATATTTTCCTTTTGGAAGATATGCTCCGGAAGCAGATTTTCCATCCCATGAAATCTGATGTTCGCCGCTTGTCAAATCCAGTCCTGACATTTTGATTTTGCTTACCACATTTCCGGCTTCATCTTTAATTGTTATTTCTCCATTAGCTGCATTAACCGGAAGTGTATACCCCAGCGGTGCAGGCTGTGCCCCGTCGAAATAAATTGTATCGGTACCGACAGTCGCTGTTTTACCAAGCATACCCGGTAAGGCAGAATTGGAGATAGTCTGAGCAAGCAATTGATTTGTCTGTACTTGCTCTTCGAGAAGCGTTTTGATATTAGTAAGCTGCTCAAGCTGTGAAAACTGTGCTATCTGCGAGGCAAACTCCTGATTGTCATAAGGTTTCATAGGGTCTTGCGCTTTTAGTTGCATAGTTAGTAATTTCAAAAAATCATCTTTTCCGAGAGTCTTTGTTGCTACTATCGTCCCGGAAGTATCCGGGAAAACCTGCGTTGCTATTGAATGAACTGAATCTGTCATTTTTTCCCCCTTTTGTTAAACAACAGAAAATTTATTATAAATTAATTGATTATAAGAACTGAAATCACTTCTTATATTTTTGCTTATAAAATCATTATTTTTTAAGTAAGCAAATGATTTTACAAAATCTTTTCTTGTTTTACTGTCCTGATAGTTTTCGTTAGTAGATTCGCCGGTATTTTTCTGACTTGAACCGTAACTTTCCGTATCTTTGACTTTAACTTCAATTTTATCGCTTTGCAATCCATGTTGTGCCAACTTATCCTTTAATATTGGAATTTGTGATTCGATAGCTTTCATTGCTTCTTGTGTTTTGGTCGAAAAACTAACATTAGCAATATTATCTTTCACTGTTATTTCAACCAGAAGCATTCCAAGCGATTCGGGTTTGAGAGTCAGTTGTGCAGTTGAAAATGAATTGCCGCTTGTTTCGGAAATCTGTTTCAGAACGTAAGAAGGTACTCCTCCGGGGCTTAATGATTGTAATTCCTTGGTATTCAATATATTACTCTGAACAATGGCAGGAGCGATTTTCACAGCCACCTTTTTATCTGCTGTATTATTGTTATAAACGACATTATCAATTTGTGGTGCTTTCACATCAACTTTTGGCTGAGTGGTGTCGGTTTGTTTTGGAGCATTATTATCAGGTTCCTGTTTGGAAGGTGTATTACTAAGCTTGGCAATGCTCTCAACATCAAATTTCACTGGAATATCGAACTTAACCTGCTGACTGTATTTTGAAGTACCGACTTTTGAATCGGAAGCCTGGAACATATTCTGCTGATGAAGATAATCAGCCAATGAAAATGTTTCCGTTTTATAAATTATCGGTTTTATATCCTTCTGATTAATATTCGTCGGTTTCACTGATAACTGCGAATTAGTTTGGACTGTAATATCTTGTTTTAGATTTTTCCTATCTACAGTAGCAGGAACAGGTTTTTGTTCATTAGTATTCTGATTATCGGAAATTACTTTTGAAACGTTTACCGGGCTTTGCTTGATGATTGCATCCTGATACTGTTTTTTAATAGCAGGTTTGTTAAAAATATTATAGTTTAAGTTTGAGGCAATGATTTTATTGAATTGTTGATAGTCAACAGAATTTCCAATCGTATCTTTAGATTGGACATTGTTAGTTTGTTGATTGACTTGATGGGATTCAGCATCGGTAAGCAATTTTATACTAACAACCTGGTCTTTCAATAGGTCATTTAATAAACGGATTGGTCTGAATGTTCCTGTGGTTTCAGTTTTTAATTTTGTTGTTTCTTTTACCAATTCAAAACTAATGTAGGTATTATCTTTTATATTCTTATTCAAAGCCGGGATTTCATCCGGTAGTATTTGATTTGGAAATTCATTCTTGGATATTAATTCCGATTTACCATTTTCAGAAGTCAGCACCACTTTTTCATTCAAATTATTATCCTTCTGGACGTTAGAAGCTAATACCGATTTTTTTTCTAAATTGTTAAGTTCTTTTGAAGGAACAACTCCTTCTTTTGATGGAACAACCACTTCTTTTGATTCGGGTGCATTTGGTTCTTTAACGATTTTATCGGTTAATGGGAGCTTACTTTCAGCTCTAACATCCAATTTTGTATAATGCTTAAATTCAAGCTTGGTTCCTGAATTTTTTAATTCTTTTGGAATTTCTGCTTCATCATTTGTTGGTTCCACTGATGCACTCTGAACTTGTAATTGACTTATCTTATGCAGACTTGGTACAGCAGTTGGAATATTTTTATCCGAAATGACCTGAATTTGATTTATTAAGTCCTTAATGAGATTTGGTTCGGGCGCAACTTCCTTTGAAATTTGATTTACAACTACAGGATTTTTAACAATATTTTTTGGACTATCTTTACCTTGAATTTCACCTAAAGGTATATCCAAATTTAGAACATTTCCTTCAGAAGGAAGGTTCTTATTCGGTTTTTCACTGGGTTGGATTTGCCCGATGAGATTTGGAGCTTTTTCGTGCTTACCGGAATCGGTTTGACCCTTTATTGAATCAAAAAAGCCAAGGAAGCTGGAAGAAAATGCACTACTCTTTGTATGAGTTTGCATATTATTCGACAGTTTGGCTAATTTTGAATAGCCGTTTTGTCTAATATTGTTACTGATGGACTTCATTCAGTGCTTCCATGCGATGTAAAATTTGATTTTTACCAGGACATCCTGTCCAAAAAGTGATAAATAAAGTATTAAAGCGAGCAGCGGTTTAATTGCCTTTTCCAAGCAGCAATATTGCCGCACTACGCTCAGGTGAAAGAACTTCAATTACCTTGCCAGCTTTCTTTTTTTGCATTAATTTCAAAATTTTTGCTGCATCTTTTTCATCAATCTGTTCAAGGATTTTGGCTACTTCTGCAGGATTGGAATTATCGTAAATTTTAGCGAATGCACCAAGATTCTGTGTTTTAAGAGAATCCATTCTTTTATTGAAATTCTTTTCATAATCTTTGAACTTTTCCTGAAGTTTGCTTACATCAGATTTTGCGGATATATTCATAACGGTTAATTTGTTAATCGAATCGAGAAGATTGTCGAACAGGAATTTTGATTTATTGATGGAATCTAATGTCCGTTTACCGGAATATTGTTGCTGCTTAATTTTGTCTTGAAGCTTTGAAATTGAATCAAGGAGCTGATTTTTGAAATTCCAGAGATAATTTTTTTCATTTTTTAAAACATCTAATTTTAAAAATTCTTCTTGGTATTTATCAAGCTGGTTTTTGGAAACCGAGACAGGTATGTCGGATACAAATCTTTCATCTGTAATTTTTTCGTTTGAAAACATAGGCTTAAAACCAAGGAATTTCGGAGGATATTTTAAGATTAAAAAAAGAGCTACGAATAAGAGAAAAACTCCCAATACTACACTGAGAATGATGATAATTGTCTGTTTGTTTGTCATGGCATATCCAAAAAATTAAGCATAAAGTTCTTTCCGGCTCATTGATTCTCCTTTAATGAACCTGTTTTGAGCAACCTCATCCATGAGTTTTTCCTCTTCTTTTCTAACTTCTTCAAGATGAATAAACTTTTTCTTTTCTTTTAGTTTCTCTAATATTTTCTCTTCTTTCATCGCTTCCGTAAGTTTTGCCCTTCGGAGATTTTCTATTTCAAGAAGCTGTTCTTTTTCATTTTTCAAATTCAGAATTTCTTCTTCTACGAAAGCAATATGATTATACTGAGCCTGCACAACCGATGCTTTTATTTTCCCTTTTGCTGCTTTTAAAAGTATTTTCAAATAATTTACTTTATCTTCTATTTCGGCTTCTTTCAGGTATCTCTGTGCAAGTATCCGGTTAAGCTCTTCTTTATATTCTGCAACTTTCTGAGTTCTCAGATTAAGAATTTTTTCGAGCCTGAAAGAAAATATTTTTGCCATTTACTAATCGTTCCTTAATATTGAAAAGGGAATTTGATTTTAAGTAACTTGTTTGTTAACAATATTTATTATAGATGCGACAGTTTCATGATAGTTAGCAGATTCCTCAATTCTTTGTCTGAGAAATCCGTTAATATTGTCGTTTAAAGCAATCGCCCTGTCTAATTTGTGATTAATACCCTTCTGATAAGCTCCCACGCTAATTAAATCTTCAGCAGAGCGATATGTTGCAATTAATTCTATCAACAGTTTAGCAGCATCATACTGTTCTCTAGGGATAACATCATTCATGCACCTGCTGACGCTTTCGAGAATATCAATTGCAGGATAATGCCCTAAAGAAGCTAACCTTCTGGAAAGAACAATATGACCGTCGAGAATTCCTCTTGTGGCGTCTGCAATTGGCTCATTCATATCATCACCTTCCACCAGAACGGTATATAAACCTGTTATGGAACCGATTTTAGAGGTTCCGGCTCGTTCCATGGTTTTTTGAAGAAGTGAAAAGACTGAAGGAGTGTAGCCTTTGGCTGTCGGTGGTTCTCCGATTGACAGACCTACTTCACGTTGTGCCATTGCAAGTCGAGTGGCAGAATCCATCATAAGCATGACGTCCATACCCCTGTCTCTGAAATATTCGGCAATCGTCGTTGCTACAAGACCAGCTTTAACTCTGACAAGAGCAGGTGCATCACTTGTCGCTACTACAACAACTGACCTTTGAAGACCTTCCTTCCCCAAATCTTTTTCAAGAAATTCCCTAACTTCTCTTCCACGTTCACCGATTAGTGCAATTACGTTTATATCGGCTGATGTGTTTCTTGCAATCATGCCAAGTAGTGTGGATTTGCCAATCCCAGAACCGGAAAAGATTCCGATTCTTTGCCCTTTTCCCAAAGTTAGTAGCCCATCAATAGCTTTTATTCCCGTGGAAATCGGTTCGATGATTCTTTGACGGGATAAAGGATGCGGAGGCAAAGAATAAACAGAACGTCTTTCTTCGGAAGGGATAACTCCCTTTACGTCAATTGGATTGCTCAAACCGTCCATAATCCTGCCAAGCAGGAAATCGCCAACATTGATACTTAGTGTTTCACCTGTAGCCATTATTTCCATGCCCGGAGAAAGTTCAGTCAATTCACCAAGAATCATAGATAGAATTTTGTTGTTGGCAAATCCTACAATTTCAGATTTACTGACAATTTTACCGCTTCTGTCTCTTAATATACAGATTTCACCTATTCTTCCCTTGGGACCGTCACTTTCGATAACCAGTCCGACAACTTTAGTAATTTTTCCACTTAACAAAATGGGATTTGTATTCCTGATTACATCAGCATAACGGGTTTTTATAGCAGACGGATTAATCATTATTGGTGATTCCGCCGAATTGAGAATTTGCTAAGTTCTCAGGAAAGTGCCTTTGTGCAGCATTTTCCAATGACTGTCTGATTTTACTAAGTTGTGACTTTATAGTTGCATCAATAATACCGGCACTGGTTTCTATGATGCAGCTACCTTGGTCAACATTATCGTTAGCCACAATCTGCATATTTTCTATTTTCGAAGTATTTGAAAACAGAGAACTTTCAACTTTTCTTAATATTTCAATGTTATAAGGATGCAAGTGAATCTTAATAATATTTTCGTTGTCAATTGAGCGAATTGCCTTGCGAACCTGTTCGATAACGATGTTGGCATCTGAACTAATTTCTCTTTCAAGAATATGCTCTGCAACCATAACAGCCAAAGGAATGACCGAATCTTCGAGATTTCTCATCTGTTGTGCAAACTGTATGTCCATCTGTTTGAAGACAGAATCAAAATTTAATACCCAGTGTTGTCGTTTCTGGAGTTCAATTTCGAATGTAGTTCTTGTAAGCTGCTGGGCTTCATCAAACCCACGGTCGTATGCATGTTGGATTTCATCCTGAACTTCCTGCATTGAAACCGGATTCATTAGCGGTTTTGAAAGGTCTAACTGGAGATATTCGGAGACAGATGGTAATGATTTTTCTTCAAAAAAGAAGGTTCTGGATTTTTTTTTTAACTCAGTTTCAGATAATTCTTTTTGACTTATTTTTTCTCCTTTCGGAGTTATCTTTTCGAAAGGCTTATAAATCTGGGCATTGTCAAAGTTCATATCTTCAGAGCGTATAATCTCAACTCTGTGAAGTTTATATGGCAAGGTTAATTTATAATGAGGCATAATTGACTTTCTAAAAAAAATTAAACGAAAATATCTTCTTTACCCCTTCCGCCGATAGCGATTTCTTCCTGCTCTTCAAGCTTTTTAATCACATCAACGATTCTCATCTGGGCTGATTCTACTTCTTTAAGCTTAACGGGACCCATAAATTCGAGTTCTTCTTTGACAACAGCAGAGGCTCGCTCAGACATGTTTTTGAATATTTTTGTCTTGATTTTTTCATCGGATACCTTTAACGCAAGAGCAAGGTCACGTTTGTCAACATCGCGAAGTATTCTTTGTATTCCTTTGTCCTCAATTGTGACAATATCTTCAAACAGAAACATCAGACGTTTAATTTCTGTGGAAAGAGTATAGTCTTTATCCTCAATGGTTTCGAGTATAGACTTTGCCTGAGCGTTATTGGTTTTATTGAGTATGTTTGCTACTAACTGAGCCCCACCGGCAATAGCCATATTTTGCGAAAGCGTTGCCTCTGCTATTTGGTCTACCACATGTTCTATCTGATTCAATAATTGAGGTGAAACTTTTCCTAATTTTGCAATTCGGATAACCGAGTCTGCTCTTAGCTGTTCGTTAAATTCAGCTAAAACATCAGCTGATTGGTCAGGAGGAAGATGTGATAGAATCAGTGCGATTGTCTGAGGATGTTCTTTGGATAAAAAGCTGGCTAACTGCTGCGGGTC
>Ga0172370_10008278_pt1 | contig 12529 bp, 15 predicted proteins | sample LakKiv5m_FD_114538 | JGI IMG/M metagenome (GOLD analysis project Ga0172370, IMG submission 114538) | Freshwater microbial communities from Kabuno Bay, South-Kivu, Congo - kab_022012_11.5m | ecosystem: Environmental > Aquatic > Freshwater > Lake | place: Democratic Republic of the Congo...
CGTCCTTTTCTGCTCGGGGTCGCTCATGTCCACCTGCAGTATCTTTGCGCCCGCGAACAGCTGCAGGAAGATGGAGGCAAGCACAATGGGGCCAATCCCCACGGTGATGAGCGAGCCGATTTTCGAAGCCGTGACCACCTGCAAAAAGTCCGCGTTGGCCGCGTGCGGCGCCACTCCTGCCGCCACCACGTTGTACATTATGAAGAATATGGCAAGGGCAATTCCCGTCCACATCAGCTTCTCTTTCAGCGGGGGCGGGGAGCGCGGAGGCGACACCTCGGGCAGGAGATGCAAAATCGGTTTTAGGAAGTCAAGCGAGCTGCCCATGGAATATCCACCCTCACAATTTTAGTGGAACTCGCATATGCGAGTTCCACTGCTGGAAAATTTCACCTGAAATTTTCCATCTCTGAACAGAGTGGTTAGCTTCCTGATGAAAGGTTTAAATTGCCTGCTGTCAGCCGCAGGCCAGGGTAATGAGCGTCACGCCTTCGGGCGTGGAATTGAACCTCGTGGTGTGGCTGCCGAGCCCTGACGTTATGTGGAACACTGTCCGCTGCGAAGCCACACCCCATTCATCCTTCAGGCGGTTGATATTCTCATATGCGTGCGTCAGCCTGAGGTAATCATAGCCGTCAAACAGCAGGTAGTTCGCCTCGCCCAAGTGGGTGTGCCCGCTCAACACGATGTCAAAGCAGCCCGGGTAGCTGCCGTCCACCGCATCGAGGCTGTGCGTGGCAAGCACGTGCGGCTCAAGCCTTGCCTGCTTCGGGATGTCCGGGAGGCGCGGCATTCCCCTGAGCTTGTCGTCCACGCCCGTAAGGTGGAAAGGCATGCCCCTCACGCTGCATCCGATGTGCCTGTTCGTCAGGTCAACATACCCTGACCTGCCAAGCGCCTGCGAAATTTCCCCTTCAGCCCCCTGCTCTATGTCATGGTTCCCATGCACCAGTGCCCGCAGGGCGTTTTTGAAAAGCCCGCCTAGCGCATCCTGCGCAGTTTTCATGAAGTCCTCCTTCCTGGCAGTGACCAGGTCGCCTGTGACCATTACAATGTCCGGCGGGGCAATCGCGTGCTTCAGCGTGGACAGGAAATCCAGCTTCTGTTCGTTCCTGCCCTGCCCGTCATTGCGGTTGAAATGGATGTCTGACATGTGCAGTATTGACATCCCCTCCTGTTCCTTTGCAAGGCAAAGGATAGGGACTGTGTATTTGTAGATGTATGCGCCCGCATGCTCCAATGCCTCGCGGCTTTTTATGATGCTTTCCAGCCGGCAGTCCATGTGCAGCTTTGCAGCCTTCGCGATTATGGACTGCGCATCCCCGTTCTTGCCGCTTGCATATGGCTTGCCCTTCTGGAGTGCGGGCTTGTAAAAGGCATCCATGCGGGAAAAATCGTTTATATTGCCCTGCCTGTCGGCATCAAGGAGCGATATCAGGCCGTCCTTGTCCGTGTCGAGGTAAAGGAAATATTTGCGAAGCTCGCGCAGCATCACTTCAGGATAGTTTTCCCTCTTTTCGCGCTCGGAATAGAAGACGCCCGTCTCAAGGGCAAAGCGCGCAAAATCGCCGAATGTGAGCGCGCCCATCCTGCGCGAGTCAAACTCCAGCGCAAGCTGCACAGGGAAATTCCTAAGCGCCCCTAGCCGGTCCCTGTCGAACGTGCGGACGCTTTCCTGGTCCCGCATCAGCGCCTGCCTTTCTGCAGCCATGGTTTTTTCGAAGCCCTGGCTGAACAATCCCCTCTTCTGCATGCGCTATAAGATATCCACAAAGATATAAAAATAGCTACTCTATTACTTCCTGCTCTTTTCAATGAGGTCCGAGAGTATCCCGTATACTCTTACGGAGTCCGCGTTCCTCACCACCATCAGCGTGTCGGTGTGGCAGGAGATGAACTCCAGCACGTTTATGCCCTCTGCGGCAACTGCATTGAGGATGACGGACACGCACCCCGGGGTGTCCTGCAGGTCGCGCGGGCTGCACAATATTATGAGGGTGAGCCCGTCCATCACGCCAAGGTTCTTTTTCCTAAGCTCCTTGGCATAGGACGCGTCCACCACGCTCATCACGCCGGACTTGGAGTTCGAGGTGGCGATCACGGGCACGCCGATGCCTCCCTTGGACGAGACCACGCACACGTCGGAGCGTATCTCCACCGTGCTTGAGCGCAGTATCCTCTCCACCCCGCGCTCCCAGTCCACATCCGCGCGGATGGTGTCCCGCGCCAGGCGCAAGAGCGCCGCCTTTATCGCCGCGAACTCGCTTTTCCTGCCCGGGAAAATCTCGCGCTGGAGCCTCCGCGCCAGCGCAGAATAGTTGCACAGCCCGTTGTTCACCATGGAGAGGAGCTGCGGCCTGCGCTTGAGGTAAAGCCGGATTATGTTCGCAGTGGTTGCCATCGTTGCCATCTCCCCTCTCCAGCACTTTTTGTCCCATAAGGGACAGGTTCGCTTCCCCTGCGGCGTTTTTAACACTTGCTACCCATTCCGCTCATTTCTTCCCGCGCCCCTATTTGTCCCGTACGGAACATCCTGTGCCATCATTTGTTTCATATGGAAGGCAAGCTTAAAAGCCAAAGTCCATGCACAAAGCGCGCCAAGGTGATATGGTTGGCAGGCGAAAATCAAAAACCAATGCAAGCATCCATGCAAGTTGAAAGGAAATCATGCAGCTTTGCGCTCACAAGGCAGGGGTTTGGCGAGACATACACACGGTGCATATCGGACAAGAGCTGCCCGTTCCAAAACGGAGCATCGTGCGGGCGCGAGGGCATCATGCCGCTAAAGCATCCTGAGGACGAGGACAAGGCGCCCCGGGGCAGGAATGGCAGCGACATGGAAGCCCTTCTTGGCATGGTGGCAAAAAAGGCAAACCTGGCCGCACGCCCGAAGGATTCGACGATCCCCCTTGCTGACGGCATAAGCGGCTGGACGGGCAACCTCCACGGCTGATTCCCCCTCATTTTTCATTTTTGTTGCACCTCGGTGCAACAGCAAAAAAACGCCTGAGGGCGTTTTTTATTCTTTTCCTTCTTATACTGCCCCATGCAGAGCAAAAAATCGAATTTCTCGGAATGGTACACCGAAATCACCAAGGAAGCGAAGCTTTGCGACCTGCGCTACAACGTGAAGGGGTTTGTCGTCTTCATGCCATGGTCTGTCATCAGCATGAAAAAAATGTACAATATATACGAGGCCGAGATGGAGCGCACGGGGCACAGGCCCGCGTGGTTCCCCGCGCTCATACCCGAGAGCAACTTCCACAAGGAAAGCAAGCACGTGGAGGGCTTCACGCCCGAGGTCTTCTGGGTGGAGAAAGCCGGCGACAACAAGCTTGAGGAGCGCCTGGCAATGCGCCCCACCTCGGAAACGGCAATGTACCAGATGTATTCGCTGTGGATACAGGGGAAAAGCGACCTGCCCCTGAAGATTTACCACCCCTCCCAGGTGTGGCGCTACGAGACCAAGGCAACGCGGCCCTTCATCCGCTCGCGCGAGTTCTACTGGATAGAGTCGCACGACGCGTTTGCCACCGAGGCAGAGGCGCGGCAGCAGGTGACGGAGGACATGGAAATGGCGCAGAACGTCATCTTCGGGGAATTCGGCGTGCCCTTCATCTTCTTCGAGCGGCCGCAGTGGGACAAGTTCCCAGGCGCGATCTCAACCTACGCGGCTGACTGCCTCATGCCCGACGGCAGGGTGCTGCAGCTTCCATCCACCCACCTCCTCGGGCAGAATTTTGCCAAGCCCTTTGACGTCAAGTTCCTCAACGAGAAAGGCGAGTCGGAATACTGCTACCAGACCTGCTACGGCCCGTGCATCTCGAGGATATATGCGGCAATCATCTCCCAGCACGGCGACGACTCCGGCCTCGTGCTTCCCTTCCCGCTTGCGCCCGTCCAGGCAATCATAATACCCATCCCACGCAAGGGGAACGAGGAAGCCGTGGAAAAGGCCGCGCGCGAAGTGGTGGCGCTCCTTGCCAAAGCCGGCATCCGCGCGGAAGCGGATTTCTCGCCAAACACGCCTGGCTTCAAGTACAACGAGTGGGAGATGAAAGGCGTGCCCTTCAGGATAGAAGTGGGCGGGCGCGAAGCCGAATCAGGCATTTTCACGGTGGTGCGCCGCGACATCCGCGCAAAGGCGCAGGTAAAGAAGGACGGGCTTGCCCCCTGGCTCCTGCATGAGGGTGCGCGGATGCTTGAGGACATGAAGAAAAAGGCGCAGGCATCGTTCGACTCCCGCCTCTCGAAAGCGGACAGCATGGAAACTCTTGCAGCCGAGCTTGAGAAGGGGAAGATAGTGGCAGCGCCGTTCTGCACAATGGAAAAAGCAGGTGAGGCGTGCGCGGACGCAGTGAAGGAAAAGTGCGCCGCAAACGTGCGCGGCACAAGGTACGGCCAAAGCGAGCGCGCGCACGGCAAGTGCATCGCCTGCGGCAAGGAAGCCACTGCCATCGCCTACGTCGCACGCCAATACTGACAGCCGCGCGCAGCCGGCAATGTTTTATATTACGAGGCAATCTAATTCTTGCGTAGCCCCTTCGTCTAGTGGCCAAGGACGCTGGGCTTTGAACCCGGTAACGGCAGTTCGAATCTGCCAGGGGCTACTCACTCTGGTTCGTAGCCCTGGCTTTCGAGCTGATGCTCGAAATCTGTCGCGCTAACGCGCTCCATCTGCCAGGGGCTACTCGTTTCACTCGTAGCCCTGGCTTTCGAGCTCGGGCTCGAAATCTGTCAGCATCGAACGACGCCTCGTTCGATGTCTGATGCATTTTGCGAAAGCAAAATGCACATCGCAGCCGCTGCGCGGCTGCTCCATCTGCCAGGGGCTATCTTTATCTTTTTCCCAGTAGGCAAAGCATTATAAACGAATTACGCAAATATACATATAAAGCAACTAATAACGGCTGAAGTTGACTTACAAATGCAAACAGCAGCTATTTACGCCAAATGCCGTGGACTGGAAAGGAAAGCGGCTTACGAGGTGCGCACAGCCAATGTGCCGCGATACGAGATACCCCTTACCCTCCCTGGCCGCTATGCCCAGGCCGCTTCCCTCCTTGAAAGCATGGTGTCCGCGCGGGTCGACAGCATCTACAGGGAAAGGAAATGGGGCATCCCCGAAAAGAGGACGGTCTGCGAGCTTGGAAAATTGCTCAAGGCGCTGCAAAGCGAGTCCAGGGCGCGCGGCGGGGGCGAAACTTCGGCGAACATTGGGCCAAATGCAGCCCGGGAACTCTGCATCAAGCTAAGCTTCAAGTGCCCATTCATAAGCCAGGCATCTGTTTCCGATGTGGAAAAATTCCTCAACGACCCCCGGAAAAGGGCAGTTGACATTAAGGCAGGCGGCAGGCAGTTCCATTTGAAAAAGGAGCGCGGGCGCATAGTCGCATGGCAGGGCCTCCCAGCCGCGCTGGCAGCGCAAATCCACGTGGCCATAAGCCTTGCCCACCTCAAGGACATGGTTGAAACGGGCTGCCTCGAAGCCGCCGTGTCCCACGCGAACAAGTCCGCTTCCCTTACGGCTCCTGATATGCAAGGCAGCCTAGGGAACATGTTTGACTACCTTGCAAAAGACGAGCCAAACCCCAAGGTGGTCGCGCTTGCAGCCATCCTGCTTGAGATGCAAAAGGAAGGCAAGCGCTGCCTTGTCGTCTGCGAAGGCGACGAAGTGAGGAAAGACATCGAGCTTTTCATAAAAGAATCGTTCGGGGAATATTCGAAAATGGTGGATGTCACGAACCATCCGGCAGAATTCTGCGCCAGGCCAAACAAGGCGTACGATGAAGCCATACTTTTCACCCCAAGCGAAAGGAACATCCGCCTTCTTTGGAACATCGGCGTTTCAAGCATATTCTCCTTCATAATCAGGCACACGCGCGACGACGACATGTACTGGCAGAATGCAAAGAAAGAAGACCGCGAGGTAAAGCGGAAGACCTGGGCCCCGGAAAACGTAAGGCAGGGCGACCTTCTTCCCAGCTATTCCGCCTACGTTGATCCGGGCGACTAAAAAAGGCGGGCCATTGCACCCCCTTACGCGCACGCGCGCTGCCAACCGATATAAACCTCCCTGCCCCATCACCGGAAGGATGGTGAGAAAATGGTGGCAGTGAACGAGCGCGCGCCCGAGTTCCACGAGGACGCGTACATTGACGGGGACATTAAGAAAATCTCTCTTAAGGACTACTCGGGCAAATGGGTGGTGCTTTTCTTCTACCCTGCGGACTTCACGTTTGTCTGCCCCACCGAGCTTGGGCAGCTTGCAGCGCATTATGACGAGATAAAGAAGCTCGGCGCCGAGGTAATCTCGGTGAGCGTGGACACCGCGTTCGTGCATGCGGCATGGCACGACTCGTCCCCCACTATAAAGCAGATAAAGTTCCCCATGCTTGCCGACCCCGCGCGCCGCGTGTGCGCGGCCTACGGCACCATCATCCCGCAGGACGGGCTGTCGCTCCGCGCCACCTTCTTCATCGACCCTGAAGGCGCGGTGAAGGCGTACGAGTTCCACGACAACTCCATAGGCAGGAGCGTGGACGAGACCATCCGCAAGCTCCAGGCTGCGCAGTACGTCAAGGCGCACAACGGCGAGGTCTGCCCAATGAACTGGAAGCCCGGCGCAAAGACGCTCAAGCCGGGCATGGACCTTGTGGGCAAGATTTAGGTGGCAACATGGATGAAGAAGAAAAAACAAGGCAGCTTGCCCGCGCACGCCGATTGGAGGGGAAAATGCTCTTCGTGAAGGCCGCGGAGATTTACCTCTCCCTTTCCATGGAAGATGAGGCTGCGGCCGCTTTCGAGAAAGGCAGCGACTACACGCGCGCCGCCGAGCTTTTCACTAAGTTGGGGAAAAATGAGGACGCAGCGCGCTGCAAAAAAATGCGCGATGCCGCCTCGTCAGGGGGCACCTGGAAGGACATGCAGGCCGAGTTCCAAAAAGACTCGGGCAACCCCTACTGATTCTCTTGTTTCCGAGGCGAGAAGCATAGGCTTTAAAAGATTATGTTGTATATTTCTAACAAAATGTGATATTTGACTAACAAAAGGTGAGAAATATGGCACAAAAAGAAAAGGGAACCCCCCAAGCAAAAGGGCTTTCGCAGCGGTCGCTTTACGTGATACTGCTTGCAGCCGTCCTGTACCTGGTGGCGGCCTACCTCAATTTCTTCACGCCCAACGCAGACGAATCAACAGTTTCCATCGTCGTTTCCATGGCAACCGCAATGGTGGCGGTGGGCATATTCCGCGCATGGCAGGAGGGCAAGGGCGAGCCCATTGCCGACGAGCGCACCATACTCGTGCACAGGATTGCCGTCGGCTATTCCTGGTGGTTTTCCTACGTGGTAATCGCAGCGTTGCTCCTGATGAACCAGTTCAAGCTGGCAACGCTTAACGTGGAAAGCGTGCTCTCGCTGGTGTTCTTCACCATGATTGCATCCCTCCTGCTGTTCCGCTTCTACGTATCCAAACAGGAGGTGCTTGGGTGAAAACCCGCATCAAGGAGCTTCGCGCGCGCTTTGGCATGACTCAGGAGGACTTGGCGAAAAAGGTGGGCGTGCGCCGCGAAACCATAGTTTTTCTGGAGCATGGCAAGTACAATCCATCGCTTCGGCTTGCGCACGGCGTGGCAGTCGCCCTGAAATCAGAAATAGGCGACATTTTCATCTTTTAGCAGCGCCCCTTGCCAGCACCGAGATGTAGCCCAGCGCCAGCACAACTGCGAAGACGGGCAGCAGGTTCTCGCGCAATGCCGTGCCTATCTGCGAAAGCAGGGGCACGCTTGCCATGGCGCCTACGGTGCGAAGCAGCCAGGCGATTATCCACATTGAAAACGTGAAGCCGACGGCATTGCCCACTGGCTGGAGCAGCACATGCCCGGCATAGAAGCGCCTGGCAAAATACTGGCAATAGCCAATCACGAGGGGCACTGCGAGGAACCACGCGATGTTCCTGTCCACTGCGCCAATCATCAGGGCGAGGAACTCGCTTTGGAGGATGGCGTTGGCAAACTTGACTATCCAGAGGCAGATTATCGTGATGAAAAGGCTGATTGCCGCCCCTATGAGCGGGCCTATCATCCCAAGCACCTCGGCGGGCAAAAACCACCAGTTGAACCAGCGGTTCTCCTCCCACTGGCGCTGGCCAGGATGCACCCATTCCCCCTTCGCATTCTTTGCCATGGGAAGGAAAAAGAAGGCAAAGGTAAAAAGGCTGCGCCCTATGCTCAGCCTGCAAATGCCCCTACCCTGAACTGGGGCAGCATTGCCATTGCTGCGCTGGAGTGGGGCTTGCCCCTTCCTCCCTTTGTTTCATATGCCGCAGTGGCATCAGTGCCGCAGTAAGGGACGTATGCCTCGCCTCCCGGGTGGTTGGAAAACGACGAGAGGTCATAGACGCTGCCGCTTATCGCCATCCAGCAGTCTGCCTTCACATTGTGCGCCGAGAGCACCGCTAGCGTTATGCCTGGCGGGGCAGCGGGCGCTCCGGCGGTCATTGACGCTGCGGCGTTGTCCGTGGCAGCCGGAGATTGTGCGCCCTGCTGCGTGGACGGCGCTTGAGCCGCCTGCTGCGCGCTTCCAGCGCAGCCTGCAAGCAAAAGCGCGAAAGCCGCCAATGCCATGGTTGCAAATCTCAAGCCATCACCTTGCCCAAAATGCTGAACATAATATTAAAAAATGCCCTGAACTTCTGCGAGTGATTTTATTTTAGTTGTAAATCCTGCTGAATTTACAACTGCTAAAAAAGCCTTCGGCTTTTTTATACCTTCCCTGTGTTTCCCCCCCATGGCGGAAATCCTGGTCAGGAAAGCCGACGGCACAATCGAGCCACTCGACTACAACAAGATACGCCATTCGCTTTCGCGCGCAGGCGCCTCGCGCGCGCTTTCCGAGGAGGTCATCGAGTCCCTCCAGGCGCGCATGCACCCTGGCGTCACCACTGATGAAATCTACCGCATGACGTTCGAGCGGCTGCGCGAGCTGAAGATGGGCGCGGCAGCGCGCTTCAGCCTGAAAGCCTCGCTCCTGAAATTCGGCCCCGACGGCCACCCGTTCGAGACATTCGTCGCCGCGCTCCTGAAAGGCAGGGGCTACGAGCCGCAGCTGCGCCAGATGCTGCGCGGCAAGTGCGTGCAGCATGAAATAGACGTGGTCGCCTCGCGCCCCCCTATTGCCGGCCACCCTGCAACAAAATTCATCGCCGAGTGCAAGTTCCACAACTCGCCGCACCTGCAATGCCACATCCAGACCGCGCTTTACTCCTGGGCGCGCTTCCTGGACGTGCATGCTGCAAACCCGGGCATAGACTCGGGCTGGCTGGTGACAAACACAAAATTTTCCTACGACGTCATCCAGTACTCGGACTGCGTAGGCCTCAAGCTGCTGGGCTGGAGCTTCCCGCGCGACGAGTCCATCCAGGTCCGCATAGAAGAGAACAAGCTTTACCCCACCACGCTCATCTCGCGCCTGGACAGGCGCGGATTCGAGGCGCTGCACAATGCAGGCATCATACTGGTGAAGGACGTGGCAAGCGCCCAAGACGAGCGGCTGCGCGCCATCGGCTTTTCGGAGCGCCAGGCGCAGGGCGTGAAGGAGGACGCAAAAAGGATAATGAGCGGGCGTGGCTGACATGGCAGGCTTGTTCCTATCCATCCTCCCGCTTGCGCTCGCATCCGTGCTGTCGCCAGGCATCCTCGCGGTCTCCGTCGCACTCCTTGCGCGCAAGGACACAAGCGCGGCAATGGCACTTCTTTTGGGCGGCATAATCGTTGCCCTGCTCCTCGCAGGCGCAGGCATCCTCGTTGCGCAGGGCGATGACAAGGCTGCAGAGGCGCTCGGCTTCCAGCCCAAGGCAGCAGACCTGGCAGTCGGCATCCTCCTTGCGGCATTCGGCGTCAAGGTTCTCCTGGAAAAGCCCAAGCCGGATGACGGGGCCCAAAAAGGCGCAAAAAAGTCGCGCGGCTTCGCCAAGTGGCTCGCCATCAGCTTCCTTGGCAACATCACGAACTTCGACGCCGTGCTCCTCAACCTCGCGGCAGTGCGCGAGATATTCAACTCCTCCGCGGCGCTTGCCTACAAGCTATCACTCCTTGCCTTCTGCGACTTTTTCTTCATCGCGCCCGCGCTCCTTCCGCTGGTGTTTTACATTGCAAGACCCCAAAAGGCAGAGCGCATCCTCGAGCCGGTCGGAAAATGGATGCAGAAGTACGGCAGGTACCTCGTGGGCGCCATCTTCATCATCTTCGGCGCGTACCTTGTGGTAAAGGGGATTTGAAAAAAATAGGCGTGACGCTGATATATCAAGCCGCAGATTTCCTTTTCTCTTCCGCGTTCTTCTCAAGCTTCCTCTTGATTGTCTTTAGCATGACAAAGCTGTCGCGCTCCATCTCTTCCAGGCGGAACGAGATGAGCTTTGCCTGACCCTCAAGGCGCGGAATCATCACGAACTCCAGCGAGTTCACGCGGCGCTTGGTCTTTTCAATCTCCAAAATGAGCCTGCGGATTCCGTTCTCCGTCTCGGACAGCTTGAAAATCAGGTCCAGCACATGCTCGAAAGAATCTGCAACTTCGTCTATTTTCGCGCTCGTGCCCACAATGGAGTAGCCGCGCGCCAAAAGCAGCTTTTTCGGCTCGGACGTCTCAAGCACGGGGATTTTCACGCCCATGATGTTGCGCACTTCCACGTGCACGCCCGGCGCGCGCTTGACCGCAAGCGATGCCGACTCGATTTCCTGCATGGAGTGGTATGCCTGCGCGACCGCAAGCGAGCCGTACGCTCCCCTCATGCGCGCGTTCAGGTCCGTCCTGAGGTCCTGGGCCTTGCCCAGTATCTTGAAGAACTCAAGCACCAGCGCATCGCGCTTCTGCTTCAGGAGCTTGTGGCCCTTGCGCGCAAGCTTCACGCGAGTCTTGGCCTTGAGCAGCTCCATGCGCGTCGGGTTCGGGTTTTCAGCCATTCAAACCAACCTAGTTTTTCCTGTACTTCTTCCCGTATTTCTCGATGAACTCCTTCTTGAGCCTCTTAAGTTCGCTCTCAGGGAACATGGCAAGCATTTCCCAGCCAAGCTCGAGCGTCTGCTCAATCGTCCTGTCCTCGTGCGTGCCCTGCGCAATGAAGCGCTTCTCGAACACGTCGGCAAACTTCAGGTACGTCTTGTCGGTTGCGGAAAGCGCTTCCTCTCCAACGACTGCGGACAGCGAGCGCAAGTCCCTGCCTGTTGCATACGCGGCATAAAGCTGGTCAGCCATGCCGCGGTGGTCCTCCCTCGTCCTGTCCTTGCCGATTCCCAGGTTCATAAGCCTTGACAAGCAAGGCAGCACGTCAACCGGCGGCACAATATTTTTCCTGTGAAGGTCGCGCCCCAGCACGATTTGCCCTTCCGTGATGTAGCCTGTCAGGTCAGCAATCGGGTGCGTGATGTCGTCGCCAGGCATGGTGAGGATGGAAAGCTGCGTCACTGTGCCGTCCTTGCCCTTTATCCTCCCTGCGCGCTCATAGATGGTGGACAAGTCCGTGTACATGTAACCGGGGTAGCCTCTCCTTCCAGGCACCTCTTCACGGGCAGATGCAATCTCACGCAGCGCCTCGCAGTAGTTTGTCATGTCAGTGATGATGACCAGCACGTGCATGTTCTTTTCATACGCAAGGTACTCTGCAGTGGTGAGCGCCAGCCTCGGGGTGATAATCCTCTCAACCGAGGGGTCGTCCGCCAGGTTCAGGAACAGCACCGCTCTCTCCAGGGCGCCAGTCTTCTCAAAGTCGCGCATGAAAAACGATGCCTCCTCGTGCGTGATTCCAACTGCCGCAAACACCACAGCAAACTGGTCCTTCCCGCCCTTGCCGGACGATGACACCACCTTTGCCTGCCTTGCAATCTGCACTGCAAGCTGGTTGTGCGGAAGTCCCGAGCCTGAGAAAATGGGCAGCTTCTGCCCTCTTACCAGTGTGTTGAGCCCGTCAATGGTGGAAATGCCTGTCTGGATGAAGTCGCGCGGTTCAGCCCTTGCATAAGGGTTGATGGGCGCGCCGTTGATGTCCAGCCTCTTTTCAGGGATGATGGCAGGCCCCTTGTCGCGGGGCTCTCCAAGCCCGTTGAAAACCCTGCCCAGCATGTCGCTTGACACGCCAATGTGCATGGTCTCGCCCAGGAACTTCACCGTGGTGTCCTCGAGGTTGATGCCGGCGGTTGTGCCGAACACCTGGACGACGGCGAGCCCTTTCTGGGTGTCGAGCACCTGCCCCTTCTTCCTCTCGCCCGAGGGCAGCTGTATCTCGACAATCTCGCCGTAGCCTATGTCGTTCACTCCTTCCACGAACACGAGCGGGCCTGCGATTTTTGTGACTGTTTTGTATTCCTTCATGTGATCACCTATTTAGCCCCAAGGCTGTCAAACGCCTTGTCTATTTCGCTTCCGAGGAAGTCGACTTCGGACAGCTTCTCTTCAGGCACTTCCTTCATCCTTGCAATCCTCTCGCGGATGGGAAGCTCCAGTATCCTCTTGAGCTGCACGCCAAGCTCCACTGC
>Ga0172370_10008285_pt1 | contig 12524 bp, 10 predicted proteins | sample LakKiv5m_FD_114538 | JGI IMG/M metagenome (GOLD analysis project Ga0172370, IMG submission 114538) | Freshwater microbial communities from Kabuno Bay, South-Kivu, Congo - kab_022012_11.5m | ecosystem: Environmental > Aquatic > Freshwater > Lake | place: Democratic Republic of the Congo...
GGCGGTTTTGTGTTTTGGTAGAGGCGAATTCATTCACAAGACCGTTCCTGCCGCAGTTGAACTGCGGCAGGAACAGAAACTCCCGTTACGCTATAATCTTTTCCATGCCGTCCGAAGATCCAACGCAGCCGCAAGAACCTCAGCTACCCAAACTTCCTGTATTACCCAAAGTTAATCTCGACACCGATTCACCTCTGCCCGTTCGCGTACCAGAGAAAGACCCGCACGTAACAAAAGCGACTCGCAAATCGGTAAGCAGTGAGCCGTCATCCGTAAACAGTGATCAGTCGTCAATAAGTGGCAGTCAGCCTTTATCCAAAATCAGAAATCGAAAAGGGAAAATCCGATTAGCCATTCAACGTTGGTTGATCGTCATCGGCGGAGTCATCTTCACAATTGCCGTGGGTGCCGCCAGCGCGGTGGGTTCGTACGCCATCTACGAATACTATCGCATCGCCAGCACCCTGCCCGACATCGCCGACATCAACAGCAAAGCGGCGCAGTTTGAGTCTACGTACATTTACGATTCGACAGGCGCGCAGTTGTACGAGATTAACGATCCGCAAAAAGGAAAACGCACGCGCGTGCCGCTCGACAAAATTTCTCCCTATCTGCTCGCGGCAACCATCGCCACCGAAGACAAAGACTATTACACCAACCCCGGCTTCGATATTCTGGCAATTGCCAAAGCAGTGTACCGCGCCTATCGCTACGGCGGCGACATCGGCGGCGCATCCACCATCACGCAACAACTGACACGCGCCCTCTATTTTCGTTTATCCGATTGCGACAAGCCCGACGCCAAAACGACCTGCTACGAGCGTACGGTAGATCGCAAACTGCGCGAGATCATTCTGTCGGCCGAGATCAGCCGACGCTACACCAAAGATCAAGTCCTCGAACTTTATCTCAACGAAATTTATTACGGCAATCTCGCTTACGGCGTGGAAGCGGCGGCGCAAACGTATTTCAAAAAAGACGCCGCCTCGCTGACGTTAGGCGAAGCCACCTTCCTTGCCGGACTCCCGCAAGCGCCTGCGGTCTACAACATTTATACCAATCGTGACGCCACTCTTGAACGGCAGAAACAAGTTTTGTTGTTGATGATCGAAGTGAGCGGCGAATGCGCCACCACTGGAAAAGGCGGCCTCCGCGTTTCGAACTCGCCACAGCCGATGTGCATCACTCCAGAGAAGGCGGCGCAAGCGATGCTAGAGACTCGCACGCGCACATTCGTCCCGCCGATCATCAACGCCAAACGTCCGCACTGGGTCGAGTACATCCGCTTATTGCTCGAAGCGCAATTCGGTCAAGAAATTTATCGCGCAGGCTTTCGCGTCCACACCACATTGAATCCCGCGTTGCAAGATTTTGTGGAAGCCGAAGTAAAAAAGCAAGTCGAAGCGTTGGCGGCGCAACAAGTGAGCGACGGCGCGGTGGTGGTGATCGATCCGCAAACGGGTTACATCTTGGCGATGATGGGATCGAAGGATTACGCCGATCCAAAAGACGGACAGATCAACATGGCGATCCGTCCGCGCCAACCGGGTTCATCTATCAAACCCCTCACGTATGTTGCCGCCTTCCAAAAAGGCTGGACGCCCGCCACCGTGATCTGGGATGTGCCGACAAAATTTCCGGACGGCGCCAACCCGCCCTACGAACCCAAAAATTATGACGGGCGTTTTCACGGACCGGTGCGAATGCGCGACGCGCTCGCCAACTCGTACAACATCCCCGCCGTCAAAGCGTTGGAGTTCGTCGGCGTGTATGATGATCCGAAAACTCCGCAGCGCGAAGGGTTGATCGCTTTCGCCGAAACGCTCGGCATCACGACTCTCACGCGCAAAGATTACGGGCTCGCCCTCACGCTCGGCGGCGGCGAAGTGACTCTGTTGGAGATGACGAATGCCTACGCTACGTTTGCAAATAATGGCAAGCGCGTGACGCCAATGGCGATCAATAAGATCACTAACGCGGCGGGGACGATCATCTGCGCCCAACCCACCAAAAAAGATCAGGTGATACCGTCTCCCGATGGCAAGCCGCTTCCCACCTGCCAGCCGCTTCCGCAAAATTTTGGCGAGCAAGTGGTACGACCCGAACACGCATTTTTGATCAGCGATGTGTTGAGCGACAACGACGCGCGATCACTCGCCTTCGGAGTTAACTCGATTCTTAAATTAACTTTCCCCGCCGCCGTTAAAACCGGGACAACCAATGACGTGCGCGATAACTGGACAATCGGTTACACGCCCAATCTCGCCGTCGGCGTGTGGGTGGGCAACGCCGATTACACCCCGCTTGGGCAAAATTTAAGCGGCGTGAGCGGCGCGGCGCCCATTTGGAAAAACGTGATGGAAGGCGCGTGGAAAGTCCTCAACGCCAAGCCCGCCGAATTTAAACAACCCGATTCGGTTTTGCGATCCGAAATTTGCGCCGTCACAGGCGCGGGGGTGAACGAGTATTGCCGCACCCTGATCGATCCGCGCCGACCCGGTCAACCCGCCGTGCGCATCGAGTTTTTTGCCAACGATCAACCGCCGCTCAAAGCCGATCAAGATATTGTGGGCAAAGCGTTCATTGATAAATTCTCCGGCTTGCGCGTGAATCAATTTTGCAAAAACGATTGGGAAGAGAAAACCATCGTCAACCTCACCGACAAGTTCGCGCTCACGTATTTAGAAAAAGACGCGCAAGGGCAGAAGTGGGCGGAGATTCTAAAAGTTAAATTTCCGATCCAAAATCTCTCGCCTGACTCGTGCAGCGAAAAATCGCCGCGCGCCAAAGTCAGCATCATCTCGCCGCATGACAACCAGACGCTGAGTGGAAACGTCCAAATCGTCGGCGTCGCCGATGTGGAGAACACGCAGTTTGATCGCTTCGTGGTCGAGTTCGGTTTGAGTCACGATCCGCAAGGCTGGGGCAACGTCAGTGGGCCGAACCCGATCCCGTTTAAGAATCCGGCGACGCTGGCGACGTGGGATACTTCCAAAGTGCAAGATGGACCGGCCACGATCCGCATTGTGGTGTTGGATAAACAAGGGCGCACCGCCGAAGCAAGAATCAAAGTGACTCTGCAACAACCGACTGCCGTACCGAGCAGCACACCGCCGCCAACAAATACGCCTCTGCCGACAAACACAAACGTTCCGACGACCACGCCAAGCGCAACGCTGATTCCAACGGCGACGAACACCAACGCGCCAACTTCAACCAACGCACCCGTGACTCCCACTTCAACATTCACGGCAACAAACGCGCCGACGGCAACCTTTACGGCAACGAACGCACCGACAGCAACGGTCACTTCAACAGCAACCCCTGCGCCCGCGACAGCGACATCAACGGCGACCAGTGGATCAACGGCAACAGGTACAATGACGGGGACACCGTAAAAGATTAGGAAGCGTCCCGAGCGGAGCGCGAAATCCTGAGCGGAACGAAGTGAAGCCGAAGGATCGCGCGCAGTCGAGGGATGCGAATCAGTTATCATCATCTCATCGCGCCCCTCGACTGCGTTCCGCGACTTACGCGCGGAACTCCGCTCGGGGTGCCGGCAAAGTTTATGACTCGAACTCAAACCATCCAACGCGTTCTGTGGATCATTCTCGCGCTCAATAGCGTCATCACGATCATCAAGCTCGCCATTGGCTTTGCCACCGGCGCGCTGTCGGTCATCGCCGATGGTTTTCACTCCGTTATCGACTCGTCATCGAATATCATCGGGTTGGCAGGGTTATGGATCGCTTCGCGCCCGCCCGACGAGAATCACCCTTACGGTCATCGCAAATATGAAACGGTAGCCACGCTGGCGATTGGGGCGATGCTGCTGCTAGTGTCGTGGGAGATCGTGCAGGGGATCATTGAACGACTTACAAGCGGCTCCAAGCCCGTCATCGAAACGATTGATATTGCGATCATGGCGGCGACATTCGTCTTCAATCTGGTTATCGTGATGTACGAAACGCGCGAAGGCAAACGCCTCAGCTCGGATATTTTGTTAGCCGACGCCACGCACACCCGCACCGATTTGGTTGTGACAGTCTCGGTGGTGATCTCGTTGGTAGCAACACGGTTTGGTTTTGGCTGGGCGGATGTGATCGTCGCTTCGGGTGTGGTTCTCTTCATTATCAAAGCGGCGTTTGATATTTTGCGTCAGACATCGTACACGCTCACCGACGCTTCGGTGATCGATCCCAAACGGATCGAACGGAGCGCGTTAGCGGTCAACGGAGTCAAGTTCGCGCACCGAGTCCGCTCACGCGGCAGTGCCGACGCCACTTACGTGGATCTGCACATCAAAGTCGATCATGCTATGTCTACCGATCAGGCTCACGCCATTGCCACAGAAGTCGAGCGCAAGATCAAAAGTGATGTAGAGGGCGTGGTGGATGCGGTAGTGCATATTGAACCGGCGCGCGAGCGCATCTCGGATTGGGAAGCGATCATGGTGCGGGCGCGAGCCGAAGCCGACGCGATGGGCATCAGCGTCCATGACATTCACGCTCATCAAGAGACAAGCGGCGATTATACGATTCAAATGCACGTCGAGGTGCCGGGGCACTTGTCGTTGGGTGAGGCGCACGCCATCGCCGATGAGTTGGAGAAACGAATCTGCAAAGCGATCCCGCGCGTCAGCGATGTGACCACTCACCTGGAACCGTTAGAGCCAGAGGTGCCAAGTGAGGAAGGCGAGAGCGAAGAGGAGTTGGCAGATTTGACGAATCGGATCGCCCAAACTGCCGACGGTGTCGCGGGATCGGGTGCGGCACACGCGATTCACTTGCACCGTGTAGACGGACATCTCACCGCCACCGTCCACATCACCCAACCCGCCGCGTCATCGCTTGCCGAGTCGCACGATCTCGCCGAGGAAGTGGATCGCCGGATTTTGAATCAACTGCCTCAAATTAAAAAAGTGGTGGTGCATGTAGAGCCGCCGGAGTAACCGTTGTCAGTGATCAGTCCACCGTCACTGATACTTGATCCCTGTTCACCGATCACTGCTGACTATGTCTCTTACTATCATTTCTCCCAGTGAAACAGCATCCCGCATGGATCGCGCCTTTGCGCCAGTGCAGATCGGCACGGTAGGCGATATTGGTGTGTTGGTCTTCTTGGCGCAGGGCGAGATCAATTGGCATCGCCACATTGACGAAGATGAAATTTTTTTGACGCACGAAGGCTCGATAAAAATCGAGACGCAGTTGGGTCATACCCTCCTGCGAGTCGGCGAAGCCTTGTTGATCCCCAAAGGCGTGGCGCATCATTCGGGGGCAATCGAGTCGACAATCGTGTTATTGTTCCGTCAGCAAGTAATGCCGGAACGCAAAAATGGTCATCGCAAAAATATGGCGACAGGTGAAGAGCCGCCTTTGAAAAAGATTCGCTTTGCCGACGTGTTGAGTGATTCCACTCCTGATTATCAGCCAATGAAAGTAGCAGCGATGGAGTCACACTTGATGACGGTGTTCACCGCGCGGGGTTCGGGTATAGAAGAAGTATCGAAATCGGGCGGGACGATGCTCTACGCGCTGTATGGCGAATTGGAAATTAGACTCGATGCAGAGCGAACGGCGCTAGCCCAAGGACAGATGACTTTTCTGCCACGCGAGACTCGTTACCGGCTGCATGCCGAGAAGAGCGCGATTGTGGTGAGGTTTGAAAGAGAGTAAGGGTCAAAGAGGAAATGATGGAAACAAAAAGGAGTCAGAGCGTATCACTCTGACTCCTCGATCTTTAACTGGACTTACGCATTTATGATTGTCATTCCGAGCGACCCTTCGATTTCGCTCAGGGCAGGCGCGAGGAATCTCTTTGACAACCCCAGAGATTCCTCGCGGAACACCGCCGCTCGGAATAACATTTTTAGATTTTGCGTAAGTCCAGTTTAATTTTTAATCTCCAAGCTCTAATTACGCTTTAGGTTTAACTTCGGGCGTCGTCGAAGGCGGCTTCGCCGTTGCGCCTGCCGGGGGCTTGGTCGTTTCGTCACGCTTGAAGATCATCTTGATCGCCTGCTCGACTAATTGATACGCCACATTTTGCTGGAAACCTACCAGCCAACCCAACACATAAAGAACAAACACGCCGTTGCCTGTTGCCCCGGCGCCGGTTCCGCCGCTCATAGTGACCAAACCCAGCTGCGCCACCCAAAACGCAAAGATCGCCAACACCGCGCCGAGAATCGGGTTGATGAGATACCACATCAAGAATTGCGGATCGAAGTCGCGATCCTTTGCGATATGTACCCACATCGAGCGAAGCGCACCCGACACGCCGCCCAAGCCGCCGCACAAAACGGTGATAAAGAATACTTGATCCACGCCTGAGCCAGCGAACATCGTAGTCACTTGGCTAGAATAAGTCAGCAGCACCCCGAGTGCCGCAAGCCAAGCAATGTTATAGAAAAGTAACATCACTCCATACGTCAGCGACCAACTCTTCAGCCGCGTTGCCTGTGTAAGATCGGATTCCACTTCCACCACGTAGCGCAAAGCATCTTCGTAGTTCTGCTTGCCGCCCAATAACAAGTTGCGCGCACCGCGAATGTTGTCCAATGCTTCGCGGCGTTCTCCCGAACCAAGATTGTTATCGCCCACAGCGCGTTTCTCTGCCGCGTCAATGCGCCGCCACAGTTCGTCCACGCGCTCATCGGTGATCAAAAATTTGATCATCGCTTCTTGTTCAACCACAGGCGGAGTAACGAGACCACTTCCATCAACATAACTTGAACCGGCTGCGAGTGGATCGCTCAACGCCGAGAATGACAAACGCGCCATAGAGGCGGATGGTGAAGACGAGACGGGTTGAGAAGGCGATGATCCGGCGGCGAAGTTGACCAACGCCCCACTGGCATCTGCCCCAGCGAGTGGCGGCGATACAGGCGTGGGCGCACTCGGCGGTTTCGTCTCGGCAGAAGCAAATGGGTTCACAGGTTTAAATCCGGCATCGGCTGGTTTTGCCGGAGCCTCTGCCGGCCTAGCAGGCGCGCTCGCCGCAGGCGGTGGAGTCAATCGCTCGGCGAGTGACGGCGCGGGTGAGACAGTAGAGGGTTTTGATTCAACAGGTTTAGGTTGAGAAGTGGAAGGTGTCATAGAAGGAGTGAAGGGCATAATAGTAGTCGGTCTGCGGATTGAGGGTGATGACGAGGGTGTTGCCGTAACGGGCGCGGCTGCCGGTTGAGGTGGAGCGGCAGGCTTTTCGGGAGTGAGAATGCCGACCAACGGAATTTCATCTTCAGCATCATGTGCTGGCAGCGCCTCTTCCGATCCGGTGGCAGTGATCATGGATGGCGCTTGAAGCCAGGAACTATCGAATACTTTTGTATTCGGATCTTCGGTAGCGCCCATGCTCTTTGAGCGATGGATCGGCTCGGAACCTGATGCCGCCGCGGGTGCGGCTGCCGTTGATTTAATGGTTGCGCTGGATGAGGCGGCAGCACCTGAGCTCCCGAAAAGAGTCGCCACATCGCTTGGGGCAAGATCGCGCGCCGCCTTAGAAGATGTCGGCAGGATATTGCGATCATTATGCGCGCTTGGGAATCGCGCCGCCAGATCTGCCGGTGAGATTTCCGAAGGTTCATTGGCAGTTGTGATCGGCGGCGGCGCTTCCCCCGAATCGGTTTTCTTAAAAGGGTTGCCATGTTTCGGCAGGAGGATGTCGCGTCCCTTGCCGGTCAGGCTGGCGTCATTGGGCATGGTGTATTACCTCCGCGAGTTGCCGATAAGCGCGCGCCCCGGCGCTATCGGGCTTATAGGCGATCACCGATTGACTGCTGGCAGGTGATTCGGCGATTGCATTTTCATCCGGTATGACCATCTCAAACACTTTATCTTCGAATACACTTCGCAATTCAGCCACCACTTCTTTAGAATGAAATGAGTCGGCGCGATACATGGTGGCTAAAACGCCTAACAGATCGAGATCGGGATTCATCTTCTTGTGAATCAGCCACACCGTTTCGAGCAAGGCGCGCACGGTTCGCATCGAAAGAAATTGGCATTGAACCGGGAGCAGCAATTCGTTTGCCGCCACCAACGCATTCACCGTGAGTAAACCTAAACTCGGCGGCGTATCAATGAGAACGTAGTCCAACGGCACTTGGCTATTCGATAACGATTCGCGCAAACGGAAAGGGGCGTTGGCTTTGTTGGCAAGAGTGACTTCTGCCGTTGCAAGGTCAACGCTGCCCGGCAAAAGATGAAGGTTGAGGGAGAGGTTACGCAAGCAGGAGGCAAGGGAGGCATCGCGCGTGAGCAGCGTAAAGGTGGTGCGGGTGATGCTGTGCGGGTCAAGACCACAACTGGCGGTGAGCGCCGATTGCGGATCGAGATCGATCATCAGCACTTGCGCGCCGCGTTCCGCCAGCGCCGCACCTAAATTTAATGTAGTGGTGGTTTTACCTACGCCGCCTTTTTGGTTGGCAATGGCAATGTGTCGTGGCATCGCTAAAAGAGTATAGCATGAAAAGAATGTAGAGCAATTCGGTTGGGATGGGCATTGCTATTGCTAATTCGTCATTCCGTCGGGTATAATTCCGCCCGCAGTAGCAAATTCATATTGCGATTGACTCTGCGGCTCATAAGAGCCGCAATTTTTCAGTAAGGACACCCTTGAAATGCCGAAGAGAACCTATCAACCCAAAATTCGCCGCCGCGCGCGTGTGCACGGTTTCCGCCAACGCATGAAGACCGCCGATGGGCGAAACGTTTTAAAGGCGCGACGCTTGCGCGGGCGACATAAGCTGGCGAAGAAGAGCAACAACCGCGTGAAGAAAGTTAACTGGAACGAAACCAAAGGCAGCAGCCGGACGAAATAGCGTTGTCCATGCCAAGACCTGTGAGGTCTCAAAGACCTCACAGGTCTATGACGATGCTCGCACTTAAAGCCACAACCGATTTCCAGCGGGTGCGCCGCGAAGGACAATCATGGTCTCACCCGCTGGTTGTTTTAACTGCCTGCCCGAATGAGCGAAACGACACCCGACTCGGTATTACGGCGAGCAAAAGTGTTGGAGGCGCCGTTGCCCGCAACCGCGCCAAGCGACGTTTGAGAGAAGCGATGCGGCGCAAAGAAAAAGAAGCCGGCATCGCTCTTGGACAAGATATTGTGTTGATCGCTCGCGCGCCCGTTGTCAAAGCAAAATGGCGCGAAGTTGTTGGCGCGTTAAATAGTTTGATGCAAAAAGCAAAAATAGTAGCATGAAACAAATTGTTCTCGGTCTGATCCGCTTTTACAAACGCTTCATTTCACCGCTTCTCCCGCCCAGTTGTATCTACTATCCCACTTGCTCCGAATACACGTATCAAGCAATTGAGAAGTATGGAATCCTGCGCGGCAGTGGGATGGGCTTTCTGCGGATTCTACGCTGCCACCCTTTTGCGCGCGGCGGGCATGACCCCGTTCCGTGAAGTCTTGACGTTATTGACATTACGCAGTTTCACGTAGCCTAGCGCCTTGTGCGCGTTAGAATCGCCCACAAGGGGCTAGACTACAAAAACCCTCTGCGTGACGTTATGGAGTTATTCAGTTAAATGATTCAAAAGATTCGTCAATGGTGGTTACTTGGCTCGCTGTTCGCGCTGTTGGTCAGCGCCTGCGGCGCCGCTCCGGCACAATCGTGGCCCGGGCTCGCCTCTTCACCTGACACTGTCTACATCGCCTTCGGGGCAAACGTCTTCGCCCTCAACGCTGCCGATGGTGTGCAGCGCTGGAAATTCCCCGCCGAGAACAACAGCAGCAGCACTGAGTTCTTTTCCGACCCGGTCTTGGACGGCGACGCGCTCTACGTGACCTCGTACAACAAAACGGCGTATGCCGTGGATGCAAAAACCGGAAAACTGCTTTGGGAATTTAAAGGATCGAAAGATCGGTTGATCGCCGCGCCGGCCGTCACAGGGGATGCCATCTACATCGCCTCAGCCGACAACAACCTTTATGCCTTAAGCAAAAAAGGTGAACTCAAGTGGACGTTCACCGCCAAGAATGGTTTGTGGGCAGCGCCCGCTGCTTCCGACAAAGTTGTCTACATTCCTTCGATGGATCATTCCATCTATGCCGTGGATGCTTCTAGTGGAAAGACGCTCTGGTCTGTAGAACTTAACGGCGCGCTTGCCGGCACGCCGACTCTCAGCAAAGAGACTCTATTCGTTGGGACGTTGAGCGACACGCTTTATGCGCTCGATGCGTCTAACGGCAAAGAGAAATGGAAAGTGAAAAGCGAGGGCTGGGTGTGGAGTCGCGCAGTGGTTGACGGCGACACCTTGTACTTCGGCGATCTCAAAGGATCGATCTTCTCCGTGGGCACATCCGAAGGAAAAGTTAATTGGAAACAACAGCTCGGCAGCTCGGTGCGCGGCGCGCCCGTTGTGGTCGGCGACAAATTATTCGTCATCGCCGAAGACGGGCTGGCGTTCTCCTTGAAAGCTTCCGACGGTTCAACGGTGTGGAAGAAATCCATTGACGATGAAAACGCCGACCGTTTGTTGGGCAACCCGTTGGTCGTGAACGACTTGGTGGTGATCGCCCCCATTTACGCCAAGAACTGGTTGTATGCTTTGAACATCAATGATGGAACCACCAAATGGTTCTTCAAACCGTAGGATAACACTATGTGGAATGCTCTCATCCTGTACCCGTTTACCAATGCTCTGCTGTTGCTTTATTCTGTGGTCGGCAATAGCTTCACACTGGCGATTGTGATCTTCACGGTATTGATCCGTTTGGTGACGATCCCCCTCACCGTGTGGGCGCAGAAGAATCAACAACGCATGACCGAAATGCAGCCACTGATGAAAGAGCTGCAAGAGAAATACAAAGATCAGCCGGAGAAACTGCAAGCCGAAATGGCGCGACTCGGTTTTGGACCGACGACGATGTTGGGCGGCTGTCTGCCGATGTTGCTGCAGTTCCCGATCATGATCGGGCTGTATCAATCCATCACGCACGTCATGGCGGTGTCACCGTTGACTCTGATCGATCTGTATCACGCCATCTATCCGATATTCCCCAACTTCGATCAGTTGATTCCGGTCAACAACCATTTCTTTTGGTTGAACTTGGCATTGCCCGATCCGTATTACGTGCTGCCCGCGCTGGTGGTTGCCACGACGTGGCTTTCGCAACAGATGGTCACACCCGCGCCCTCGGCAGATGGCGGCGGGCAAGCGGCAGAGATGGCGAAAAGCATGAGCTTAAGCACGACGGTTGTGTTCGGGTTCATGTCGCTGCAATTCGCTTCCGGCTTGTCAATTTACTTCGTGGTATCGAATCTGGCGACCTTCGTGCAATATGCGTGGACGAATGAGTATCAGCGCAAACGCATCATTGCCTTCTTGAAGCGCGAGCCGCTGCCCAAACCCGAAGTGAAAAAAGTGACGACCAGCAAAGGAAGTAAACCCGGCAAAGCGTTGAAAGCGGGCGCGAAGAAGTAAAGCTATTTATATGACCGACAACCGCACCTTCATCGAAATGATTGCGCCCACGACGGACGAAGCTATCGCCGACGGGCTGCGTGAACTCGGCACGAGTCGGGACGCGGTGGATATTGAAGTACTAGATGAGGGGGATGCCGTTGAAGGGCGACGCGCGCGAGTCCGACTCTCCATTAAGAGTGAGTTGGAGCCCCAAGATGCAACCGCTCTGGCGGCGCGACAGGCATTACAAGAGTTGTTAAGCAAGATGCGCGTGCGGGGTCACGTTGTCGCTCAATGGGGTGAAGCCATAGATGGCGACGAGCGCCCCCTACTGCTCGACGTGCAAGGTGATGACCTCAGCGTGCTCATCGGGCGGCGCGGCGAAACATTAGCAGCCTTGCAATATATTCTGCGTTTGATCGTCAATAAGCGACTCAATACGATCACCAACGTCGTCGTAGACGTTGAGAGCTACAAGAGCCGACGCGAACAGCAGTTGAAGCGTCTGGCGCAACGGCTGGCAGAGCAAGCGACACAGCAGAAACGCACGTTGTCGTTAGAACCTATGCCGGCAAACGAGCGGCGCATTATTCACCTCACACTGCGCGATCATCCCGATGTGACCACTGAAAGTGTGGGGACGGGCGAGTTCCGCAAAGTGACCATCGTCCTCAAGAAAAAATAGTTCCGATGGCAAAGACTTCCGAAGCGCTTCGGAAGTCTTTTTTTATTGCAGCAGGCTTGCGAAGGAGTTAGCTCGGCAATTGCTTTGCAATGCTTCCCTCAGACAGTGGATGCTAGAATAATTTGCAAACCCAACTCGCACGCCAGCCATTATGATTGACGCAAAAAAACGTATTGTATACATTGAAGACAATCTGGATAACCGCACGCTCGTCGCGCGGGTGTTGGCGGCGGAAGGTTATGAGATCATCACCGCCGGCAACGCCAAAGAAGGTTTGTCGCTTGTAAAAGATCACCGCCCCCATTTGATTCTGGTGGACATCAACATGCCGGAGATTGATGGACTGACTCTCACTTCAAAATTCCACGAACTGGAACATCTCCACGGCGTTCCGGTTGTCGCCATCACTGCCAACGTGA
>Ga0172370_10008287_pt1 | contig 12522 bp, 7 predicted proteins | sample LakKiv5m_FD_114538 | JGI IMG/M metagenome (GOLD analysis project Ga0172370, IMG submission 114538) | Freshwater microbial communities from Kabuno Bay, South-Kivu, Congo - kab_022012_11.5m | ecosystem: Environmental > Aquatic > Freshwater > Lake | place: Democratic Republic of the Congo...
ATTTGCCGTATCCACCCGTTTTATCAAATTGAAATTGAAGTCTTTAACATCCAAGGTTTTTCGGTGATAGGAAGCAACTTTTGTATGACCGAAAACAATCGGAGTGACCATTTCAAAAATGCGTGGATCGGTAAGGGTTTTTATAATGATTTCATACCCAATTCCATTGATATCGCCATGTGTAAAACCAATTCTTACATTTTCATCTTCTGCTGTTGGTGTCATACCAATTTTTTTTGTTTAAATGATTTTTTGCAAAGATAATTGAATTCGTTTCATGGCGAAGTATCAGGAAAAATAGCCACAACACTCTCTTGATCAGGGTTTCAGGATTTTGATGTTTAAGCCATGGCCAAACATCAACAAATTCAGGATAAAAGGCTGAGGTGAAAAAGATTGTAGTGACAAGGTAATTCCGGCATCTTTGGTTACTCCATCTGTGAGATAGCGTCCTTGAATATCAAAAAGCATGTACTTCACGGTCTCCCGTTTGGGATTTTCAAAATTGACTATTACTGTTTGGTTTTGAAAATCATATCTTACACTGTACCCTTTTTCGTTGAGAGATACAAATTCAATTTCGATGGCTGATGAAAATCCTTGAGAGCCTAATTCGAGTCGGTAAAAATTCACTGTGTTTGGCAATGGATTTTCATCGATAAAAAAGTAGGGAATTTCGAAATCGGGTGATCCACAAACTCCGCCAATTTCACCTATTGTATTAAAAAACAACCCGTCTACAGAACGTTGCACAATGGTACCTTCGCAGGTGTTTCCACCTGAAATAGCCCAGTTTAGCTGAATTTTGTTTTCTGAAATCGCTCCTGCAAAATATGAAAGGATTGAGTCGGCTTCCTGGCTTTTGGCCGAAATGTGAAAGACACAAAAAATAAAACCTGGCAGAAGAAACCGAAAATTTTTCATCATACTTACTTTTCGCACTACTTAATAACAACGAACAGCGAGAAAAGTTGATCTGGTGTATGATTGAAACCGTGCAATAGCAAGGTTCATGGTGGTTGTTGGCATTAGCACCACTCTTTGGTTTTAGAAGCGAAAGCCATTAATTAGCGATAGCATCGCTAAAGGCGATACTATCGCTTGTTGGTTCTGAATGCGATAGTATCGCTCCAAGCGATGCTATTGCTAAATCGTGATAACTTCGACAGGATAAGGTACCTTCGGGATGCCATCACTAAACTTACCAGAGCCCTATCTCTGAATCAATACTTTCACCGTTTGAGGAGCAATTTTTCCATCTTCAATCTGAACGAAAAGCAGCCCTGTTTTCAATTCCGGCAAAGTAATTTCATATTGCCTCTGGTTTTGAATGGTTACCAAAAGATAGCTTGTCAGCAACTGTCCGGAGATTGAAAAAAGGTTTATTTTCTGAACACTGTTTTCAGGATTATCAAAACTTAACAATAGCTCATTTTGAGTTGGCAGATACGCGGCGCTAACAATATTTTCAACGGTATTTGTTTGATGAATCAACCCAACATGCGGATTGTTCCCCATAATATCGAGCACAATGCCTTCGATTACTGTCAGATTGTAAGGGATGTTTGTTGGAGGCATGGTGTACCATCCATTGGACGAACCGCCCCAACCAAAATTGAAATGGTAAAATTCATCGGTGTTGTAACCATCAACCACCACGTTATGACCAACACTCACAGGCGGATCGACCAAGCCAAGGTGAGCAGGCCAGCCCTGCTTTATATTTTCGGCAAGATCGCTGTTAAGTGCAGTGTCAGAATCATACACCAGCCTTGATTCGGTAAAACCAAACCGCTGCCAGGCTACTCCCGACTGCTCAATACCCCAGGTACCCGAACCCGATGAACTATAAACCTGCTTTAATGCTACACCACAGGCAAAGTTTAAGGCTGCTTTTTCGCTATTGCTGATGGGTTTGTTCCACAAATAATTGCTTTCAAGGGTATCAAGATATAAATTAAGAGAGTCGAAATAAGGAAAACCATGATCCTGCCAGTCGTTATCAATCCAGTATTTATTGCCCGAGCCGAAATTATGGTAGTAATCATCAGCATCGCTCATGCGTGTACCTTTGATGTTCTGGAAGCAATTCAATATCTGCGCCATTGCTGTAGCCGGACATCCATTATAACTACGGTTGTGCGTGTTTGGGTCGATGGGACACATGTTGTTGTAAGGTGCACTCTGTGTCCAGTTGGTAAAAAGCCATCCACCTGTGGGTGTTGTTCCTGCCGGTGGCCACTGTTCAAACCGATCTTTTGAAGCGGTTCCGGTAAGAAATTTATCCCATTCCTGCCGGTTTTTAGCCACGGTTTTTGTTTTCAGATCAGGATAGTCGAGCCTGTTTTTTACATCATAAAACATGAGTGTGTGGAAAATTTCTTCTTCTTCACCTCCAATATTCCAACGGCTTTCGAAGGAGTAAGCCAGTACAGGACGCAGTTGGTAGCTGTTGGAAATCAAGATAAAACCATCGGGTGAAAGTTGTGCTACCCAGGCCAATTGTCGTGAATAGTTAAAAACTGGTTCAACCTGTCTGATGGTAAAATCTGATGAATGATAATTCAGGAAATTGGAAGCCACAATACTGGCATCCTGAATTGTAACTGATTGTGAAAAAGCTCCATAAGAAAACAAACAAAGCCAAAAGGATAAAAAGTAGCATGCATTTTTTTTCATAGCCTGTAATTTTTTGCGGTTAAATTAAGGCCATAAAATTAAAAATAAAATGCTTCAATATTCAGAACTTTCAAATATGTTTTTCAGGATGACCTTTTTTTCAGAAAATCAAATAAAAGTCTGACCCCGAACCCGGTACCACCTAAATTCCTGTAGCTGTCTCTTTTTTCGGCGAAAGCCACACCTGCTATATCAAGATGAATAAACGGGTAATTGGTAAATTTTTCGAGGAATTTTCCGGCTATAATCATGCCGCCTTCCGGAATTCCAATGTGTTTCATGTCGGCAATTTCAGATTTCAAATGGTCGGAATATTCGTCCCACATCGGGAATTCAACCAACCGTTCATTAACCTGTTCGCCCGATTCGATAAGATTTTTCATATCATCACCAGCTTTTACCTGCATGGCCACAGCAGCATATTTTCCCAACGCTCTTTGTGCGGAACCCGTTAAAGTAGCAGCGTTTATCACCAGTTCAGGGTCAAATTTTTGGGCATAACTCAGGGCATCGGCAAGAATCATGCGTCCTTCGGCATCGGTGTTCACAATTTCAACTGTCTGACCGTTGTACATGGTAATTACGTCACCTGAAGCAAAGGCATTGCCGTCGGGTCGGTTGTCGGTGGCCGGCATTAGCGCCACAATGTGATAAGGAAGTCTGGCCTTGGCAGCAGCACAAATTGTAGCTGCCATTGTAGCAGCGCCAGCCATGTCGGATTTCATATTTTCCATAAATGTACCGGTCTTGATGTTCAAACCCCCGGTATCAAAAACTATCCCTTTTCCTACCAGTACAATGGGTTTTGCATTTCTGGCATTGGCAGGTTTGTACTGCATCATTGTGAAGGTTGGCGGATCAATACTTCCCTTATTTACAGCTAACAAGCCCCCCATTTTCAGGCTCTCGATTTTTTTCTTCTCAAAAATTTCTGTTTTCACACCGGCTTCTTCGCCCATATCAGCAAAATGTTCAGCAAGTTTTTCGGCATTCAAATGGCTTGCCGGCTCATTTACAAGATCGCGGGTTATAGAAACTGCGTCAATAGTGATTTTCAACAAGTTAAATTCGTTTTCAGAAATCTGTGGGTCATGGATGAAAATTTCAGTGAGGGTATTGGCTTTTTTCGATGTATCGGTTAAATATTTAATAAACTGATAATTTCCCAATGCCATCCCCTCGGCAAATGCCAGAACTTCACCTGCATCAACATCAACATTTTGAATATTTACCGATTCAACTTTCAGTATGTTCAACATTTGTTGAAATTCATCGCCGGCTTTCCTGAATTTTTCCAAACCAGTAAATGGATTGTTTTCCTGGTCAAATATCTTTGCAAACACCCAATTCTTCAATCTGTTGAAAGAGAACTGATCAATCTTATGCGTGGTTTTCTGATACTTAATGTAATCAGTTTCATCGCTTGTAAGTAAGTCGGTTTTCAGATTTTCCAAATTTTTTACAAGCAAAATATTTGAAATTTCCTGTGCTGTTGTAGTGACGAGATTAATCCTGGTTTTCATATAAAAGAGATTATAAAATACTGAATTCCAATAATTTGATATTAATACCTGTAGGTGATGGCGTTGATGTTCATTCCTGCGCCGACCGATGCCAACATGATGATATCCCCCTTGTTGATTTCGTGATCTTCCATCTCATTTTTCCTGGTGAGATCGAGAAGTGTCGGAACCGTTGCCACGGAGCTGTTTCCTAACTTATGGATGCTCATGGGCATTATTTTTTCGGGCATATCCTTTATTTTGTACAAACGATAAAACCGCTTTACTACTTCAAAATCCAATTTCTCGTTGGCCTGATGGATGAATATTTTTTTCAGGTCATGAATATCAACGCCTGCCTTGTCGAGGCTATCCTTCATGGCTGTGGGGACGTGCTTTAGCGCAAATTCATAAATCTTCCGGCCATACATTTTAATATACCTCACTTTAGGATCAGAGGCATCAATATTACTTTTCCCAAAAAACAGGAAATATGCTTCTTCACTGGCGAAGGAGGCCATACTCGATGCCAAGATTCCTTCTTTGACTTCGGAATCAACCCCTTGCAGAATACAAGCACCCGCCCCGTCTGAATAAATCATCGAATCGCGGTCGTGAGGGTCGATAACACGTGAAAGTGTCTCGGTTCCAATGACAAGGCATTTTTTTGCGATCCCGGAACGTATGAATGAATCGGCGTGGATAAGTCCTTGTATCCAGCCAGGACAGCCAAAAAGCAAATCGTAGGCAATACAGGCCGGGTTTTGAATGTTGAGGGCATTTTTAATTCTGGCTGCAAGACTTGGCACTGCATCCATCTGGATGGTTCCTTGTTTCACATCTCCAAAATTGTGGGCAACAATGATCTGATCAATTTCTTCCTTGTCAATACCTGCGTCAGCAATGGCGCGCTCTGCAGCTATTGAAGCTATGTCCGATGACAGCAAGTCACTGGAAACATAACGACGTTCAACAATACCGGTGATGGCGGTAAATTTCTCGGAAATCTCATCATGTGGAATATCGAAAGCTATTCCTTCGGCATCATAAAATTTGGATTCTGCGAAATCCTGGTTTGTGACAATTTCTGTTGGAATGTAACATCCTGTACCAGAAATAATTGTGTTTAAGTATTTCATTGTCAATTAGTAATTCAAAAAAAAAATCAGAATAAACTTAATAAATATGCGTGTATTTAAGTAACAAATTGTCTTCTAAATAATTTAAAATCATTGATTTAGTGATGGATGGCAGGATATCTCACATTCATTTCCCTTGTCAAACCAACTGTAACGATTTTTGGCTACAAAATTATAGATAAAATCCCTGAAATCAAGGGGTAGTATCCGGAAAACAAGCAATACCTTCCACAATCCCGGCAAATGGTGGATTATTCGCAAAACAGCATCTGAACGGGTGAAAACGTGGTCGTTTTCAATGACTATCAAACTATTGGGGGGTGTTGAAATGTGTTGTAGTGTCAGCATATTATTTCCTGACATTTTTTTAAAACAAGATTGATAGGGTATGAAACAAAGTGCATTTTTAGTATCGGTTTTCATCAAAAAACCTACAAGCCCATTGCACAAATTGCAATAACCATCGGTTAATACCAACACTTTTTTCGTGGAATTCTGAACCATTTCCAAATCTTTAACCAATTAAAACAAAGATTTTTATGAATGGTTTAATCCTAAGTAACATCCGGCATTTATTTGATTTGTTAGTATCAAAAAAATATTTCTGTCAAGGGGAGCCAGGTTCAACACCGGATCCTGATTAATTTCTTCTTTTCTGATTGTTGTGCCAGCGGTTATTGGTTTTGCGGCGTGCAGTTTTTTCCTCCATGTTGTCGAACCGGTGTATGTCCTCCTCCTCGATAGCAGAAGTTCCATAGTCGGTTTTACGTTCCTGTTTAATGGCGTAATCTTCAAGCATTTTTGGTCTGATTCCATTACGGTTTTCTTCAACTATTCTTTGGACATTTTCAAGTGAAAGTGCCATCAGATTCGACTGATCACTTGTGTAAGAATACCACATCACTTTTTTAAAGACATCTGATTTCTGGTGAATTGCTTCTCCTTTTTCTGTGTAAAGCAGAATGTTAGAATCCGGGAATTCCTTTAGAGCATCGAGGTAAACATCATTTTCATAGTTAAGGCAACATTTAAGCTTTCCACATTGTCCGGCCAGTTTCTGGGGATTAAGTGAAAGTTGCTGAACCCTGGCGGTATTTGTAGAAACGGAATTGAAACTTGTAAGCCAGGTCGAACAGCAAAACTCGCGGCCACAGGAACCAATGCCTCCAAGCCGGGCTGCTTCCTGCCTTGCACCAATCTGGCGCATCTCGATCCGGACTTTAAATTCTTCGGCTAATCTTTTTATCAGTTCCCTGAAATCCACGCGCTCGTCGGCAGTGTAGTAAAAAATGGCCTTTGTTTCATCACCCTGGTATTCAACATCATTAATTTTCATCATCAGGCCGAGGTTTCGGGCGATTTTGCGGGCTTTTACCTGCGTACGGGGTTCAAGATCAACGGCATTCAGCCATTTTTCGATATCCGAAAGCCGCGCACGCCGGTAAACCTTTTTTATCATATCGCCTTTTGGATCAAAGTTTTTCTTGCGCATTTGAAGCCTGACAATTTCGCCGGTGAGTGAAATGATGCCGATGTCGTGACCCGGAGATGCCTCCAGTGCCACTATATCACCCACATTAAAGTTCATTTCGGGGAGGATTTTATAAAATTCCTTCCGGCTGTTTTTAAATCGCACTTCAACAAATTCAAAAGCTGGTTTTGATTCTGGTAATGTGAGGTCTTTCAGCCAATTGAAAGTGTCGAGCTTGCAGCAACGATGATCGGCTATTTTGTTATTGTCGTGGTAAACCTGCGGTGCATGACAGCAACCGCGTGTTAAAAAATGATTTTCAACTGGTTTGTTATTATTTGTTGTGGTATCTTCCATTTGATGTTCTGATATTTCAGCAATATTTTAAATAAGGTGGCAAAATTAATAAAACTACTTTACGGAGTTTGTTTGGGCACTTTTAATAGTTTGGCAACAGTCAATGACAAATCCATAAACACCATTCCCATGTGCACGTTCCGCTCGATATGCATAATTGCTTTGTTGAATTCTTCTGAAAATTGAGAAATGTTGTCCTTGTGAATAAACCTTGCAAAATCAGACGAAAACTTTTCCTCTTCCTTGCGCGATCTCACGAAAACTTTATCTGTGTAATTAAGTACGAGGCAATTACGCAGAACTGACAAACCAAACTGCAGAAAACTCTTGTTACTTTCGCGGGTATCGCGGGACACCTCGTCAGTAAATGCTACGATTTTTGGGATTTCAGGTTTCCAGCACATACGCATCCAGTTAACAAACTTCTCAAAATAGGCTTTGCGGGTTTCGGCCTGTCCTGCCAGCCTGATGGCTTCCTTGTAACTTCCATTGGCAATATGAACCACCGATAGCGCTTCTTCATGGTTCATTTTCAGGTTTTTCTGGCATACCTCCACCAGAATTCGGTCCTCAATTTTTGGAATTTTCACCAGCAGAAGTCTGGATAAGATGGTAGAAATAATTTGATCGGTTTGTTCAGAAATTAAAAGGAAGAGGGTTTTATCAGGAGGTTCTTCCAGAATTTTAAGCAACTTGGGGGCTGCCTGGTAGTTAAGTTTTTCAACCATCCAGATAATCATCACCTTATACTCCGATTCGTAGCTGGTGTAACTCAAGGTACGGATGATTTCGTTGCAGTCGTGAACGCTAATTCCGGCCTGCTTCTTTTCGATTTCGATTTTATCGTACCACTCGTTGAGCGAAACAAAGTAGTTATTCTCAATCAGGAATTCGCGCCATGAGGCAATGAAATTTTTGCTGATTGGTTTCTCCTTGATTTCCTTGTTGGTGGCAACCGGAAAAACAAAGTGTAAATCGGGGTGAATGAGTTTGTTGTACTTGATACATGACGGACATTTTCCGCACGAATCGCCTGTTTCAAACCTTTTAGGGTCGCGACAATTTACAAACTGGGCATACGCAATAGCCAGTGAAAGTTTGCCGTACCCTTCGCCTCCAAAAAACAACTGGGCATGTGCTACCCTGTTTTCCCTAACGGTCTGAATGAGGCGATCCCTGATTTCATGCTGACCAATAACCTGACTGAAAAGCATTCGTTTTTTTTCGTTTTTATTTCACCACAATTCTTTTCACAAAAACATTATGTTTTGAAACCATTCTCAAGAAATAAACCCCTCGACTATTTCCTGTGAAATCAATGGTCAGGCTTTCCTTGCCGTCATTGCCTGCCTGTAAAATCTCCCGGCCCTGCATATCAAGGACATAAATTTTTTCAATAGTGGCAATTCCTGAGATTTTGAATTTTCCGTCAGCCGGATTTGGAAAAATGGTGATTTCAGCGGCGGAAATCTGGTTATTTACACCCAACGACAATTTAAACTCTGTGATGGCTGACAATCCATTTGTTATGAAGGCACCACCATCTTGTAAAGTTGGATCAAAAACGGGATAAAGTTCAAAAACATCCTGGCTTTCAGTCCGATACATTTTAAAAACCATATTTTCGTTTTCTAAAAACCCATCTTTTTCGCGTGTTGTTGCATCATCACCAAAAACATTTACGGCAAACGGACGACCATCGAATCCGGCAATTCCACAACAATTTCCAGAAGCATCGAATACCCCGACAATATCGCCTGCTACAAAATTGGTTGTTGAAGATTGAGAAAAAGCAATGCTGTGAATATTTCCGGTAAGATGTGTAAAATTCCATGGATTTTCAGGGATTGAAACCTGCTCAACATCATCTGAAACCGGAGCTTGTGGCGCCAGGGTACACTCGCTGAATGGCAGATTAAAAGCCTGGTTGACATACACATGATAAGCCTTACCCGGTTTGACCGTTCCCAGCGTGTTGATATTAAACTGCGGCCAGTACATGTTCAAACCGGCAATTTCACGTATCAAGCCCAATTTACTGAAGTTTGAGGCAAAAAGGTCAACCACATTTTTATCACAAAGTACTGGTATCGACAAATAATTCCATCCCGGGGCCAACCCACGGATCAGGTTTTTTTCTTTATATCCTTCAACAACCACCGTGTCAGGCTGCAGGGATTTTATCACATAACCTGAAAGTACGTTCCAGTTACCCAATGTGTTGATATTGTTTTCCGGCCAGAAAACGCCTGAATTGTTGTAAATCATAACAAGATTCTCCATTATCGGTTCCAAAAGTACATCCATCTCCGGATACCAGGGATCCACCGGCAATGAGATTCCATTCCAACCCTGGAGAATCGTCAATGTGAAAGTGATACCGCTGTAAAGGTTCGTCAATGCTGACATACCCATTGGGTAAAAAACCCCGGTTGAAAGTAGTGCCGGGTCATAATGAGGAACAGCAATAAAATCTCTCTCCCTTGACCAGGAATACAATCTCCATTCAAAAGATTCACCGACAGCAAATCCATCTTTAAAAGGGGTAAACGGATCATCACCCTGAGCAACAACAGCCACACCTTCCTGTCCCGTCCACATTGTAGCCCCTCCGCAAGCTTTCTGACCAAACGAATTTGTGTAAAAAACACCGATGTAATCACCTGGATTCAGGGGAGTATCGATAATCCTCGGGTCTGCAATGGTTGGAACGACAAGGATGTGTTGGTGAATAGTGGTTGTGAAATCCCATTCCGGTGGCAGGGTACTTACTACTTCCAACACTTCGATATAGTCGTATTTGGTTATTTGATCACTCATGCTGTCGCCTGAAATGTAAAGCGTTACATCGTAAAACCCCGGGGTGTTAAAAATAATGATTGGATTTTGTATGTAAATAATTTCGGGGTTACCACCTGGTATTTCCCATTTGTAAAAATCGGGATTTCCTGTAGAATTATCGAAAAAATGTACAGCTCCACCTTCGTTTACCACGGTGAAATCACTTATAAAATCAGCGTGTAGCACCTCACCCGGAAGCACGGTTATCAAATCTTGTTTTAACAGATAGCTTGTATCCAAACCATTGCTGACCATGAGCGAAACATCAAACACACCCGTTTCCATGTATTTAATTCCAACAGGATTTGAATCAGTGGAAGTTGATGGATTTCCACCTTCAAACTCCCAAAACCATGTAGTTGGGTTTCCTAATGAATAGTCAAAGAAACCGGTGCTATCACCCGTAAGCAGGTTAACACTATCTGCACCAAATTTTGCTAAAATGTACAAAACATTCATGGCGACCGGAATTTCAAAATATGAATTATCCGGATCGTTGGATGCGACCCCAATCCGGGCAGAATACACCGCTTTCTCAAGTCTTGATGCATTCAATTTCAGATCAACAAAAACCGAATCGCCCGGAAGAACATTGGCAGAGAGTGGGTTTACCGTTAGCCATGCATCCTGCCCATCTTTAAGTTCAACCGTGTAATCCTCGGTTTCACCATTTGTAAAATCGGAACAGGGATCAGCGGCGCTTGCGTTGTAGTTGCAACGAACCCTGAGTCTTTTTTGCCCGGAATTTACAAAAGTTGGCAATGTAATTTCCTGAGTATAGGTTACCGAAGCATATTTCAGGTAAAGATCGTTTACCAAAATTTCATCTGTTTCAAATTCTTCATTTTCGTTAAAATCTATCCAAAGACAAACATACATTTTGCTGATACCACCCTTGAAACCAGCAGTGTAAATGGTGCCTGCCTCCAGATTTCCAGTCAGATATGTGAAATCGCCATAACCTGATGGCGAACAACCAGAAGAAGTATTGTTAATTTCGGCCAATGTGAAAACGTCTAATCGTCTTCCCGAATTACAGTTTGAGTTGGGAACGCAAAAACCAGCAGTTGGACTTTTCAGATTTTTAAAATCAAAATTTACGTCCATTTCGAAATTCAATGGCAGATCGCCGGTATTTTTAAGGATCATTTGATGAATCAGCGAATCCCCACTAATTAAAATATCAGAAACTGATGAAATATTTGTCCAAATTTGCGGATTGCCAACAACCACAGTTACTGGCGGGGTAAGTTCCGACAATCCTTCGTTGTAGGCTGCAGCAACCTGGTATAACCATTCGCCACCCGGAACATTTGTTTCAGTAAAATCAGTCCCGGATACAGGTTCAAGGTTTATCAAATTTTCCTGGCGATAGATATTGTAACCCAAAAAACCTTTGACTGATATTTGCGCTGCCTGCCAGGTAAGACTTACACTGTGATCGATTACCTCAGCCTTGAGGTTTTCAGGGGCTGGCAAAACACCTGTACCCGAAACCGCTACGGTTAATTCCGGATTTGCCGGATCATTTGAAGAAATACTTATTATCCCTTTCTTCAATCCTGCTGAAGATGGGAAGAAATCAACAGATATTGCAGCCTGTTCGCCCGATTCCACAGTCAGAAAATCAGGATTCACAATAAAATCCTGATTATCAGAAAACACCTCATCCACCAACAATTGGGCATTCCCAGTATTTTGAACTGTAATAATATTGGAGGCAGGATTTCCAGGAACGATATTCCCGAACTCAAGAGAATCGGGGGTAACAACGATTACTGGCGCCGGCACTGGTACCGGTGAAAATGATGCAATGCGGGTTCTCCAGTTCCACCCACCATTGGAATATTCGGTGGTAAACCAAAAATCGTGATCGTTGGCCGGATCAACCGACATACAACTGTAATCGCCCCAGCGGCCAAGGCTGGTTTGCGATTGTGTTCCTTCATAAACCGAAGTTTCGTCCCACGACATTACTCCCGGCAGATCGGATACATTCCTCCCGGTAAACCGGATGGAAGGATAGGTTGAATTCCCGGAAACTGAATACCCAAGTGCAATATCACCAGCTTCATTTATGGCAATACTGCCCATCCACCTGTGATTTCCATCTGCGGGGGCAAATGTTCCCTGCTGATAAAGAGACCAGTTGCCTGAGGTCTTTCTCAGTTCGTACCATCTTACTGCCGCTTTACCGTTACCATTGTTCACGGTATGGTTCGTAACCAAAGCCTGGTAATTGCCGAAATTCCGGTACTGAAGCCGGTACATCAGCCTGTCGGTGATGGAAGCCAGATCCTGGGTAGTTCCTGGTTGCGAAATGGTTATTCCCGATGTGCTGAAAGCAGCTACAGGAATTGTGGGTAGCATGCTTAATGTGGATGTTGGCGGGTTATTCCAGTTTGCTGTTAACGACCACATTTGCAACCCATTGGAAGAAATCCGGGCGAAATAACCTGGTGTGCCTGCCGGAGCCTGATTGCCATCAACATCGGCAGGAAGAAGCCCACCGTAAAAAACACCCAGATTGAAG
>Ga0172370_10008292_pt1 | contig 12519 bp, 9 predicted proteins | sample LakKiv5m_FD_114538 | JGI IMG/M metagenome (GOLD analysis project Ga0172370, IMG submission 114538) | Freshwater microbial communities from Kabuno Bay, South-Kivu, Congo - kab_022012_11.5m | ecosystem: Environmental > Aquatic > Freshwater > Lake | place: Democratic Republic of the Congo...
ATATGAGCCACAACGTCACACATTTTAAAATTTCGGATAGGCGTTGAAATCCTACTACATCTTGTACCCACTCGCCACAATAGAATATTGCACTTGTGTATGGGTTGGGAATGGGAAGTGGGGGACGCTGGTGCTGAACGTGATTGGTATATTTTGAGGGAACATGAGCATATCCTTTTCTGGTGAGATTAGCACGACGGGATGCCCCGGGTGTTATGCACCGTGTGATGGATCGAGGCAATGAGAAAAAAACGATACGCTTCAACAACATCGACCGGAACGATTTTATCGCCCGATTGGCCAAACTGGCAGAAGATGCCAACACTTTCCTCTTGCTCACCGGCCATAAGACCTGATAACATGGCTGTGAATGAAACCCATCACCTATACCCGGCACGCAAAAAACAGAATGCGGTGGCGTAGGATTGCAAAAGCCGATGTGGCATCCGCGATTGTTTCTCCTGATTTTGAGGAGCCTGCTCTCGAAGACCGAAGGAATGTGTGGAAAAAGTTTTCAGATAAATATCTAAGGGTTACCTATAAGGAATCAGAAGAAAACATACTTGTTGTGACCGCGGTCAACAAGAACAAGGGTTGGAGGTGATCTGACATGCGCATTGAGTACGATAAAGAGGCCGACGCACTGTATATCCAGTTACGGGATGTATACGTGGAGGATAATATCGATGTTGAAGAGGGCATCTCTATCGATCTGGACAAAAAACGGCATGTGGTGGGTATCGAAATCCTGGATGCCAGTAAAAAATTGACATCGCGGGATATGACGAACATAACAATTGAGAACCTTCCCCTGGAAAAGGCCGCCTGAAGTATCCTATCGAAACCGGAATCTAACTCCGCTCCTTGTTTATGGGAATCTGCCGGCTTGAGACGGCGCCAAAACCCGTTTGACAGCCGCCGGACCTCTTCCTCGTGAGCAAGGAGGATATTGACAAAAAACGAGTCCCCAGCGCATAGATTGCTGGCGAGTACGCATTAATGCCACCCAGTACTTCGCCCCCGTGCCCGAGGACGTATGGACTTACCGCATCGGCGGCCATAAGGTCTGCGAGAAGCGGCTCAAGAATCGGCAGGGGCGGCTCCTCGAACTGGGAGACATCCGGACCTTGCCGCATTGTCACGGCCCTGAAACGGACCATCGACATTCAAAGGGAGATATACGTCCTGCAACTGAATATTAGAAAAGAACCCCTGCTCGACCGCTCTAGGACATGGCCGCGTAATATATCCAGGGGTCATTTCCAAAGTGACATACCTTTTGAACTTCATTTAGGATTTTCTATGCGAAGGCTTTGAACAGAAGGTATCATGCCCCGGCCGCGCCCCACTCCGGCCAATAAAATCCAGTCTTAAGTCAATCATCCGGCCCCCCAGACCAGCACCGTAATTATTGGTGAAAATGCGGCAGGAGACGTATGCAAGGGCTGGGAGGTTGTAAATCAGCAAAATGCCTTTCTTTTTGGTTGACTGCTGAACCAGGTAGGCGTATGAGTGGTTCAAAAAAACGCGGGGCATTTTATCCTGGCAGTCTTCACTGGCATTAGATCCTCGTAGAGCTGCCCCACTGTTTTCATAAGACATCGAAAAGGAACATTTGATGAACGATAACGATGGCCCTTCTGCCCAAAAGGGAGCATCCGCCCCTAACCCGAAGACAGAAGACCGCAATCGGTTGATGCTTCAACATCCTCCAGTTTGGCAAGGAAAGCCCTCTTTGCCCTGACCCCTTGACCTGCTCATGGTTGCCTCAGGGCCGCCTGGAGGATACGGCCCACGGAGGTGAGTTATGAGGAACCAACCCATTCCTACGGCACTGCTGGAGTTCATTAAGGCCAATGACGAAAAGGCCATCCAGGATTTTTGCGCTTCTCTACACCCCGCCTCTGTGGGCGAGGTCCTCGGGGCGCTTTCCAGCCAGGAACTCTGGCATGTCCTGACCCTTCTTGAGCCCCGCCTGCGCGCCGAGATCTTTGGCGCCCTGGACCAGAGTCTGCAGATCGAGATGGCCGAGACCTTGAGACGTCAGGACCTGGCCCAGATCGTCAATCATATGTCCGCAGACGAACGGGTGGACCTGCTCAAACGACTCCCCGAGGACAAACAGGAGGCCCTTCTCCCTGCCCTTGCCCAGGCCGAGCGGGAGGACATCCGTCGGCTCTCCTCTTATGCAGAGGAAACCGCCGGCGCGGTCATGACCTCGGACTATGCCACCCTTTCTCCAGATCAAACTGTTTCCGAGGCCCTCTCCAAACTGAGGCGGGAGGCCCCGGACAAGGAGACCATCTATTATTCCTATGTGTTGGACAGCGACAGAAAACTGGTCGGCCTCGTATCCCTGAAAGACCTCATCCTCGCCCGACCCGATAAACGAATTGAAGAACTCATGCATCGGGATATCATCTATGCCTTTGTCACTGACGACCAGGAAGATGCGGCCCGGAAGATCGCGAAGTACGACCTGATCGCCCTGCCCGTCGTCAACAGCAGCAAAGCGCTCGTGGGGATCATCACCCATGACGATGCCATCGACATTATCAACCAGGAGCATACCGAGGACATGGAGAAATTCATGGCTATCACTGGGAGCCATGAAACCGGCACCTACCTGAAGACCTCTTCCTGGGGCCATTTCAAGAATCGATGCGTCTGGCTCGTAGCCCTGGCGGCGCTGGGCCTGGTTTCGGGCTATATTGTGCAGAATTATGAAGGGCTCCTTATCCAGTTTGCGGTTCTTGCCACCTTCATGCCCATGCTCGCGGATACGGGGGGCAACAGCGGGAGTCAATCGGCAACGCTCGTCGTCCGCGCCCTTGCCGTCCGGGAGATATCCACGGGCGACATCCTCAAGGTGCTCTGGAAGGAGTTCAAGGTAGCCGTTCCGTTAGCCGTTATGCTGGGGGTTCTTGCCTTTGGCCGCGTCCTTTTTTTCGCAGAGGGCTCAAGCAGGCCCGAAGGGCAGTCCCTTTCCACCATCGGCCTGGCCATCGCCGCAGCCCTTGGGCTCCAGGTGTTGACAGCAACTATGATCGGGGCGCTGCTTCCCCTTGCTGCGGCCAAACTGAAGTTCGATCCGGCCGTGGTAGCGAGCCCTGCCCTCACGACCATTGTGGATATTACGGGACTGTTTATCTTTTTCACCACCGCAGCTCTTATCCTTGGCATTTAAGGGACAAATTCAGGATGGGGTCCCTTCAGAAAAAGTATCGAAGCCTGAACTCGGCGCGCCAGTCTTGCTGCTTTTCGCCGTATTCGGTCTGGTCCCCGCCCACAGGGATGATCCCCCTGAGCCTGAGTTCCAGATTCGTGATGGGGCTGTAGTTCAATTCCGGGATCAAGTTGAAGCTCCCATCATTGAGGCAGACCATGGTGGTGAAGGCCGGGGTGAAGTAGAGGATGTCGAAGGGTTCTTTCTGGCTGAGTCTCAGATAGAGATAGTCCCTGAGCGGGTTGCGCCAAGTAAAACCCTCTTTGGTGAGCCGGTTGATGGGGCCGAAGAGGGACCGATCCCCGGTCTGTTTGTAGGCGTCATAGGCCCGGCCAATATATGAATAGAGGTTCTTCACGTCGCCGGGGTCCACGCCCTCCCCGTTGTGGTAGTATTCAAAGATGGCGGTCAGGTCTGTTTCCGTCAGGTACCGCATCCCCACAAGAGTGCTCCAGACGTCGGATTCATCGCTCAGGACCTGGCCGTTTGCCAGGAAGGTCTTTTCCTCAAAATCCTGGATCCAGGCCGCCTCCCCGTGTATCTCGAGGTTGGAAAGGAGGTTTTTCGAAAAATCAAACCCCCACCGGGTGGTGCGGCTCGCCCCGGTAAAAAAGAGGAGGTCCAGGTCCGTGTCCCAGATCAGGGCATAGAGCTTCGCCGCCACATTCACATGGCCGGTCTGACCGAATTCGTCGTTGATATCCTCATACACGGGAAGGATCACCGGGGTGAAGGCCAGGGTCTGGAGCGGTCCATCAAAGCTCCGAATGAAATCCCCGGCCGCCACATAATAGCCTTCCAAGGCCTCTTCCGGATCTTCGGGGTCCTTGGGCCGGTCCACGAAAGAGACCGGGTTCCAGGCATACCCCTTTCCCCACTTGGTCACCCGCTTCCCTGCCTCCACGGCCATGTGGGGACCGGGCTTATAGGAGACGTAGCCCTCCATGAGGGTCATCTTGCCGTGCCAGCCCTCATGATCATGCGTAAGGAAGCTGTCCAGTCTGGCAAAGGCGCTCAGGTCTCCATAGTGAAGGGCCCCCTCCAGCCGGGCCCCCAGGTCCGATTGCTCAAGGGTCCCCCCGGGCTCGTTATCGTAAAACTTGAGTTTATAGAGCGGCGAATCCCTGTCCAGCCCGGAGACGGTGGGCTGGGCCTGGAGAAACCCGCCAAAGGCATAGGGCCTTTTTTCGACCTCCTTTTCGATCTCGGAAAGGTCAAACGTAGGGGTTTCCTCCGCTATGGACACGCCGCAGGACAGGGCAGCGACGACCAGGGCACAGAGGAGGACAACCCCTGTCTTCATCGAAGGCTCTCGAGTCTCGACATGAAGTTGAGGGTAAAGGCCTCGTCCGGGATCTCCCTGGCCTGGATCTTGGCAAAAATCATGTAGGATCGGTATCCCTTGTACAGCGGGCTGTCCGTCTCCATGACGGCCGGTCGAATGATCCCGTCCCCGAAGTCCTTCATGTCTTTAAAGTAGAGGGTCTTGATAAGCATGCCGGCCTCGGTGAGGCATTCGATCTTGGTGGGGAGAATCTTCTCCTTGTCCACCCACATGCGGAGCTGGTCATAGGCCACGGTGCGGGTCTTGGCCTTCAGGTGGAGGAGGTGTTCCTTGTCCAGGTCCTCCACGCGGGTGACATCATACTCTTCCGCGTAGTCCAGTTGCATGATATCCGAATTGTTGAACACGCCGCCCACCACCGACTGGAGGCTCGTGATGCGGACCGGCTTTCCCACGTTCGGGATATAGAGCCACATGTTTTCTCCCAGTCTGAGCGTGGTCCGGCCCTTGTCGCTGGCAGGCGAGATAAAAAGACCTGCGATCTTGTCCCTCCCCTTCTTCACCGTAAAGAGAATGAACTCCTTTTTACTCCCGTCCGGTTCCACATTGACGAGCTTGCGGTACATCTCATAGGAATCGGGCGCCAGATTTTTGTCCACCCGGGCCAGGATCTCGTTTCCATCCAGGGCATAGGCCGGGGTCGTGAGGGCCAGCAGGGCCAAAAGAATGAAAAAAAGGGTCTTAGTCATTCGTAAACTCCTATCCTTATTAACTGTCTCGAAATAGTGCCGACGTCCTCGTCATACCGGACTCGATCCGGCATCCAGAAATCCCGCTGTAGTCCCGCTTTAGCGGGAGATTCCGGCCTCCGCCGGAATGACGGTGTAAAGACAATTGTGAGCCGGTTAATAACCCCGAGAGCCCCAAAAGAACTCTCCGCAAGTTGACCAACAATGGTCCGTTTTCTTTTCTTGCGCCTTGCGCCTTGTACCTTGCGCCTTTCCTCAAACATGTCCCAGGGCCTCGATAGGGTCCATCCGTGCGGCCTTGAGGGCAGGCTGAAAGCTCGCCAGGATGGAAACCCCGATGACAATCCCCGAAATGGTCGCGAGCGCCACGAGGTCAACGGTCGGCGCAAGGATGAGCCCAGTCTGCCGTCCGAAGTCGAAGGATATTTGTGCCGCATGAAGGGCGTAGATCGTCACACCACTCAGGATGCTCCCGATGACGGCGCCAATGGCCCCCATGAGGAGGCCTTCGATCAGGAACATGGCGAGGATCTTCCTCGGCAGGGTCCCAATGGCGGCGATGGTCCCGATCTCCCGCACCCGTTCATAAACCGCCATGATCATGACGTTCATGATGCTGATGAGCACAATGGCCACCAGCATGATCTTGACGAACAGGGTCATCATATCGATCATACTGGCGATCGTGTAGAATGGCGACAGCTTCTCCCAGGTGTGTACCTCAAAGACGGGCTTCCCCTGTTTGTTCATTTCACCGGAAAGCGCCGCTTCCAGTTTTCCGAACACGTCATGGAGCCTGTTGAAATCCTGTATTCTGATGGCGATCTCACTAATTTCCGGCTCATCCATCCTTAAGATGTCCACGGCGTCATCCATATGGACATAGCCGTCCCTGCCGCCAGGCCCTGTTGCGCTCTCCATGATCCCCGCAACCTTAAGCTGCTTCCCGTTCACCGATCCGTCTTTGTTCGTGGCGATCACGACCACCATATCCCCCACCTTCACCTTCATCCCTTTGGCGAGAAGCTCAGGGACCAGAATTTCTCCCTTTTTGATGGCCTTTTCCCCTTCGATGATCCTCGGCAGGAGCAGGGGAACTGTCTTTACTTCCATTTCAGGGTCCACGCCGTTCAGGCGGATATTGGTGGTTTCGGTAAAATTGCTGAACATACCTCCGAATTTGATCCTTTTGGTGTAGGCCTCGATCTCCGGCATCTCTTTCAGTACGGCCTCCACCTTTTTCACGGCCTGTGGTTTCAGGTTCATGGTGAGGGGAAGGGTGTCGATGGCAGCCAGGTAGCCTTTTCGGTGAATCTGCATGTGTCCCACAAAGGAATCCGTGATCTGCCCGATCATCATCCCCTTGAACGAGCCGGTAACTGCCATAAAGCCTGTCACGAACAGGACCCCGATGACGATGAGAGAAAGGGTCAGGAGGGTCCTTCGTTTGTACCGGAACAGGTTTCTTCCTGCGATTTTGATGAGATTACCCATTGCCGCGCCCTCCATTGGCCCCGTTTGTTTTTAGCACGCCGTCCTCGAGCCGGTAAAGGACTTCGGCCTCTCCGATGATCCGATGGTCATGGGTCGAGAACACAAAGGTGGTGTCCCGTTCATCCCGGATCTTCTTCATGAGCCTGAGAATGGCCATGGCCGTATCGTGGTCCAGATTGGCCGTGGGTTCATCGGCCAGGACCAGTTTGGGATGGGTCACCAGCGCCCTGGCAATGGCCACCCGCTGTTTCTGCCCGCCCGAGAGCTGGTCGGGCCGCTTGGCCTGCTGATCGCTCATCCCCACGGCCGCAAGAAGTTCCATTACCTGTTTGCGCCGTGTGGATGCAGGGACGTTCTGAACCACGATCAGGGGGTATTCCACGTTCTCGTAGGCGGTCAACACCGGGATCAGATTGAAACTCTGGAAGATGAACCCGATATGAGACCCCCTGAAAATGGCGGCATCCGTCCTGCCAAGGCCCGCGACATCCGTCCCGGCCACGAGAAGCCGGCCCCCGGAAGGCTTGTCAAGGCAGCCGATCAGATTCAGGAGCGTCGTCTTCCCGCTCCCCGAGGGTCCCACGAACGAGACAAAGGCACCCTCTTCGATGGAGAAGCTCACCCCTTTCAAGGCCTCGGTGGACACTCCCCCGTTATGATATACCTTGCTGACATCCTGTCCTGTGATCAGTTCCAACACGCACCTCCATTCATGTTGACAGCACTGTTCAATCTGAATTCTCGTAAGGGTTCGCAGGTTCCGGGTTCAACGTCCAAGGTTAAGGAAAGGGACGAAATTAAAGCCCCATACGTCTTCTAATCATGCTATCTTCGAAAAAACGGCGTGCTCGGGGCCGTCAATCACCATATGGGGGGCGATGAATCCGGATGCCCTTCATATGAATACGCCCAAGAAATCAAATCCGGGGACAAAATGGCAGCCTTGAATCCCGCGCAACGCGGGAAACCTTTGAACCCGTGAACGGTTACAAATTCTCTTATGCATCCTCTGTGCCAGATGAAAGCGAAAAGGAGCATAGCCTTATAACTGTCTGTAAATCAATGCTTTTTTAGCAAGCGAGGCCTGAATGCACTCGGGATTCTTATTATGCTCCTCCGGCAAGAAACGTCGAGAAAAGGATGCCCGTTTCGGATAACTATCCGTAAATACAGATAAATACAATCCTAAAAGCCTCTTTCCTTTTCGACGGTTTTGTCGAAGTGACGTCAGGGCGGAATAGTACCTATATTGCTGGGGATTCGCAGAGTTGTATGGGAGACCCACACAATGTGGAAGGTCCTTTATAAGAAGGACCTATGTGGGATCAGCCGGGAACCAGAGAGTTTGGCCGGGTTGAGATATAGGTATTTTGACTGGCTTGAATCCCAAGAATAGACAGATGAGATGCGTCAGGGGGTGTTCATATTCAGTCTCCAAATCCCGAAATTTAGATAAACGGCAAAAGAGACCCACAAGAGGTAGGGGGTCAGAAGAAGACCCGCAGGCCTGCTCTTTTTCCAGAAGGAGATAAGGGTGCATGCGATGACGGCCCACAGGAACAGGATATTGATCAGTGCGAGGCCTGGATTCTGAAGCCCGAAAAACAGATACGACCAGAGACCGTTGAACAGAAGCTGAAGGCCGAAGAGGCGAAGGGCGCCGTGAATCCGGGCATGTTCCCTCTGCCGCCAGACAAGCCAGGCCGAAACGCCCATCGCCACATATAAGAATGTCCACACCGGCCCGAATAGCCAGTTCGGCGGATTCAGGGCGGGCTTCACGAGGCCTTCGTACCATGCACCCGGCCTGAACAGGGAACCGAAAAGGCCGGGCATGAAAGACACAGTTAGAGAAATCACCAGTGCGGCGATCGAGACTTTGCTCCCTCTCGTCATCTTCGCCCCAAGGTTTCGCAGATCTGACATTCCCCTGAAGATACAAATCCCAGCCGTTCGCCCAGCTTATCGAAGGCCTGGGCCGAGCCCGGATCAAGGGCCTTGTGAAAGGTCTGGTCATGATGCAGGTCATCATAGACGTTCCGACAGTCCCAGAGGTCCGGCTCCACGCCGATCTCCTGGCACATATCCAGAAAGCCGATGATCTCTGCGATCTCTGTCGCTTTGGGGGCTGAAGCCAGGGTCGCCATCAAAACGCCGAGAATCGACTGGGCCGTCTGTTTCATGAATGGATCGTCCAATTTGATCTGCTGGAGGGCGGCCTGCTTGGCCAGGAGGTCCAGCCAGGTCCAGTCAAAAACGCCTTTCTCCCTTGCCGCATCGGCAATCTTTCTGAGTTCGTCGGCAATCAGGATGCTGAGAATGTGGTTCGGGGCCTCGGGGAGTGGGCCCCCCGTCTCCTGAAGAAGGGAAAGAAAGGCCTCGGCCTCGATCCGTCGGCCGCCGATGGTCTTCCCGATCTGGCGATCCAGCCATTGAAACATCCCGCTCATCAGGGCATTACGCATGTCCGGGATCAGGTCGTGGATCGTGTAAGACCGGACCTCTCTGACATGCCGCTCAAAGACCATCCATATCCCCTCTTCCCTTCTTACTGAAGATCCCTGGGCCATCTCCTTGGCCATCTGATCCAGATCGCCGGTTTGAAGCGTCTCTCCCACCATACAGCCAAAGCCGGCCCCGGGGTCGTGATACGTCAGGTAGATCCGGGTTGCCTCAAAGCCGGTTCCCGGCTCGACAATGGTCACCTCTCCCATGATGCCTTCAGCGTCTCCGGCATGGAAAGAGACCTCCTTTTGTGGAAACACCATTCCCTCCAGGAGGGCAGTTTTCCCCGTTCCTTCCGCGGTCACTGCCGTCTGGCCCAGGAGAGCCAGGGCATAGCTGGCCGCGGCCAGCGACGGCCCGATGCGGGATGGGGCCACCTTTTTCCTGTAGACCTCGGCCCCGTTTCCATAGGCCGGATCGTTGCTGCGTGCCTGTGCAAGGAACTCGATGAGGCGGGCCTCCAGGTCCTCCCGGACCCACGGTCTCACGAGATCGATCCCTCTCGCTGCATATCTGAGGATCTGGGTCGCCTCCAGGCCGGATATGTCGTCAAAAAACCACCCGCAACTGGTGAACATAAAGAGGGCCATCCGCTGAGACTCCAGAAGCTGGAATGCCTCGATTCGTTCCGCTCCGTCAAGAGATCGCCTGGATTGATGCTCGATGAAACGATCCCTGTTCTCGGTCGAGGGGTTCAGCAGTACAGCGATATAATCATCGCGGGCCTCCCACGGGTCTTTGAAAAGCCGTCCTCCCCTCTCTTCGAACACAGCCGCTAACTCCCCGGCCAGCCAGTCCATTCCTTGGCGAAGGGGCGCCCGCCAGGCCTGATTCCATCCCGGCGTAGAACCGACGCGGCACCCGCAGTCCGAACACCACCTTCCGACGCCGTGGGCGCAGCTCCAGGCGCTGTTTTCGACAATCCGGACCTCGTCCTGGGGTGGAAAGCGCTCCAGGTATTCGCCGTAGTTGGTCAGGGTGATCCGGTCCCCCTCTTTCAGGTCGTCGAACAGCCACGACAGGGCCATGTCCCCGAACTTGAAGTGATGTCCGTAGGACTCTCCATCCGTGGCCAGGCTGATCAGTTCCGGTCCCTCTCCATTTCCATTGTAGGCCTCCTCGATACGGGCCAGCAGCCTGTCGCCCGAGGCGAGGAGTTTTTCGTAGGCCACGGCCCGTGAGATGGGACCGTGATAGAAAAAGACGGCGATGGATGTCCCGCCCGATGCATCCAGCGACACGCGGTAGGGTTTGGTCACATCGATCCGTCCCCCGGAGACGTCTTTCCATGTCTCCTGTCGGCCGGAGCGCCCAATGGGACGCACTTTGGCCGCCTGATCTGGCGAGAGGATGGTGAATGTCACCCCTTCTTCCGCCATCAATCTCAGGGTCTCGGAATTTACCGCAGTTTCCGCCAGCCACATCCCTTCTGCCGGTCGGCCGAACCGATGCCTGAAATCAGTTAGTCCCCATCGGATCTGGGTCAGCTTGTTCCTGCGGGATGCCAGGGGCATAATGATATGGTTGTAAACCTGGGCCAGTGCGTTTCCGTGCCCATGGCGCCGATCCGCACTGATCCGGTCGGCGGCGATAATCTGGGCGTAAATCCAGGGGTAGGCCTTTTCCAGCCAGCTTAACAGGGTTGGGCCAAAGTTAAAGCTCATGTACTCATAATTGTTGAGGAGCGCCCTGATCCGTCCCGCTTTTCCAAGGAGGCGGGCCCGGGTGTTGGGTCCGTAACACTCACGGGTGACCCGTTCGTTCCAGTCATGATAGGGGAGGGCGGACGCCTGAAACTCGATCTGGTTGAGCCACGGATTTTCCCGAGGCGGCTGATAAAAATGCCCGTGTATACAGAGATAATTCTGATGAGTGGCCATATATTTTCTCGCCTCTGAATTTCTCTTGTGTTGAAATAAAAATTCCGTCCCTTTGGAGAAATGATCTTTTTGTTTTTCGTCCTCTCAGTGAAAAACAAAAAAACACCCCCTTTGCGTTCTTTGCGGTGAAAATAAACTCAAATACCCGTTCTCCATCATCCATCTCCTGATACGGTCTTCTCAAAGAACCTCAGATAGGCCTTCGCCGAACGACGCCAGGAGAAATCCTGTGCCATGGCATTCTGTTGCATGTCTTTCCAGAGGTGGGGGTGGTCCCACGCCCTTATCGCCCGGGCGGCTGCGGCCACCAGATCGGCTGCATGGAACCGGTCAAATTTGAATCCGGTGCTTCCTCTCTTTCCCTCATCCGGGTCCACAATGGTGTCCTTAAGCCCGCCGGTAGCCCGGGCAACCGGGATGGTCCCGTATTTGAGGCTGTACATCTGGGTGAGACCGCAAGGCTCGTAGAGGGACGGGATCAGAAAGACGTCGCTCCCTGCCACGATCTTGTGGGCCAGACCGGGGTCAAAACCCAGTTTCAAACCCAAACGAGCCGGGTAGCGGGCCTGAAGATCGACGAGCGCCTTTTCATCTGCTGCATCGCCCGATCCCAGGACCACTAGTCCCATGCCCAGGGAAAAGAGTGCGTGGCAGGCATCCGTCAGGAGGCCGGAACCCTTCTGTTCTACCAGACGACTGACCATCCCGGCAAGGGGTCTCGCTCCCAGTTCCGCAGGGAGGCCCATGACGTTCAAGAGGTCTTCTTTGCACGCGGCCTTTCCAGACAAGTCCGTCGGGGAATAGTTGCGGGCCAGATGGGGGTCAATTGACGGGTCCCAGACCCGGTAGTCCACGCCGTTGAGGATGCCCTGGAGCCGCCCGCTGATGGAGCGCATCAGCCCCTCCAGCCCGAAACCCGCTTCCGGGGTCTGGATTTCCCGTGCATAGGTGGGGCTGACCGTGACCACGCTTTTTGCGTACACAATGCCCGCCTTGAGAAGACTCATCTGACCATAGAACTCCAGCCCTTCCATCCGGTAGTAGGGGGTGGGGAGGCCGATGTTTCCCGTTCGCTCAGGGGGGACCAGCCCTAAATACCCCATATTGTGGATAGAAAACACACCGGCCGCACCCGGCACGGCCCCCTCGTTCAGGAGGGCCATGACAAGGCCGGTCTGCCAGTCGTTTGCCAGGATGACATCCGGACGGAGCGAAATGGAGTCGCAGAGGGAGGGGATGATGCGGGAAAAAAAGATATACCGTTCCGGACTGTCCCAATACCCCCCGGCGGGGGTCCCGTAAATCCCCTCCCGGTCAAAGAATGGATCGCACCGGACCAGGTAGAGGGGCACGCCGGGGGCCAGCTCGCTCAGGAGAATA
>Ga0172370_10008293_pt1 | contig 12518 bp, 10 predicted proteins | sample LakKiv5m_FD_114538 | JGI IMG/M metagenome (GOLD analysis project Ga0172370, IMG submission 114538) | Freshwater microbial communities from Kabuno Bay, South-Kivu, Congo - kab_022012_11.5m | ecosystem: Environmental > Aquatic > Freshwater > Lake | place: Democratic Republic of the Congo...
GCCTCACCGGGATAGCCTTCTGAGCGTGCTGCGGGAAGCGAGCCGGCGGGGCAAGACGAGTGTGGTGGGAGGGGCGTACGCAACGTCCTGTTCCGATGACCTGCTCGAAGCAGGAGCCAATTTCCTCATAAGGGGAGAAGGTGAGGAAACAATCCCGCTTTTTCTCGAAGCCCTTCGCAACGGGAGTAAAGGCGGGGTCTTTGAACGGGCTGCGAAACCGGATCTGACCTCATCACCGGTTCCTCGGTTTGACCTCCTCAACATCAACGACTACGTTATCATGGGAGTTCAAACGTCGCGGGGATGCCCTTTCGATTGCGAATTCTGCAACATCGTCAGCCTTTACGGCCGTAAACAGCGCTACAAAACTCCCGATCAGGTCATTGCGGAGCTCGAGGCCCTCTACCGGGTGGGCTGGCGGGGAGAAGTCTTCATTAGTGACGACAATTTCATCGGGAGCAAGGTCCATGCAGAGGCCATACTCGATAAGCTGATTCCCTGGGTTAAGCGCCGAGGCTACCCGTTCAGTTTCGTGACGCAGGTCTCCGTGAATCTGGGGCAGGACCTCGCACTGATCGACCTCATGACGGAAGCCAATTTCAGCCTCGTTTTCATCGGAGTGGAATCCCCGGACGAGGAAGTTCTCGCCGCGAACCAGAAGTATCAAAATATTCGGAATCCCCTGCGGGAATCCCTGAACAACATGAATAGGAACGGCCTGAACTTCATGGCCAGCTTCGTGATCGGTTTCGATGGGGAAAAGCAAGGAGCGGGACAGCGCATTTGCGATTTTGTGGAGGAATGCTCGATCCCGATCGTGCAATTGGCCACACTTTTCCCGCTGCCGGACACCCGCCTCTGGGAACGGCTCAAGAAGGAAGGACGGCTCCTCAAGGAGACTCCGGGGGATTGGGCCCTCTATGGGACCCTCCACTATGTCCCGACGAGGCCCGCGTCCGAGATCCTCGAGGAATATGCAGCCACGTGGGAACAGCTCTACGACCGTTCGAGGTTTCTGGACCGCGTTTATCGATTCTATCGTTCAATGAGGCCCACCCGGCGAGCTCTGGCGTTGCGAGACGGCAATCCTCCGCCTGACGCGGGAATCCCTCCTGCGACGGTGCCGCTTCGCCGGAAGATTTACGACCTCCTCGGATTCTTCCGCCTCGTGTGGTGGTACGGGATCAAGCCCCGCAGTCGCGGCCAATTCTGGAGACAGTTGCTGGGGATGCGTCGCCACAACCCGAGCAGACTCATCCGGTACCTGGGGACGTGTGCCTTCGGCGAGAGCCTGATCCGGATGACCGCGGAAGTGCGCAAGAAAACTGTACTCCTTTCCGAATCGACCGCAGATGACAGGCACGCCGCGGCGTCCGAACCGCAGCCGGTGCAACGAGAGATTTCCGGGGGAAGATCGTAGCGAGCTCAATAGTGCCCTTTGTGAAACCTCGAAGCTTTGTCGATGCCGGGTGGGCAGGCGCTTTTTCATTGCCTGGACCGGCACGGTACATTATAGTTGTAATATGGTGTCCAGGACGCAGTTTCCCCGAAAAACTCCTCAATTGACAGGAAAAGGAGCCGCTCATGAGTACGCCGATGCATTGTCCCGGTTTTGAAGCTCACAAGAACCTGACTTCCATAACCTGCAAGTGCCCTGAATGCGGAAAAGCGCTCGAGATCTTTTCTGACGAATTTGACAAACAGCACGTATGCAAAGGCTGCAAACAACCCGTCGATTTTTCCCGGTGCACGTTCGATCAGGAATGATGACGTGCCCGATGATCTCCTCAAGGGGCAGCCGCCGCACGGTCCGAGGAATTGGCCGGTTGCCCTTTCGCAACAATGGGCCCGAACCCGGTGACCCATCGCCACATTTGAACTTCCGTCTCAATGTTGCTGCCTTTGTCCCGGCATCGTTTGTTGACGTTCATGTAAAGGAACGCTTTACGGGTGTGCGAGCTCAATTTCATAGGACCGTTCCGAGCGGAGCTCACCCGACGGAGAGCGGCGTGACGTTGACTTCCTCACGAAACTGAGCTAATCAGGTCGGCAGTTGCGGACTTCCGTCGGTTGATTTTGCAGATGCCGTCATTCCGGAAGTCCCATTCCACGCATACGCAGTTGCGGCATCACGCACGGAGTGGATCGGTAATCGCCATGTCATCAGGGGAGGAGTCCCTCAAGGGTTTACGCGCATGATGTCTACTCGTCACCGGACGCTCACACCATCTCAGGATGACGCGATACAGCTCCCCATAGAGACGTTCCTGGAGAGCTTCTCTGAAGGAGCGGCCCTGATCAGGCCCAATGGGACCGTTGTGCACATGAATACCCGTCTCATCGAGATGATCGGGTCCACACCTCCCCGGATCTGCTATGAAGCGTTGGCCGGAAGGTCTTCGGTCTGTCCCATATGCCCCTTCAAGACGCTCTCGGTCGGTGAATCCGGTCCGATTCTCGACAAGATCCACGTCAGGTGGGGTCGCATGTGTTCGGTGAGCCTTCGATTTCTTCCAGGGGACAGCAAAAACGGCTTGATCCTCGAAACGGTCCGTGATCTTGCGGCTGGCGAGCAGAGCAGCGAGGTCCGTGACCAGTCCAAAGAGCCGCTTTCACCGCTCCTGAGGAAGTTGGGGGGACTGCTGCTGATCAGTCGAAGCCTGATGGGAAGCGTACCACTCAGCGAAAAAATACCGAACGTCTTGGCACACGTGATATCCTCCCTCAGCGACGGGGGAACGGTCTCGACATGGGCCGAGCTTGACGAAGCCCTCTATGGGGCTCGCCCCGATGAGATCGAAGAGCCGCTTTTCGATCGGAAGATCGAGGTGGAAGGCAAGGCCAGAGGCCGTCTCTCCACCATGTTCTCCCCTCCGCGAGCATTCCTCCCGGAAGAAGAGTACTTCCTCGAAGAGACCGCCGATCTCATCGGACGTCAGGTGGAGATCGCGGACCTCGAGGCCATGCTGAGACAGTCGGAGGAGAAGACCAAGAGACTGGCGGCAAACCTCCGGAAGGAAATGTGGTACCGCACGTACGCCCTCGAGAAGGAAACCGGCAACCTCGAAGCGATCCTTCGCTCTTCCGAAGACATGATAATCACCACGGATCTCGAGCAGCGCGTTGTGCAGTTCAATCCCGGCGCAGAGGCGATGCTCGGGTATACCGCTGAAGAATGGCAGGGGCGACAGGCGGGAGAAATGTGGGTGGATCCGTCCGAGCGCGAGCGGATTATGCGGGAAGTGACCGAGACCGGCGGGATACGGAATTACGAGACCCGGCTCAGAGCAAAGGACGGCACTGTTCGGGAGATCTCTCTGACGCTGTCTCTGCTCAAGGATGAGCAGGGCAAGATCATGGGAACCGTGGGGGTCAGCAAGGACATCGGACGCGAAAAGGCTTTCATGAGGGAGCTGGAGCGACTGAACCACGACTACATGGAGGCCGTCCATTTCATCAATCATGAAACGAAGAACTCCCTGATCGTCATCGCGGGCTTTGTTCGCCGCCTCATGGACACGGAGACCGATCCGGCACGGAAGGACCAGCTCAAGATCGTTTACCAGCACTCCGTATTCCTGGAAGCCATGAGCAAGGATTTTCTCGTCATGGCCGAACTGGAGCACGGTCAGTCAACCATCCGAAAGGAAAGGATCGAAAACTTCCACGAAGAGGTCATCCTTCCGGCGATGATCGGCCTCAAGGAACGGTATCCGGACTCTTTCAAGAGCTACGACGAGAGTATGGGGGGGGTTGGGGCAATTACCCTCATGGGCGATCGCGACATGTTGCAGGTCGTATACCGCAATCTTTTCGGAAATGCTCTCAAGTACGGCTTTCCGGGGGCAAAGGTCGCATACGGTGTGGTCAACGAAGGGCACCACTACCTGTTCAATGTCTGGAACGAGGGACCAGGAGTGGCTCAGGGTCAGGTGGAGAAAATTTTCGAAAAATTCTACCGGGTGCGGGACGAGAGCACCCGAAACAAGCGAGGGACCGGGCTGGGTCTATACAACATCCGGCGCATCATCGAAGCGCACGGTGGGAAGATCTGGTGTGATACCAAGCCCGGCAAGTGGATCAACTTCCTCTTCCGACTTCCCAAGGAATAGCTGGGAGACTGAGCTCTCATACGCCCGTTCATAAGGTCCGCCTCAAATTCCCCTCCGCCCCGGTTTCGCATGAGGGCGGCTTATGGCTCCACCGCTCGATTCTCAAACCCACCGCATTCCCGGAATCAAGCCCGACGACGATGGGTAGCCCGGACGCTTCTCGAAGGTACCGGAATAACGAAAGGCCATGGACGCTTTCCTGACCACAGGGATCACATTGGGGTTGTCCGCGGGTCTGTCTCCAGGACCGCTTACAACTCTTGTCATTTCTCACTCGCTACACCATGGAGCACGAGAAGGGTTCAAGGTCGCGATGGCCCCTTTGATCACCGATGTACCCATCGTTCTCGTTTCAGTATTCGCGCTGGCGCAACTGCGTGATTCTCAAACCGCGTTTGGATTGATCTCGATGATTGGGGCTGCGGTCTTGCTCTATCTCGCGTATGCCACCTTCACCGCGGACAGAGTGGAAGTGAATGCCGATGCTACAGAAGCACGTTCTCTCGGGAAAGGAGCCCTTGTGAACTTCTTCAGTCCTCATCCCTACCTGTTTTGGCTGACTATCGGAGGCCCCAGGATGGTGGAGGCATGGACGCAAAGTCCTTTGGTCGCGGTGGAGTTTATTGCAGGTTTCTACGCGTGCCTGGTCGGCAGCAAGATGTCGCTGGCCTTTTTGGCTGCCAGATCGCGGCTATTGCTTGCAGGCGCCGCCTACCGCTGTGTGATGCGTATTCTGGGAGGGGCCTTGCTCATTCTCGCACTCGTGTTGTTGCGGGATGGGTTAACGTTCTTTCACGTCCTCGGCCCGTAGCGGTCGGTTTCGCTAGGGTGGCGCCCGTTTCTCGGATGTCTCAGCTCAACCCGAAATTCAACCGTCTTGCCTTGCGATGACTTTCTGAGTCGGGGCGCTGTCGGAATGACGGGTGGCGGACGATTCTTTCAGGGCTTTTCGGTAGAGAAGACGCGTGTCGCCGAAATGGTCCGGGCTCCCGAGCACCACGATGAGGAAGATGTTGCGGCCCGGCATGAAGGTCGTGGCGAGGCAATGGCCGGCCCGTGCCGTAAATCCGGTTTTTCCGCCCATAAGGGGAAGGTTGTCTTTCAAGAGTTTGTTGGTGTTTCGCACGCGATAGCCCGCCGCCTCTTTTGCGCCGGCCAGCACGTAATATCTCTTGAGACTTATGGACCGGATGGTCTTGTTGGAAAAAGCGACGGCAGCTATCTTCGCCATTTCGCGTGCCGTGGAGACGTTTGAATCCACGTCTTCAGTCTTGGCTCCGTCCTTGTCAGCGTGGCAGATCTTCCGATCCAGGCCGCTGGGGGTGTAGAAAACCGTGTTGGTCATCCCCAGATCCCGTACTTTCCTGTTCATGGCCCCAATGAAGCTTTTTCGCCCGCCGGGATAGGCGCAAGCGAGCGTCTCGGCACAGTCGTTCCCGGAACCGATCAGGAGCCCGTGAAGCAGGTCGCACACAGAGAGGGTGTCTCCGGCCTTCAAACCGACGACGGATTTCGGGATCGTCTTGATGTGGTCCGGCACGGCAATCTTCTCATCGAGCCGCATCCGATCCAGCGTCACCAGCGCGGTAACGAGCTTGGTGAGGCTTGCCACGGGCATGGGTTTGTCCGCGTTGCGCGCGAGGACGGTCTGGTGGTTCGCCAAATTCACACAATAGGCGGCCTTTGCTTGCAGTGTCCGGGACCGTGGCTTGGCCTTCTTGAGCTGGCGTTGCTTGACGACCTTCTTCTTTACGCTCTTCTTATGAACGGTCCGCGACTTCGAGGCCGCTGAAGCGGAAAATGCCTGTTCGACGGGCCAAAAGGCTGCAATGAGACCTACCATTCCTACAACGATTAAAAAACGGGACACAAGGGCTTTGGAGTGCACCGGCTTCCCTCTCTCGTTCGTTTTGTGATGCGGTTCGCAAAATTTTTCTCTTGTTAATTTCATTGGTTAATGAGCTACTCTATAACACACTTTGAGAGGTTTGAAAAGTCATTTTTGTCTATTAGCCCTATAGACCGAAAACTGGATCTTTTGTCGCGGTTGAATATAATGACCCGGGATTGCCGATTTCCGGAGGGTCCGCTATCACGTAAAACGAAAGGCAGAAACTGAAATCATGGTAAGAGCCAAGGTGTGGTTCCGATGTGCGGCAATGCACGACCCCGTAATGCCGATCCTCGTAAGGCCCGCGGTTATCGGATGGAAGGGAAAGGAGCGGCAGATCGATCTCGTCATCGAACGGGACTTCAAGGGCTCGGAGCTCGTGTTGCGCATGAAGGGCTGGATAACCGTCGATCCTAAACGCGCGGTTGAGGTGTTCGAGAGGTACGGACGGCTCAAATGCTTCGACAATGGAGAACTGGTTGTGGAAGTGGAGGATCAGGCCCAATTGGAGGATTTGACCCGCGATCTGGAAGCGAGCTTCAGGGATCAGTGCCACATTGAGCCGATCGCTCGTGGGGAATGAACGGCCAATGCCGTTCAGGTATTGGAATCGGCCCTAATCCGTGTCCCTGCGGCGCCGGCGGCCTCAGAGGGAGACGGCGTCATGGTCTCGCTCGCCGGTCCTGATTCGGACCGCGGTTTGAATGAAGCGGACTACGATTCTGCCGTCTTCGCTCTTTCCTGACGAACCGTGGAGGCAAATGGCTTCGATGATTCCCTGACCCATCTGCCGGGGTGCTGCAATCTCAACCTTTATCTTGGGCATGAGATCTCCCGCTGGGCCGAGAGCGCCGAAGCTCCTGCCACGGCTTCTCGGTTCCGTCTGCTGCATGACTTCAGTCACGGTGATTCCGCCCGCCCCCAGTTCATCGAGGGCATCCTTGAGATCGTCCAGCTTGAACGGTTTGATGAAAGCTTCGATCAAGACCATAAAGGGGCTCCCTGTCTCCTCCGAAATTCTACTCCGCACGGCAGAGTCCGAGTCCCGGATTGGGATCCGGCCATGGGGCGGTTTCTCCCCAGCGGTCCACATAGATGAGAAAACGGTTGACTTTGCGGTCTTCCGTGACCTATGCTGCGGCCGTCCTCCCTCTTGAGGACTCCTGTCTCGTTCTGTGCCCCCGTAGCTCAGTGGATAGAGCGACGGATTCCTAATCCGCAGGTCGCAAGTTCGATCCTTGCCGGGGGTACCAGAAAAAGCTCAAAGTACCGCCCAGTTAGCTCACGCTGGCCAAGCGGTTTTTCTTTGCTTAGGATGACCATTGTGTCAATTTTGTGGTTCATCGTGTAAGTGCGTACCTCACATTTCGCAGGGGGAGAGCGGGGTAACCGGTCGTCTCTACCCCCCGCAGCGACCCTTTCATGCAGAAGTTCTGCAATTCGTCTCGACCAATGCCAATGGTTATTTCACAGCTCCGTATGGCGCCTTGCCCGGTTGCGCCGGTTTTCTGCGTCATTGCTTGACCAGTACCACAAAGCCGTTGGCGGGGATCGTCACGTTAAGACGACCCTGGTTGGAGAAGATAGTGGCGCCCCTGTTACCCACATTAGCGCCGCCATAGATGGCGGCGTCACTGTTGAAGATCTCTTTCCACCCGGCATTGGGAATGGCCGGCAGATCCTTCTCGATCAGGTAACCGTTGACGAAGGGATTGTTGTTGAGGCTCGCGACGATAATGACTTCTTCATCTCCCATCCACCGCTTGAAACCAATCACTCGAGTGGAGTTCCACTGGTGGAGGATATCAATGTTGTGAGTGCGGATCGAGCGCAGTCTCCGGCTGAGGCTGATTATATCCTGATAAAACCGGAAGAGCACCTTGCCATGGCCGGCCCGCTCGCCGAGAATGTCTTCTCGGTTTGTCAGAAAGCCGTCAAACGTGTAACGCCTTCGCGCGCCGATCTCCTCGCCCATGAAGAACATTGGGGTACCAGCCGAAAGCAGGGACAGGCCGAAGCACAGGCGGGAGCGTGCTTCTGCCGCAGTGCGTGTGGTGTCAACGACAGGAGCGCCATTGACGGCCGTCACCATAGTCCGTGCTGTGCCGCCGGCATTGCCGGCTTCGTCGTGAGACTCGTGGAAAACAACCTGGTCATAGCGGCTGTCGTAGAGGGCACCGGAAAAGCAGTCCATGCGGAGCGGCTCCTCGCCGCCGAATCCTGCACGTTTCAAGAGACGGGCTCGGTCGCCGGCCATGTCCGAGTCGCCAACCAGATTGTGATAGAATGCCAACTCCCATCTGGCGTTAAAACCCAACCCTCCTTGAGCCGGAGGTTTCGTGACGGCGTCCCAACCCGTGTGATCCTCAGCAATCAGCATCACCGTGGGCTTGATCATTCGCAGCGTGCGACTCCACTCCCGCAGGAACTTCTGCCCGAAGATGTTGGCGCTGCCGACCGAACGGTGATCAGTATGGAGCCTGTTGTCGCGGTGAATTGCCTGAGTCAAGTCCACGCGTAGCCCATCGACGTGCATTTCTGCGACGAGGAAGGCCGCGCTGCTGATGAACTGTTGGCGCACAATCTCTTCCCAAAAACGCGGCGTGAAGCCGGTAGAGCCGTTGTCAAGGTAGCCTCCATCCGGGGAGTGGTAATCAGAAGGACACCCCTCATACCAGTAATAGATGTTCTCTTCGGGAGCGGTCGAGTCGTATTGCCACTGAGCCCGTTCCGCTTCGGGGTCGTAGTGATTGTAGACGACGTCCTGGATGACTGCGATGCCCTTTCTGTGGCATTCCCGCACGAGGTGCCGGTATTTGTCCCGGCCTCCGGTACTGGATTCAACACAGAAGTGATGACTGTCGCCATAACCCCAAGAGGCTTTTCCGGAAAACTCCGCCATGGGTAGTAGTTCTACCGCGTTCACGCCGAGATCAACGAGGTGATTCAAGAATTGAAGCGCGTCACTCAAATCGCCCGGGTCTGCCTTGCCGAACCCCAATGAACCGACATGCAGCTCGTAAATAACCAGGTCTTCGAGACGGTTGGGCACTGACCGGCCGGGAGAGAATTCGGTGGCCCAGAACTCTTCGGCCGGGATGAGGTCCGGGCCCGCTCCGACGGGCGTAGATTCAAAATTTCTTCGCACTACATCGGGATCGATGACCACACTGCAGCTCACGGTGCCGTCCAAGGTCTCCACCGTCCCCGGCCAGACGGACTTCACGGGGTTGATGCCGCCTTGCCCGATCTGACTACGGGAGAATATGTCAGTGCGGTAGACGATGTCTCCCTGAGCGTTCTTGATGCGATACATGTAAGGGAGACTCATATACGCCCTGAAATCCCCCTCTGGCCCTCCCTCCCAGATGCCGTCCCAAACGACGTCCGGGGTTTTGGTTAGAGTGATCACAGGCCGCGCCGGATCGATCCCGCCGCCGTCACTGGCAATATAGCCGCTCGTTTTGTTGCCGAAGACTACTTCCACGCCTTGGGCGTTGGGAGCCCAAATGGCAAAATGCAGGTCAGGCTTGGGGCTTCCCGCGACGAAACGCTTGTTCGCTCCCAAGCGACGACCATAGGTAAAGTAATACTGTTCGACTTGAGGCGCTCCCTCATTTTCATCGAGCCGAAACCGGCGATAGCGATCGGTGGAATTGACATCCTGCACTTCCGTTGGGATGCCCCAGAAGTTAGCACCTTGCGGCCCATCGAGGACCACTCCCCACTTGAACGTCTTGCCCTGGTCCGCAAGGTCTAGCGAGACCGTAGCTTTGAAGATCGGGCAGCCGTCTATTCCGATTGCCTCCTGCATCGGACATTCCATCCAGTCTTCCGAATACCGGCCGGCGCCATCCCAACTGCCGCGCAAGCGGACGTTGCGAAAAATCGCATGCCTAAGGCCGGTGCCGAATTGAAGCTCCACCGTCTGCGTAGCCATGACGATCCCCTCTCTTTCAGTTACGGATGTTTCGTTGCTGCCGGAGCCTGTAGATCTTTGCCGGGGTGCGCAGGAACCATAACGGACTCAGGCCGATGAGTGGCATCCGTCCTCCTATTCGAGCTCCTCCTGCAGCCCCACGCAAAGCGCCCCTCCATTCGGGTAGGGTGTCTGCTGTACTCCGCCCCCCGCGTACACCTCGATTGAGCACGGCTGTGAAGTGCGCGAAATGCGCGTGGTAATACCCGGCTCTCGCGCCAACTTCCCCTCCTCAGCCGGAACGCACAGATAAGAGCCCGCATCGAAAGGGCAAATCAATACCTACTGTACTCGATCATGTACCATTGTGGTCCCGGTAGGCAAGCACAATCAGCGATGAAGAGCAATCGCGAAGAGCCGGAAACTTCGTTTAGCATGACAGCAGCCGAAAGCAAGTCCCGTGTTCTGCGCGGGATCACCGCAGAGCACACGGAGGTCGCAGAGGAAATCGTCGCTTCAAATCTCTGCGTTCTCTGCTGTGCACTGTTTCCTGTGCAAGATTCCGCGATTTTCAACGCGGGGCGCTATAGCGCAGTGTCGCGGGTCGTGGAAAATGAAGTCGTCCACCAGAATCCGGGGTTGGCTCGTCTCGCGGGCCCGGTACGGAGCTCCAGCCGAGTTTCTACACCATCAAGGTCGGCTCTTCTGCCCTAACCCCGGTCCGGTTTTCGGGGTCCATTTTACATCAATCAGAAAATGCGCGACCCTATTCAGGAAGCCCAGTACCAGGGAAAGGGCTTTCATGCGCCCTGTAAAGCTGCTATCCGTGAGGGCGTCCGTAGCGGAAGAGATCTGCCAGGACCGGCAGTGAACCGGGTTCTGAGCGTCACTCGTTTGAAAGCGCATTGGTATGAAGGAACGGACCAAAGAGAACCGCAAACACCGTATCCAAAAAGGAACGATCAAATGAGAGAGAGCCGCACCAAGCAAGCCGAAGAGCAAAGCTTTACGGAAGATCTCATCGAAAACCTACCGATCGGCGCGATGATTTTGGATGGAAAGGGAACGGTCATTCGGATGAATCGGCGCCAGGAGGAGATCTCCGGGATCGAGAGATCCAAAATCCTGGGGAGGACCTTTCCAGAGGCATTCCCCACCACCTTGGACCAGGGACTAAGGGAACATTATAACCGACTCCTGGCGGAACGGATCCCCTTTGACGTCATAATCGACCAGTACGTGCCGCAGTACTACGACAAGAAGTTGACATATCATGCAAGAGGGGCTGCCCTCCCGACCACGGATCACGTGGTCCTGCTTCACGACCTGGAGAGTGAGCACTATAAGGTGAAGAGGCTCGTGGAGCAGAGAACCCAGGAGTTGAACGAATCCAAGACCTTCCTGCAGTCACTGATTGATTCCTCTCCCAATATCGTGCTCAGCACCAACTTGAACGGCGAGATCCTGTTCTTCAACAGGACCGCTGAGATGATTTTCGGTTATACGGAGAAGGAAGTTGTCGGGAGAAAGACGGATTTCCTGCTGAGAGATCTTGGAAAGCAGGGAAAGAAACTGGGTGGAAGTCCCCGCACCTTCGATGAAATCCTCTGTGTCAAGAAAGATCGGAGCGTCTTTCCGGCCTCTCTGACAATCTCCAATATAACGAATAACGCGGGCAAAACCACTGCCAGGCTCTATCTCCTGAACGATCTGACTGAACAAAAGGCAATGGAGGAACGACTCCGCCTGAGCGAGCGTCTCGCATTGTATACCGAATTGATGGGGGGAATCGCCCACCAGTTGAACAATCCTATGATCGGCGTCATCAATTTCTCCGAGATGTTGTTGAAGGACATGGAGGAAGATGACTCTCGCCGAGGAATCGCCGAAACCATCTGCAGAGCGGGAAAGGAATGCCTGAAGATCATTACGGGCGTATTGAATTCCATCAAGGATCCCCACCTCACCTTCACGCGAACCAATATCAACGCGGCTGTGGCCGACACCATCACGGCGTTCCGACGGCAGTTCGGGGAAGAGCGAAATGAGCTGTCCATACATGTCGGGCTGGACGACTGCCTTCCTCCGATTAGTGGCGACGCCATACAACTGAAGCAGTGTTTTCTCAATATTCTCATGAACGCCTTCCAGGCAATGGATGGCACGGGGAAGATCGGGGTGGAGACGAGGTACGAGGAGAGGCGCAAGCGCATACGGATTCGATTCAGGGACTCCGGCAAAGGGATCCCTGAGGGATTGATGAGCAAAATATTCCTTCCGTTCTTTTCCCTTGAGGAACTTCCCGGGAGACATGGGCTTGGCCTGAGTTTCGCATACCAGATCATAAAGAACCACGGCGGCCACATCGATGTGAAGAGCCGGGTAGGCGTGGGGAGCACTTTCACGGTATTCATACCGACGCAGATTCAGGAGCCTTAGAGATGTCCATACCCCAGGAAGCCCGAGTCTTGGTCATCGACGACGAGCCTTTCTCCAGGGAATATTTCCAGAGCATCTTGCAAAGGATTGCCGGCGAGGTGAAAACCGTCGCCACCGGGATGGAGGGGCTCAAGGCCTTCAAGGAGTCCGCCTTCGA
>Ga0172370_10008294_pt1 | contig 12516 bp, 16 predicted proteins | sample LakKiv5m_FD_114538 | JGI IMG/M metagenome (GOLD analysis project Ga0172370, IMG submission 114538) | Freshwater microbial communities from Kabuno Bay, South-Kivu, Congo - kab_022012_11.5m | ecosystem: Environmental > Aquatic > Freshwater > Lake | place: Democratic Republic of the Congo...
AGCAGATCTTAGGGAGATTTATCTAGTAGAGTCTTGGCTTCATGATTTTTCCTGCGATTTTCCAGAGTATATCCTGGAATCACGATATTCGTCGGTAGAGACAAGAGCAGCCAGGAGAACACGAACAATTGAGAAAAGATTTTCTCTTTCAAAAAACAGCATAGAAAAGATTATCTTTGAGGCAAAAGAGGAGTGTGAGCTGAAAAGATTCGGGGTTCCAGAATTAATCAGAAATCCCCCGATAAGAGTGGAAGTTAGAGACAGCAGATTGAAGGAGGTTTATCAGGATATTGTCTCTTTTTTTAAATTCAGGATTCCTACATCAAAAATTAAAAAACCTTCCCTTCCAGTTCCCATCGAGGATTATTCTTAAGATATATTTTGCACTCCAATAAAACCTATAAATAAAAAAATTATCTATAATCATGGGACTTTTAAAATTAATAGGAGTTAGTATTTCTTCAGCATTCAAGAAAGGCAGGGCTTTTCATTGCTATGGCGCATGCAAGTATTATTCTTATTCTAAACCGAGGGGATGTTCTGCCATTAGCAAAGATAAAGAAAAACCAGAGCTTGCGCTTCCAGGATATATTTGTGTTAATCCTAAAGAGGGAAAAGAAGCTTGGGAAGCCCATAACAATTGGATAAATGCTCCGCGCCGCACATGTTATTATACTTCCAGCAATGATCCTAATCTAGGAGAGCCGTAATAAGTAATAAAACATGGCGAACAATATTCTTAGCGTAGGTCATTATGAGGAAGATGAAGAGCGGGGTTTTGATGCAAGAGAATTCGTAAGAACAAAAATTCCGAGGATTAACTTAGTTGGCTTTGAAAATGTTTCTGATAGTTTAGAAGCTCTGGATTCTAGAAATTATAGGGGAATATTTATAGAGAACTTGGAAATTTCTTGGGGCTCTAAAAAAATCCTTGAGCGATATTTTAAAAAACTAGAAGTTTGGAAAGAAGAAATGTCAGAGCCTTATGGCTCTGGACTATATCTTGCAAGGTATGCGCTCAGAGAAAATCTTCCTGTTCTTGCCCTGACTAAAACTGGAGGAAAGCGGGATCTGGCCCGCGTATATCCTATGACTATAGTAGAATATCTGCCTGAGCTAGACACTTTCTCGAGATTTCTTGATAAGGACGAATTTATACGCGCGATGAGAAAAACTTTTTCAGAAAAAAGATAATCGTTATAATTCTTAAGAGAGGCTTCGCAGATTAAGATTTCAAATATTTATTAATATCAATAATTGCCGTTAGGCAGAAAATAGGCGGGTTCGGGGGAGAGGAGCGGGGGGACTAACCCGAAGAAACCTCAATAATTTCTTTTAACAATATTGGAATAGTTTTTGTCACATCCTCTATATAATGGCCCTTTCCTTTTTCAATAACTATTTTTGCATTAAGCTCTTTTTTGAAGATTTTGCTGTCTTCGACAGGAACATAAGGGTCATCTTCAGAGAATAAAGCGAAAACTTTTTTTATTTTGGGTTTTATTTTTTTAAAGTTTATTGGGCTTTTAAGCCAAGGCGTTGCAACTTGTTTTTCTTCATCACTTTCTAAATTCTTTAAATTAAACCATCCTGCTGTGAAAAATGCCCCACCAATTTGAGTTTCTTCAGGCAATTCTTGAATATATCTTAATATTGTTTGGCAACCAATGCTATGGCCTACAAAATAAGTATTTTCATCGCAATTTTGAATAACTCTCTTCAAATGATTAACCCAAACATCAATTTTTGGATTATCTTTATCCGGCATCTCAGGAGAATATACTTCAAATCCCCTATTTTTAAGCTCTTTATTCAACCAAGCCAACCAGCCAGCATCAGGCTTTCCGCCCCAACCATGAATTATATAAACTTTTTTCATATTTATCCTAGCAAGAAGGAGTTTTTAGATTTTTTGTGAGGAGAAGAGGGGCGGGGGGCGGACGATAAACCTATAAACCACCCACCCTAAATAATGCTGAGGTGAGCAGGCCTCAGAGTGCTATTTCTGAGAAACAATAATATGAAAAAATCAACTAATCAACAGCCAAGGAAATCTAATCTTCCTAGTCTTAAGACTATTTTACTTTCTGGAGCAATTTTAGCCACAGGAATTTTAGCCTACACTCTACCTAGAGATTACAGGCCTTCATTTTTGCCTTCTCATTATCATAGCTTTTATACACGCCAACTTACAACTGAGGCCATATCTAACTTAAACGGTGTAGAAAGCATAGTTGCCGAAAAAGGAAACAATCCAGATGTAATTGTTATACTTCAGAATCACCTTGTATCTACAGAGTCTGATAACGGAATATACCGAAGAACTGCGCCTGTAGACTCAATACATTCTATTACCGAAATATGCAATCAGTTGCACGATAAGTTTAATGTTAAATCTTTATTGCCAGAAGGGTTAGATCCTTCATTAAAAAATGATTATGTCAAAAAGAAGAAAATAGTTTTTGCAGGAAATGATTCGACAGGATATATGCGCTCTTTAGAAGCGCTAATTAATAATAGGGATTGGAATCTTTTAATTGGAGAGGATGCAGAGGAGCATCAGAGATTAGAAAAAGTCAGAGCTCCATTAAATAAAGAATATCAAAGAATACTAGACAAGACTTCTTCTGATTTAAAATCTATATCTACTAAATATTCAGAATTATCTTTAGATAAGCAAGTTAAACAAGAGTTTGAAATAAAATCTAAAATATCTAGCGTAAACGAAGAATTGAAAATGGTAGCAGACAATTTTTTTACATCAGATAGAACGGCTAGTATTTTTGATATGACTATAACACAGAGAGATAAAAGATATGCAGAAATCTGCAAATCTAGCAAAGATAAACCGATAATATTAATTTATGGTTCAGCTCATTGTGATACAATTCAAGAACATCTTAGGGGTATGAATTATGTAATTATCAAACCGCAAGGCTTAGAGCCAATCAAGCCCATAACATTAGATACCTTAAAAGAAAGATATTATTTGAAATTGAATAGGGCTAATTGATTATTTTTTATTGAGGGGGGGTTCAGGGCATTCTTTATTCGTGTTCGTAAGAGAAGCGGGGGAGAGATGGGGGGTGGAAGCAAGCAAAACTAATTTAAAGTTCATCAAATCTATATTAATATGCTCGAACTCTTAAAAAAACATTTTGGCTATGATCAATTCAGGCCGATGCAGGCAGATATAATCGATGATATTCTAGAAAAAAAAGATTCTTTAGTTATAATGCCAACGGGCGGGGGAAAATCTATCTGCTTTCAGCTTCCAGCCATAAAATTGGAAGGAATTACGATAGTCATTTCTCCACTCATCTCACTAATGAAAGATCAAGTAGATAATTTAAGAGCAAATGGTATCGAAGCTTCATATATCAACTCTTCACTTTCTTCTGAAGAAATAAATGAAATTGAAGACAAACTTGAAAACAAAAAAATAAAACTTTTGTATATTGCGCCCGAAAGACTTGCTTTAGAAAGTTTTAGAATTTTTTTAAGAAAATTGAATATAAGCCTTATTGCCGTAGACGAAGCTCATTGCATCTCTGAATGGGGCCACGATTTTCGGCCAGACTATAGAAATCTCAAAATATTAAGAGCGTTTTTTCCAGAAGTGCCGATTGTAGCTTTGACTGCAACAGCAACAGAGAGAGTAAGACAAGACATCATAAAACAATTATCTTTAAGAGAACCAAAGATATTTATCTCTAGTTTTGACAGAAAAAACCTAAAGCTTATTATTATTCCAAAAAAAGATTCATTTGATAAAATTACCAATATGCTTCGAGAATACAAAAATGAGTCAGCAATTATCTATTGTTTTTCCAGAAAAGATGCCGAGAATCTCGCAGAAAAATTAAGAAATAAAGGATTCAATGCCCTGCCCTATCATGCTGGTTTAACTCCGGAAATAAGAAAGAAAAACCAAGAATTGTTTATTAAAGACCAGGTTAATATTATAACTGCAACAATCGCGTTTGGAATGGGTATAGATAAACCAAATGTAAGACTAATAATACACCAGACTTTTCCGAAAACTCTTGAGGGATATTACCAAGAAATAGGGCGAGCAGGAAGAGATGGACTTTCGAGCGATTGTGTTCTGCTTTATGCTCCAGGAGATAAGAGAAAGCACGAATTTTTTATAGATAAGATAGAAGATTCTGTATCTAAAGCAAATGCTCAGCAAAAATTGAGGCAGGTTATGAATTATTGCGAAGATAAATTTTGTAAGAGAAAGCATATCCTCAAGTATTTTGGAGAAATTTACCCGCAAGACAATTGTGCATCTTGCAGTTCTTGCATGGATTTTGAGCAAGAAGCAGAAAAACAGCAAAAACTGACAAAAGAAAAAATACACGTTGTAAAGGAGTATGATAAAGAGTTATTCGAAAAGCTTAGAGCACTAAGGATGAAGCTTGCTATCGAGAGAAAAGTAGCACCATTTATTATATTCGGAGACATTTCTCTTAGAGAAATGGCAATTAAATTTCCTGCTGATGAAAGAGCATTCCTAAATATAAAAGGAGTAGGCCAGCAGAAGCTAAAGGATTTTGGACAGGCATTTATGGATGAGATAAAAATCTATTTAGAGCAAAAGAACGAGGTAAACCCTAGCTTAGAAGATAAGCAAAGTATCCAAGAAGATTTGAACAATTATCAAACCCGGCTAAAAAAGATAAAAGAAAAATATCAAAATGCTTATGAGCCTTGGAAGCAAGAAGACGACGAAAAGTTAAAAGAGCTTTATCTTAATCAGAAAAAATCAATTTCAGAAATCACTTCAATGTTTGGCAGACAACCGAGCGCTATACGCTCGAGATTAAAGAAGATAGGATTAATCTCATGAAAATCAAAGATCTCCCATCTCAAAATCGCCCAAGAGAAAGATTTCTCAAATTTGGAGCAGAAGCCCCAAGGGATATAGAATCAAGAAACTCTCCTTACTCTTCCCTGCCTTATATCCTCAAGGCCTCTTTTAATACTTCTAACTAAATTCATATCTATTTTATTATTTTTCGTCTCTTTTTCAATTTTTAGTTCTCTTGTTTTAACTTCTCTCAAGGCTTTTTCTATTGGAATAAATTTTATTCTTTTAAGGTATTTTCTGAATAATTGTGTGGCTTTACCTGGCGGTATTTCGAGTATTGTTTTAATTTTTATCTTAGGCTTCTTCATAGATTTTTATTTTTCATAAATTTTAATCAACCTTGCAATAAACTAAATTTTTACCTATTCTTTTACTTTCTACCCTAAAATGTTTTTTACATAAATAACTCCAACCATTAAATCTCTTTTTCCCAAGATAAGGATACACTTCACTATAGGCTAAATTTCTGCACTTGCCGTTATAATCACAAAGAGGTTTTCTTTTATGATTTATAATTTTAAATCTTACCTTGGATCCTATTTTCAATTTCATTGAGAAAATCCTCTAATTCGTTATCTTCTCTTGACCAAGACTGGCTACTATCTTTAATTACACCAAGATTAATCAAAAGCTGACCAAACCTTTGATCAGGATTTCTTTTTCAGATTCTTCCAATTGAATCCAATATCTTTTCTATTCTTTTTTCATCTCTCATTTTTTATTTGAATAAAAGGCTGCCCGAAGGCAGCCATTATAATTTGCTTTTATATAAAGCAATAACCTCATTCAAGGATGCAGCACATGGCTTTGCATATTTTCTGTACATTTTAGCAGCCATTTTGCACATGGCAATTTATTTTTTCTTGGCTGAACTATGCTCATAAGACTTAGCTGAAAAAATTTCAGCACTTTGAGTATAAATTTTATTTGGATAATTCTTTAGCAGCAGAGTCGCTAATGGATTGTAATTTTTCTAGAGCTTCATTAATTGCTTTAAGTTTCTCCTCAAAGGCCTTACTTCTTGTCTGCTTTCTTTCTTCAGCATTTTTGGCATCTCGTTCAGCATTTTTAATCTCTCTTTCTTTATTTCTTAATGCTGCTGCAAATTCTTCTTTTTGCGAAGCTTCTAAATCTTTTATTTCTTCTATTAATTGTTCAACTTTTTGTTGTGCAAGTTTAGTGTCGCTATCTAAATTAGATTTTGCAGTAATGATATCTAATCTTATTTGGGTTAATCTTTCAACAATACTATATCTTGATTGGCTTTCGCTCATATGATAAAAAAGAAAATAAATCTTATATATTGCCTGCGTAAGTTTTAGGGTATGCAAAAACTTACTTCTTAAGCAGAAACCAATAACTCTTTTTTCTTCTTTTTCTTAAGCTTTTCAGGTTCAGTCAAATAATTTTTATCGGTAACAATCGATTCGCCGGTAATAGACTCTATTTCTTTTCTAGCATTTCCCGCAATATTTCCACCTTTTCTTGCAACATCCGCACTTTCGGAAAAGCCTGTAGGATTTTCTTTTTTAGAAATCTCTTTTGTTGTAACTTCTGCGAGCATATTAAGAACTAATTCCATATTGGTCATATGGTCTCTTAATCCTTCTTTTTTCAAATTTTTTAATTGTTTATATTCCTTAATGGATAAATCAGACCAAGCTTGTGTTATTTCGTCTGTTAAAATCGCAAATTCTTGCTCTTCTTCAATTCCAGATCTTTCCCACTCATCAGTTAATTCTTTTCTGACTTCTATAGATTTTAATCTTTGATTAATCCATTCTTTAGAATAACCTTTTTTTAGATAAGTCCTCATAGCCCTGTCAATTGCTAATTCAGGGTTATGCGTTTCATCTATCCTCTCGTTTCCAACTCTTGCAAGCCATAATTTAAAAGGTTCTGCCTTTTTGGAGGGAATAGACTGGATTAAACGAAGAATTTGCTCTGTGTCTGCGACGTCTGTTAAATAATATTTTCCATCAGAAGACAACATTTTCAGTTGTCCGATTTTATCGGACAACTCACTTCCCTCTTCATTTAATTTGGCCTTCAAATCAGCCCAGTATTTTCTAGGTCTTTCACTTTCAGTAAGAATTTCAATAACATCAACTATAGAAAAATACCATTTCTCTTTATCTTCGTCCCAATGAGTTCTAACTTTCTTTCCTTGAAATATCTTTGTCTTTTTTGATTCTTCTTCCATATTTAATTAAATGGTGCTTGGTTTAAATTTATTTGCTTTTTTTCCATCAAGATAGACTAATGCGATTTTTCTTCCTTCTGCGTCTTCAGCAAGATAAGAATGGATTTCTTGGCCTTTTTCAAGTTCACAGCCATTAACTATCAGCTTATTCAAAGAAATATAAGCGGTAGCTCTCTTGAGAATAATTTTGCTTTTCCACCCCAAACCTAATCGCCTGACAGAAAAACAATCTTTTTTCATAAGAGACTTAGGCGCCTCAAATATATAAACCTTTCGGCGCCTAAGATTTATAAATTAGAATATACTTAATAAAACATGAAAATCCAAAAGAGATTTCTGAGAAAGTATAAGGAAAAGGATTACTACAAGTATATGGTTAATATCCCCCCTTTAGTACTTAGAGAGTCTGGATTGGGCTACAATGAGAATGAAGAACTCGAAGTAATAGCAGAAAAGGGCAAGATAGTTCTAAAAAAGAAAGATAAAAAATCAAAATAATCTTTAATCCCTAATATGAAAATCAAAGATCTTCCAGACTCAAGCAAACCAAGAGAAAGATTTCTTAAACACTGGGCAGAAGCGAGTTATTTCCAGCTTATTTTCCAACTTGGATCTTTTATCTTATCTTCTATTAAGTGAAATAACTGACTTATAAACAATGAAATGCCGAATAATAGTAAAATCCCTAAATTAAATCGCGCAGTTGAGACAGAGAGATATAAAATAAAAGCAATTAAAGACCAGAAAATAGAAGTAACTAAAATTCCAAAAATAGTATGAAGTGATTCTCTATGCCCCCTGGGCCGCCCAGTATATTTCATTATTAGTTTTTCTGATTGGTTAGTTATAAGGGCAATAGGCCACAAAATAATCCCAAAAACTATTAAAATAAAATCCATAACGGCGATAAGTATTTCTACACCGTCTAAATTTTTCTTTTTATGAAATTCTCTTCGAGAAGCTCGATTCATTGCATCTTGAGTAAAAACAAAGATTAACGACCCCTTATTATTGCTATCGGAATCTGGGAGAATCGAGCCGATTATGAACAGTACAATTGAAAAGAATAAGGCTCCTAATGGGAGTACCACAGAATTAAAAGCAAATATGATTATGACCAGCATCAAAATTCCAAGGAGCAAATGTGTTTTTCCTTTCATAATTTCATTAGTGATGTTTATTATTTAAAGTAGTCGTTTTAGGGGTTTCGATTAGGCGTTCTTCAGTCGTGTTCGTGAGAGAAGAGTAGTAGAGATTATTCTTTTGAAATTGCTTGGAAAGTGTTACATCTTCTTTTACCATCTGTAAAGGATAAAAAGATGAAAAATATTGGGGATATAATTGAATATTATCGTTTTGAGACTGGAAGTCTACAAAATGATAGCAAAATTTGGAAGGATTTACTAACTTTGATGATAAGTTTAAAGAGATATCGTAAAGGGGGTACAAAAATCCTTTCAGTATCATCATGCGGGCCAGCAATATATGCGCTTACTACTGATCCGGATAAAATAGAAAAAGTATTCAAGTCTAAAGGAATGAAAACGTTTCGATTAACCCCGAATAATACTGGTCTAACTATTTTGAATACAGTTAAATAAACAAGATCGCCCTCTTTGGTTTATAAAAAACTCTAGCTATCATAGACTGTTTTTATTTATAAAAAGTTTCTTACCAGGGTTTGAATGGTATTTATCTCATAGATATCAATAACATTTTCAAGAATCATACAGATACATTTTACATACATAAAATATTTCAAAATGCTAAAAGATTTGGAAAAAATAATTTAGGTATAAACTTTCAATTTTCTGATATACATTTCTCTCACCTTGGAGCTATACCTTTTAGACCAAAGTTTAACATAATTGCGGGCTGAAACATCGATTTTTTTCTTTGAAAACAACCAGCCATCCTTAACATAAGTCCTGGAATGATTTATTTTAAACTTCTTAATATTCGCCTTATCTCCAATTTTCGGGCCTGGGCAAAGCAGGTAATTCTTCTTCTTCAAAACAAAATAACCCCTTCCAAGATTTTTTCCCAAATAATCAAAACCCTCATCGATTACTTCAAAATATTTTTTTATTTCGCAAATCAAATGATTATGAAACTTCAAAAGTTTAGTTCCAGCAATATCCCCCTCCGGTTTAGAAGTTTTAGTCTCAACAATAATAAACTCAAATTTCATATTCTTAGCATCTTCTCGAATCTTCTTAAGATTTACTTTTTTCTGTTGGAAAAATTCGATACTTGGTTTTTTTAAAAAAGCTTTTGCAGATTTAGTAAATTGGCTAAATGTGCTATCACTAAGGGCAGCAAGAACATTCCTTCCCTTAAAAGTAGGATCAATCAGAACAACAGGAGACCCTAGTTTAGACTCATTAATAGTAAGGAGGGGATTCAAACCAACATAATCTTTCTCAATGTCGATAATAAGCTTTTTCTTTCTCTTTTTAATAATCTCTCTCAAAAATTTCTCAAAACTACCATAATAGTAAACCAAAAGTTCAAGAGCATAACCACTAAAGCCATTCACATAACTTTCAGCGCCATAAGTTTTGTTTGCATGACAAAAGGCCTTCGCAAGTTTTATTCCTTCAATAATCTCTCTCTTTTTAATCTTTTTCTTAAGATAATTGACATGTGCAATTGACAAATCAGTCGTGTTAAGTACTTCTTCATTTTTTCCAATTTTTTGAATAGGAATAATTTCAAAAAAAAGCCAAGGATAAATCCATATCTTTAGATAATCTCTAGAACCATGAACAAATTTCTTACCCTTGGTAAAACGAAAAATCTTCTTCATGAGTTTAAAATACTCTTCTTCTCGGTAAATCTTTGCAAATCTTAAATAAATATCAATATCACAAACTTTTTTTCTAATCCCTGTGCCCTTTGCATAACTGCCTCCAACAAAAAATGTAGCATCAATTCCAAGACGCTTAATCTTTTTAGTTGTTTTCTCTAAAAAATTATCAACCTCTTCCTTCATAACCTCCCGCTCATGCGAAGAAAATTCAATATCCTCCAAAATACTAACCAGTATATCATCTATCGCTTTTTTCATAGAAAGATAATGTACAGTGGGTTTTTAAAATTGTTTATAGATTATAAAATTTCCAATGTTGATTTTTAAACGCCTTATTTTGGAAAGAAAAATATAGCAGATAGAGCTGCCTGGGAAGTAAATAAAAATGGTAAAAAACCAAATTTATTATTAACCGAGAAAAATTTTAATCAATTAAATTTAATCTAATTTAATTGGCGTAAGAATCAAGAGGAAGGGTTTAATCCGAACCTTGAGTTCGGTCGCACAAGTGCGAGTCCCTCAAGCATCCTCTCTCTTATTCCTACATCATATAGGTATACTTGTATATATTTAAAGTTTTCTACCATCAAAGAGTCAGTAATGAATCGAAAGCCCTAAATATCCCTTCAGCCTTCCCCTAATCATCATGCGCATCAAAGATCTCCCATCACAAAATCGTCCAAGAGAAAGATTTCTAAAGTTTGGGCCGAGTGCGTTGAGTGATGCTGAGCTTTTTGCTATATTATTAATATGAACATAGCTGGCTTTCAGCCAAGAAGTTGTGGTTATTATTCTTCAGTTCGTGTTCATAAGAGAAGAGTGGGAGAGATGGGGGGCGGAACGATAAACCTATAAACCCCCAACCCTGAATAATGCTGAGGTGTTCGTACCTCAGAACGGTTTCTGAGAAATATAATATGGAAAAACGAATATATACGGGAAATGAAAAATCTATTTTCTTTCAGAGGTATGCCTCGCATAATCTTGTTGCACATACCTGCAATCTTCTTGGCTTGAATTTGGGGGGGAGAAATACAGGTAATCTTAAATATGCCCTGAGAAATGATGAGCAAGCTTTGAACGCAGTAAGATCTAATGGAAAACCTAGGCAAGATTTTTTTGACATTCCAATGCAGATTTTTTCTGTGGAGCATATTTCCACTGCGGAAGCCGCTTTAGGGAGAGTAAGGCAATTCGAAAGAGATAAGGGTTATGATTCTTCTGTTTCCGATATGTTCCAAAAAAGCTGGGATAAATTCTATGGCGCATATTGGAAAGCAAATGATGCTCGATTGGCTAATGAATTCATCCAGATGCTTGATTCTAGAGACTGGAAGAAAGTGCTTGAAGAGATGCAAAGCATTACAGAATCAGAAATGCCTTCAGATTTTTATGTTGTTGGCGTAGAAGCGACAGGAGGATCTGCAACACTAATTGAACCTAATATCTCTATTGGGACAATTCGTTCCAGAGGAGATTGTGGTTTTGTGCATGAGGGCCTGCATTTATTAATCTCGGCTGCAGAAGAAAGATACAAGCCAGCCTATGATTTTGCGAATTCGCACCCATGGACATCCGAACATAAACAAAAATTTCCATACCCTGATTGGCGTGGAAAGGTTGAACAAGCAGTAGTAGTAACCTTGGACTCTTTAATCTCTGGAAAACCAGAATATTTAGACGGATGCAGAGTTGGCGATTTAAGGAAATCCGTATATGTGCCTCTTGCAAAATGGTACGGCAATAATCAACGAACAAAAATGCCCCTTCCTGAATTTCTGTTAGAGCTTTTCAAAAAGAAAGAAAAAGAAATATTTAGATAATTCTCGCATTCCGCGTTTAGTTCGTGCGAGAAGAGTGGGAGAGATGGGGGGGAGACGAACGAAACCCCTTATCCGCATAAATCCCTTAGGATATCCTCGCCATCTTTCTTAAAATCATTTGATCGCTCTTTATACTCCAATCCATACTTCTTGCATTCCTTGATTAGATGCTTACTAAAAACCTGAACAAACAAAGCGATTTGCATTTGTACTTCTTGATTAAAATCTTTATGCCAATTATTCGGGCCTGTGCTCTTCTTCAAACCCTCTAAAATAAATTTTATGTTTGTGGACCCTGAGAATATGGCTTTAATTTTACCTTTACCAAACTTATTTAGGAAATTATAAACATAATTTGGAAATAAATGAACCCCTTCAATAACTATATCTTGTGATTGATTAACTGACCTGCCTATAATGCTTTCTATTTCCGCTATTATCTCTTCTGCTTCTTTTTTCACAGACTCTATCCTTTCTTCAGGAGTTAAAGTATTCTTTTTAGAATCCTCATAAAAGATTACAGATTCAGAGTCGTTGTCTGGTTTTTCAAGTTCATCTGTTGAGACAAATTTCGCCTTGATATCTCTGGCAAGCTGTTTGGCTATTATGCTTTTGCCAATTCTGGGAGCTCCGCCGATTAAGTAAATCATAATCTTATGAGGGGGTTCAGCCTTTTTAGGGGTTTCTATAAGGGGGGAGAGATGGGGGGCGGAAAACGGGAATGGGGGGACGAACGGACCTTACCAAATTAAAAACCGATTACCTAAGAAATCTTACTTCAGGACAATTATAATTTAATTCC
>Ga0172370_10008295_pt1 | contig 12515 bp, 10 predicted proteins | sample LakKiv5m_FD_114538 | JGI IMG/M metagenome (GOLD analysis project Ga0172370, IMG submission 114538) | Freshwater microbial communities from Kabuno Bay, South-Kivu, Congo - kab_022012_11.5m | ecosystem: Environmental > Aquatic > Freshwater > Lake | place: Democratic Republic of the Congo...
AAAGCGGCAAGGTATAAAATTCCGAACGATTTAAGTTATATCGAACTGCTTGATCTGTTCACAAAGGGAGATGCAGATTATTTAAGAAAAGTAATTATCATTCCCGGCCATACGGTGCAGTGGATTGCTTCAAGGTTGAAATGGAGTCTGTTCGTCGATTCATCCGATTTCGTAAATAAAACAAAAGATAAATTAATCACGAATTTAGTTGATGAGAATTCTAAAAGTCTCGAAGGATATCTGCTTCCAGGAAAATATTATTTTTATGAAAATAGTTCTCCCGTGGAAATTATCGAGTTAATGTTAGACTCATTCAAAACATTCTGGAGTGATAAACTTGAACAAAGAGCAAATGAATTTGGATTTACAAAACATGAAATTCTCACCCTTGCTTCAATTGTTGACGGTGAGACAAATATGAAAAGTGAGATGCCCATTATAGCAGGAGTTTATTTGAACCGCTTGCGAATTGGCATGAAACTTCAAGCTGATCCAACCATTCAATATTTATTAAATGGAAATTGGAGAAGACTTTTTAATGATGATCTTAAAATAAAATCACCCTACAATACTTATTTAAATTCTGATCTTCCTCCCGGTCCAATAAACAATCCGGGGAAGGATGCGATTCTTTCCTGCTTATTTTCTGATAAGCATGATTATCTTTATTTTGTAGCTGATACTGCAGGCGGTCACGCCTTCTCAAAAACATTCAACGAACATTTGAAGAAAGTAAATAATTATCGCCAATGGTTAAAAAAGAATTCAAAATAGTTTTTTCACTTTTAATTATAAGCATAATGAATGCATTTATCGGTTGTGCAAACCAACTGCCTCCGGGTGGGGGAGAAGTTGATACAACTCCTCCAGTAATTGTTGAGACATATCCTCTGAATGGAACTACAAACTTTTTAGATGACTATATTGAGCTTACATTTTCGGAGTATATTGATAAGCGATCTTTGAATGATGCAATATTCATTTCGCCATCCTTCGATGGTGTTCCGGAGTTCGACTGGAGCGGTACATCTGTCCGGATTTACTTCCCTGAAAAATTGAAAGACAGCATCACCTACGTTTTTAATTTCGGCACAGATGTGGTTGATTACAATAATAAAAATAGGATGGACTCGACATTTGTTCTAACTTTCTCAACTAGCAATAAAATAGATAACGGAAAAATTCAGGGTAAAATATATTCTGATAAACCCGATGGAAATATGATTTTTGGCTATAAAGTGAAATCTGATTTAGATACGTTATTGATAAGAAAACCAGACTACGTTTCTCAGTCAGGTAAGGATGGGTTTTATTCGTTAGTTGGACTATCAAAAGGAGTCTATCGTGTTTATGCCGTAGCTGATGAATTCAAAGATTTGATCTTTCAACCCGAACAGGATAAGATCGGGGTGCCATTTAAAGATGTCGTTATTTCTGATGAGGATACACTTGTTTCCAATTTTAATTTTTTACTTTCTGAATATGACACCATCCCCCCTCGAATTTTTTCTGCTACTTTTACTGATCGTCATCATATAATTGCAAAATTCAGTGAACCAATTGATTCTTCGGTTATACTTGCTTCAAATTTCAAGATTGTGGATTCAACCTCTTATTTAAGCATCAATCCGCTCTACACTTTTAAAGGAAATACAAAAATTGATGAAATAACTCTCGTTACGAAAGATACCTTGTCGATCACATCATCTGTTTTCCTTTTAATTGACACATTAAAAGATAAAAATGGAAATTTATTTTACAATGACTTTACTGCTTTAACAATTTCTGATAAACCTGACACAAACAAGCTTTCGATTTTTAAATCTATTCCTGATAAAAGTTCCAATAAGGTCGATTTTAAAACTCAAGATTTCTATCTTTTTTTTGATGACGCTTTTGATAAAAATAATGCCTCTGATGCGATTTCATTTGTTGATACTTCAGGAAATAAATATCAGATAGACTTGAATTTTATTGATGACGCTACTATAAAGTTGTCACTTCAAAAAAATCTCCTTCCAAAAAACAAGTATTTCTTACAAATTGACTTATCACAATTCAGAGATATAGAAGGAAATAAAACTGATACAGTGATTACATATTCATTTTCTACAATCACGGGACTAGATTTTACTGGCGTCAGCGGTAAACTTATCGGGGTGGATGCCACTCTGAACCCAGTTTTAATTTTGCAGGAAGAAAATAAAAATCTAACATATTATGCTCAACCGGATGAACTCATGAATTTTAATTTTCAAAGAATTGAACCCGGTCATTATTCTTTGTCGTGTTTTCTCGATGAAGATGGCAGCGGATATTACTCCTTTGGTTTGCCTGAGCCTATCAAACATGCCGAAAGATTTTCATATTATTTTGATAAGCTTACACTTAAAGCACGCTGGTCGCTAACTGATATCAATTTTATTTTTAAATGATAATCATTTATCCGATTGATAAATTACCTTTCCATTTTTGATGGTCATGCAACAAAGATTTAAGCCGATATTATAAATTAAATCTTCATAAGTTGTAGTATGGAAGACAGCAAAGTCCGCTGATTTACCAATTTCGATACTGCCTGTTTTCTGTTCTAAACACACCGATTTCGCTGCGTTGATTGTATAAGCCGAAATAATCTCTTCAGCGCTCATCTTCATTTTAATTGCTGCCAAACCCATAATCAAACTGATATTTAATATATGCGAAGAGCCTGGATTAAAATCTGTGGCGAGTGCCACTATTGCATCGCCATCAATTAATCTTCTTGCAGGTGCATATTGATAATCGAGGAAGAATGATACACCCGGAAGCAAATCACAAACAATGTTAGAATTGCAAAGTGATTCAAGAGCATCCACAGATAAAACTTCAAGATGATCAACGCTGACTGCATTATTTTTTAATGCGACTGCAACCCCTCCGATAGTGTTAAATTGTTCGGTGTGTAATTTCAATTTTAATCCATGTTTTGTCGCAGCACGGAAAATTATTTCAGTTTCTTCGGCTGTAAATGCTGTTGATTCGCAGAACACATCGCAAAAAATTGCAAGTTTGTTTTTTGCGATAAATGGAATCATTTTCTCAATTATTAATTCAATATATTTTTCTTTTTCAGATTTAAATTCCTGTGGAATTGTGTGAGCACCAAGAAAAGTTGGAATTAAATCAATATCGGATTCTTCATCTAAAATATTAATGACTTCAAGGATTTTAGACTCGTTTTCAAAATTCAATCCATACCCGCTTTTGATTTCGAGAGTAGTAACACCCTGCGAAATAAATCTATTTATTCTTTCTTTTGTTAGTTGGATTAGTTCCGGGATGGTACTGTTTCGAACGGCATTCACAGTTTTAAGAATACCTCCACCTTGCTTTGCAATATCTTCGTAACTTGTTCCATTTAATTTCAGATTGAACTCATCTGCTCTCGAACCTGCAAATACACTATGAGTGTGACATTCAATTAATCCCGGAAGAATAATTTTGTCTGCTGCATCAATTTTTTGATCGTAAGTATATTTAAAAACTGAAGAATCTGGAATCAGATCAAGAATTAGATCATCCTCAATTAAAATAGAGTGATCATGAATTACACCGAGACTTTTCATTTCAGAGCCTCGTTTATAATTTTTACCGTTTGTACTTACAGAAACAATTTGGGCCAGATTACTAAGAAGGGTTCTCATCTACTTAAATAAGTTGATGGTCTCATTTACTGATCTTGCCTCGGAATAACCAAGTTGCTTCAATTTAAAACTCAACTTTTCCGCATCAGCAGAATTTGTAAAATCGCCGATTTGAACTTTATAAAAAGGCGGATCAAATATTACATAAACATCTTTTTGATCCGAGGCGAAATAGATTTTAGACCTCATCTGATTGGCTTCATCAAGATCATCAGTAGATAAAACCTGAACACGAAAACCGTTTGTTGTTCCGGTGATGGTTTTTTCTTTATTTAAGTTATTTGAATCAGCACTAAACTCAAACCATATTTCCGAATCATTTTTTTTAGCGGTGATTTTTGTTTCAGGCAATTTAAAGGGTGGGCGGTATCTAAAAAAATCGAAATCCTCTGCGAAAGTAATTTTTTTTGGAGCTGACTCTTCTACTGAATCTTTAGAAATACTTTTAAACCTGTCTGAAGTTGAAGCGCTGCAGCTAATGAAGCAAAGAACAGCGGGAATACATAAAGCGATTTGACTGGCAGAAAAAAATTTCATTTCTATTTAAATTATTTTTTCAAATATAAAGTAAATAGCTGAATAAGTAAAGAATAGCCGAATTCTCTTTGATTGCAAGAGCAGCCTGAATCTTAAATAGGGTAAATTTTTGGGAAAGAAGTTATGATTTTGTAATTTTGCACATTATTTCATAAAAATCTTTACCAAAAATGGCTGCTAAACGACTCAAAATCCTCTTTGTATCTTCTGAAGTATTTCCCTTTGTAAAAACTGGCGGTCTCGCAGATGTTTCTTCAGCTTTACCACAAATGCTAACCGAATTAGGTCACGAAGTTAGAATTGTAATTCCAAAATATGGTGCAGTTGATGACAGGAAATTTAAGATTCATGAGGTAGTTCGTTTAAAAGATATTTTAATAAAAATTGGAGATAAAGAAGTAGTATTTTCTCTCAAATCATGCTTTCTGCCCGGGCCAAGAACTCGAATTCAAATCTATTTTTTAGATAATCAGGAATTTTATGGTGGTCGTAATAGTCTCTATACAGACCCCATGACTGAGCAGGATTATCCTGATAATGATGAAAGATTTATTTTGATGAGCCGCGCTGTTTGTGAATTACTGATTAAGCTTGGGTGGGTGCCAGATATAATTCATTGCAACGATTGGCAATGCGGTTTAATTCCTGGATATATAAAAAATGTTTACAGCAAGGAATTAGAGTTTAGCAAATTTAAAACTCTATTCACTATTCATAATCTTCGTTATCAAGGTGAATTTCCAAAATCCGCTTTCAAAAAGACGGGACTTCCAGAGTCGCTGAATTCAGAAAAGGGAATTGAACATAAAGGCAAAATTAATTTTATGAAGAGCGGCTTGCTTTATGCCGACGCAATTAATACAGTAAGCGAAACTTATGCAAATGAGGTTAGGACTGATGAAAAACTCGGCTTCGGTTTCAAAAGTATTTTTGTAAAGCGAAAAGAAAATCTGTTTGGGATTGTTAACGGTATTGATACCAAAATTTGGAACCCTGAAGCCGACAAAGTAATAGTAAAAAAATACTCAATAAAAAACATTGAAGAAAAAAGATTAAATAAAGAAGAACTTACCCGAAAATTTGGTTTTAAATTTAATGAAACAACCCCGATTTTAGGCATCATTTCACGCCTTTATGATTCGAAAGGCATTGATCTGATTACGGAAATATTTCCACAGCTGATGAAGATGAATCTTCAATTCGTGGTACTTGGAACCGGTGAGAGAAAATACCACACCTTCTTCGAAAAAATGGCAATTAAATATCCTGACAAATTCGCTTGCTACCTTGGGTTCAATGATGAATTAGCTCATATTATCGAGGCTGGTGCCGATATTTATTTAATGCCGTCTATGTATGAACCATGCGGATTAAATCAAATGTACAGCTTGATTTACGGAACCATCCCAATTGTCCGCGAAACCGGTGGTTTGGCAGACACAGTAGTTAATTATAATGAGCAAACCGGCGAAGGTAATGGTTTTGTTTTTAAAAAGTATGATGCTCATGCTTTCTTAAAAGAAATTAAAAGAGCACTTATAATTTTTGAGGACACCAAAACTTGGCAGAAAATTATGAAGGCTGGAATGAAATCTGATTTTAGCTGGCTTTCTTCAGCTAAAAAATATATTGAATTATACAAAAAAGTACTCGACGAAGAATAGTTGATGAGTCGTCCTGCTGTTTTTTTTGATCGTGATGGGACTATAAATGAACACCCGGGTTATTTGGGGGACGTAAGTTTAGTAAAACTTTTCAGTGATGCAGTTCCTGCTTTATCAATTTTAAAAAATAAATTGAATTTTTTATTAATTGTGATTTCAAATCAATCTGGCATAGCTCGCCGAATTATTACTAAAGAGCAAGTTGATTTTGTGAATCAAAAAATAAATGAATTACTTTCTGAAGGTCATGCTGAGATTGATAAATATTATTATTGCCCGCATCATCCGGAGTTTAGTACATTTGAAGAATGCAATTGCAGAAAACCATCACCTGAATTGGTATTCCAAGCCGCCAAGGAATTTGAAATAGATTTAAAAAGAAGTTATTTCATCGGTGATTCGATAAGTGATTACGAGTGCGCAAAAAATGCAGGCTGTAAATTTGTTCTTATAAAAACCGGCAATGGATTGGAAAGTATTTCTGCATTGCAGAAACAAAATAAATTTCCAAGTTTTGTTGCCGCTAATTTAACGGATGTTGTAAATTTTATTCAAAATGATTATGACGGAGAAATATAAATTTGATAATTAAGAAAATAGTTCTTGCGATCGCTGCTGTGTTTTCAATCCATTTCTTGGCGTGTAGTGATTCCCCATCCTCTGTTGGTGAAGAATTTCTTACTGATGACTTAATCTCTGTTAATTCCTTTGACAGCTCAATCGATTCTATGGATCAAAACTCCAGCTATTTTAAAGAAGTTGTTCCTCTCGGAAATTCATCTCGATTATTATTGGGAAAATTCGAAGGCGTGACTGCTTCAATGTTGTTGAGGTTTACATTTACTCTTGCCGATAGTATCAAGGAAGATGTAATCGCTGGCTCTACAAAAATTCTTTCTGCCTCGATTACTTTTACTAATAATTATTCCATCGGTGAAGCAAGTGCACCCTATGATTTTGCTATCCATAAAGTAAATCAGTTCTGGACACCCCTTGGCTTTTCGGCGGATAGTTTATCAACTTTAAGTTATGATCCTGATGACAGAATTATTTCAAAAAATATTACTGACACTTTAACCACCATTGAACTTGATACTTCACTTGTTCACGATTGGCTGCTTTATGCTTCCGATGCAACTATGGGCTCTAATCTTGGAATTTATTTAAATCCCTCCGAACAATCCCAGAAGGTTTTGGGGTTTGAGGCATTTAGTGTCAGTGGAACAAATTATCCTTCCGTTCAACTAATAATTGAAAAGGCGGGTGTTTATGTGGACACTTTAACTTCTTCTATTTTTGGAGATGTTTCCATTGTAGCCGGCGATTTACCAGTTGCAGATATCGGAAATATTATCGTTCAATCAGGGTTGACAGTTAATTCAAGATTATACTTTGATCTTTCTGTTTTACCTGAAGGTTCGGTAATTAATAAAGCTGAATTATTTTTAACTGAAGATACATTAAAAAGTAAAGTAGGCTCAAATTATTCCAGCATTATCTCATCATTTTTTGTAATTGACAGTACAACTGATTCCTCAGATGCTGCATCGGTTATATTATTAACTAAGAGCGGTAATATATTTTCCGGTGAAATTACCAGTTTTGCGCGAAGTTGGCAATTTAATAATAACAATCAGGGAATTATTCTTAAAAATTATGACAGACTAAATGGGCTTGAGAAATTTGTTTTATACGGCAGCGATTACATAGATCAGCAACTCCGTCCTAAAATTAAAATTACTTATACTTTGAAAGATGGTTTATGAAATTTATTGTTCTCTTATTTTTATTTTTTATAATTGAGTTTAGTATATCGTTTGGGCAAAGTAGTTCGACTTATTCGCGATACGGTATCGGCGATTATGAATATTCTTATTCCGCCCGAAGTTCTGGATTAGGTAAGCTTGGAGTAGCTGTTTCGGATGCTGATTTTATAAACTCAATTAATCCGGCAAGCTGGTATAAAATTTCAAAAACCAGGTTTGAATTGGGTATTAGCCTAAATGGAATTTTTGTCTCAGATAATAACCAAAAAACTTACTCCGCAGAAACTGAGATAAATGGTTTTACTTTTGGCTTTCCTGTGGCTTCAGATTATGGTATTGGAGTGGCTGCTGGACTTATCCCTGTGACCAACGTTAGTTATAAAACCTCACGAACTTATGTCGTTGCTGATCCTATCAATTCATCTTATAACCTATCCTATGAAGGATCAGGCGGATTATCTAAAATGTTTATAGGCTCATCATATAAATTACCGGCAAACTTTATGATTGGGGCATCATTTGATTATTATTTTGGAAATGTTGATTACTTTTCGTCCGTAGATTTTATTGATGGTTCAGGAACTTCTGCTAAATATGACAAGCGAATTGTTCTCAATGGCATTGGAGGAACTTTTGGGCTCATCTCGCCTAACTTATCTAATGAGATTAATTTTCTTTCAATATCCGATTTTAGATTTGCCGGATCAATTTCTTATTTCGGAAAAATTAATGCCGATACAGTTCTAACTTCTCAGACGCTCGGAGTGATTGACTCGATTTATAGCGGCAGGTCTGATGTTAAGATTCCCCCTCGAATTACATTAGGAATTTCATCAATATTTTCAGATGAATATCTTGTTGCTTTAGATTATTCTTTTCAGCAATGGAGCAATTATGAATTTGCTGGAAAGCATCATTCCAATTTGAGAAATTCATTTTTGCTTAGTGCCGGTTTTGAATATAAACCAAAGCGAAGTATCGGTAGTACATTCTGGGAACAAATAATGCTTCGTGCAGGTTTAAATTTTGAACAAACACAATACGTGTTTAACAATATCGGGATAAACAAGTATTCTGTCTCGGGTGGTGCTTCTATTCCACTCGGTTCCGAAAATACTCTTGACATCAGTCTCGAATATTTTACTCGGGGAAAGATTGATTCAGGACTTTTGAAAGAAGAAGCAATTAAATTAAATTTAGGTATAAGTTTAGGTGAGCTCTGGTTCATCAGGTATGATAAATAATTCTAACAACAACTTTAAGGGAATAAAATTGAAAACGCGTATTAAACCTTTGATTTTATCTTTTATAATTTTAATAATGAGTCAATCATCTTTGAATGCGAGTAATTTTAAAGACTCACTTGTTAATTCTGATTCAATAAAACTTCTGGAAACTTACAGTCTTTTTTCAGAATACTATAAAAATGAAGATTACATAAGTGCATATCCCTACGGTTGGGAAGTAATCGCTATGGATAAATCAAAGTTTGCAAAATTTTTCTATCATAAAATGGAAGACACAATGTGGTATTTGCATGATTCATCCAACACCACTCCGGAATTAAAACAATCTGCACAGGATTCCATAATGATGTTTTATGACATGGCAATTGAATACTACCCTGTGGATAAAGGCTATTTCCAATACAGAAAAGCATTCGTCGCTGAAACATGGTTAAATCTTCCAGCCGATTCACTAATTAAATTATATGAAATGGCTATTCAAACAGATCCTGAAATTTCAAATTATTACTATAATAGATTAGGACAGTTGTATGTAAGCAACGCAACTGATGAAAACGATCTTAAGACCAAAGCACTTGATCTTTATACCTATTTAAGCGAGCGCGAGCCTGATAATGCAACCTGGCCTCAAATTCTTGAAAGCCTGGTTGATAACATTGATCAGTTAGTTGATCTAACTAAAAAAAATTGGGATAACGACCCCGAAAATTTAGGCAAAGCTTGGAAATATGCTTCCCTGGCGATTAGAGCCGGCCGTAACGAAGAAGCTATTATTGCCTTAGAATTTTTAATCTCTAAGTCTCCCGAAACAATTAATTATTGGAATCAAGTTGCAACAGCATATCAAAAAACTGAAAACCTTGATAAAGCAGAGGATGCGTTTAAAAAACTTATTCAATTAGAGCCTGATAAGAAAGAACATTATTTGAATTTAGGAATCGTGTACAAAGATAAAGGACAGTTATCCGCAGCACGAACACAATTCCAAAAAGCAAGTGAAGTTGGCAGTGGATGGGGAAGAGCCATTTTTTATGAAGGGCTTTTATACGAACAATCTGCAAGAGGATGTTCTTTTGATTTCGAAACTAAATTAGTTTACCAGTTGGCCGTTGAAACATATCGCCGTGCAAGAAATATGGATCCGACATTAACCGATGCTCAGGACAGAATAAATGCTCTTGGCAGTTCAGTTCCTTTGAAGGAAGATTATTTTTTCCGGGGCTATAAGTCTGGTACGAGCCTTCCTATCACCGGCGGCTGTTTCGGCTGGATTGGAAGAAGTATTACGGTGCCATAATAAAATTCTTGAAAATTTTCTAAATAGGTTTTGAACTTCATAGTTCAAAGCCTTTTTAGCTTTTATAAACTATTCGTTTAAACTTATGTATAATCATTTAACAAAAGACTCGGAAATATTTTCAATTCTTCAGCTAGAAACTGAGCGTCAACAAAACAAATTAGAACTAATTGCTTCTGAAAATTTTGTTAGTGCTGCTGTGCTTGAGGCTGCTGGTTCCGTATTAACCAACAAATACGCCGAAGGCTACCCGGGCAAAAGATATTACGGCGGATGTGAGTTCGTTGATATGGCAGAAGATTTAGCAAGAGAAAGATTAAAGAAATTATTCGACGCACAGTATGCAAACGTTCAACCTCATTCTGGCTCGCAAGCGAATATGGCTGTGTTGATGAGCTTTTTGAAGCCAGGCGATAAATTTATGGGACTTTCACTCGCTCATGGTGGACATCTTACTCACGGTTCGCCTGTTAATTTTTCGGGACAGCTATATCAAGCCGTTGGTTACACACTTAATCCTCAAACAAAAGTTTTAGATTATAATTTGATTGAAGATCTCGCAAAAAAAGAAAAACCAAAATTAATTATTACAGGAGCAAGCGCTTATAGTCGTGATTGGGATTATGCGAAATTCAGAACAATTGCTGATTCAATTGGAGCTTACTTAATATGCGATATGGCTCATCCGGCTGGCTTGATAGCAAAAGGGTTATTAAATTCTCCCTTGAAGCATTGTCATGTAGTTACTTCAACTACTCATAAAACTTTGCGCGGACCAAGGGGTGGAATCATTTTAATGGGTCAAGATTGGGAAAATCCATTTGGCATTAAAACCCCTAAAGGTGATAGGACAAAAATGATGTCTGAAATTCTGGATAGCATGGTAATGCCTGGAATTCAAGGCGGTCCTTTGATGCATATTATTATGGCAAAGGCTGTTGCATTTGGCGAAGCACTTGAAGACTCATTTACAGAATATGCTCGACAAATAATAATAAATTCTCAATCGCTAGCTGCTTGCCTATCAGAATTTGGTTTTGATCTTATTTCCGGCGGAACCGACAATCACTTAATGCTGATTGATTTAACCAATAAAAATATAACCGGAAAAAAAGCAGAGATTACTTTAGAAGCAGCAGGAATAACAGTTAATAAAAATATGGTTCCTTTTGATCAACGAAGTCCATTTGTCACAAGTGGAGTCAGAATCGGGCTTCCGGCAATAACAACTCGAGGAATGAAGGAAGCACAGATGCCGCAAATCGCTTCGATTATTGACCGTGCAATTAATTTTGCCGATGATTCGGAAAAGCTTCTTGATTTGGGTTTAGAAGTTAAAAATTTATGTTCAAAATTTCCGCTTCATAAAGACTTAAATTAAAAAATAAATTTTGTGTCAACTGAAAAGAAAGAACTCAATAATAATCCGGATGATGAAGTTCAAGAAGTTGAAATGAACTTCCTCGACCATCTTGAGGAACTTCGCTGGAGGTTGATCTATTCAATTATTGGTGTGTTAGTCGGAGGTGCTCTCGCCTGGTTTTTTATTGATCAGATTATTTATTTCATCCTGCTTAAACCTGCTCGGGATACAGGGGCAACACTTCAAAATTTAAAACCATTCGGACAATTTTTCCTTTACATTCAGGTCGCGGTAATTAGCGGCATTATTATAAGTCTTCCGAATTTATTCTATCAACTGTGGAAATTTATTGCTCCAGCATTGAAGAAAAAAGAAAGAAAATATATTCTTTCAATTGTAATATTTTCCACACTATGTTTTATAAGTGGAATTGTTTTTGCTTACTTCGTTATGCTGCCGCTCACCCTTAAAGTGGCGGTCGAGTTCGGTAGCGATCAAATTAAAAATGAATTTGCAGTTGACGAATATATATCCATAATTTTAAGTGTCATGCTTGCAGCAGGTTTAGTGTTCGAACTACCAATGGTTTCTTTCTTTCTTTCAAAACTTGGTATATTAAAACCAACTTTAATGCGAAAATTTAGACGACACGCAATTGTAACTATTTTAATCCTTGCTGCTTTTGTTACACCCGGAGCCGATCCGATTTCTCAAATAGTTCTGACCGTGCCCTTAGTAATACTTTATGAGATAAGCATCATTGTATCAAAAATTTCTTCAAAAAAATCGTGACTTCAAAATCCATTTCTGAAATTAGCAAACCGATTCGGAGTGAATTAATAAGCTTTGAATCCATTTTTAGAGAAGCAATGAAATCCAAAGTTGGGCTTGTTGACTTAATTGCGCGCTATATTATCAGACAGAAGGGGAAAAAGATTAGACCATTACTCGTTCT
>Ga0172370_10008297_pt1 | contig 12514 bp, 10 predicted proteins | sample LakKiv5m_FD_114538 | JGI IMG/M metagenome (GOLD analysis project Ga0172370, IMG submission 114538) | Freshwater microbial communities from Kabuno Bay, South-Kivu, Congo - kab_022012_11.5m | ecosystem: Environmental > Aquatic > Freshwater > Lake | place: Democratic Republic of the Congo...
GAGTAAACGTGGTTGCCCATCTGCTGCAAGCGGCACAGATCACCAGTGATAATCCCTCCCCTCACCGCGCTTGAACACGGCTGCCTTGCTCTCACCGGGAACAATCCGGGTCATCTCGTGCAAGGCGCGTCGGCCCAATCCGTCTTCCGCCAACGTCTGCTTGGACCTGAGGCCTACCGAAGCTTCTTCCTGTTGAACGATGTGCCCTTCAAGATATGGAGACTCCCCCTGACAGGCCCTGCAAATGTCTCCGTCCGCTGCAGGGTAGGCTTCTCCACAATTGGGGCATGTGACGATCTTTCCGCGACTCTTCAGCTTGAGGAAATTCGGCCTGATGGTAACCGGATGGCACGTGCAGATGTCAAAGCCCGCCTCACGGATTTGCTCCCGAAGGAGATCGGAATCCTGCTCCTTCTTGGGGGCGAGCTTGAAGAACCATTTCTGGATTTCCGACCATGGCTCCAGCTTCACGGGATCCAAGAAGACGCGGATGCCACTTCCTTCAAATTTTTCGTACATGGTCAGGGCGTAGCGGCCCAGGTTCAATATCCTCATCCACCCGTTCCCCACCGTGCAGGGGGTCAGGAGCTGTATAGCGTCCGGAAGGCATTTCGGCGTTTCGCAGATGACATCAAAAAACTCACCTTTGGGAAGGTTTCGCTGGGCAAGTTCAATCATCATTCCGCCTATCAGCACGCCCGGCGCAGCGTACCCGTGAAACGATTGAACCACCAAAACGAATTCATCGAAAGAGTGAGGGCCAATATTCATAAAAGCCATGTTGGGTTGTAACGGAATAAAATCCAATACGTCGATACAAAGAATCAAGATGCACGATTTCACTGCCACTGTTTAAAACAGACTATGACGGGCTGTACACCGTGTCAAGGTGAAATCACCAACCCCAAAACCGCTGGGGTCAAAGGGAATACCGGCGGGAATGAGAGAGTGTTCGCACCATTCCGACCTCTATCATGCGTCTGGGAAGAGAATTCGGCATGTCTAACATGCCGGACCTTCCCTTCCTCAGGGACGGGACCTTCTCGTGTTCTGCACGGGTGATGTTCCGGGAATCTCTCGTTTGGTGTGTCTTTGAAATCCAAGGGATCGGCGAACAATCAGGAGATGGGGAAATGGCCTGGGGACGGAGGGAGCCTTGTTTGAAAGGCTGTCGGAACGAAAAAGCACATGGGCAGGCGCCCAAGGCCCTCGCGCCGACACCCGGCGCTTATCCACAGTTTGGTTCAGGCCGGGGGCCATCCCCGGCCTGAAAGGTCACCCATTTCCGGTGCTACTTGCCGGCTTTCTTGTTCTTGATGGCCAAATAAACCCGTTCCGGCGTCAGGGGGAGTTCCCAGATGCGAACGCCCGTGGCGTTGTAAACCGCATTCAGAATGGCAGGAATCGTCGGCATGATCGCCCCTTCTCCCACCTCCTTGGCGCCGAAAGGTCCATTGGGCTCATTGCTCTCCACGATGATGGTGTCTACGGGGGGCATGTCGAGCGCGGTCGGGATCTTGTACTCTCCTAAGTTGGCGTTTAGGATGCGCCCCTTATCGTCAAATTTGACCTCCTCGAACATGGCCTCGCCCAGGCCCATGGAGAGGGAACCTTCCATCTGTGCTTCCACTGAGGTTCGGTTAATGGCGAATCCACAGTCATGGGCGTCGGTCATCCTGTCAACAGTGACCTTGCCTGTTTCCATGTCCACGCTCACTTGCACGACCTGGGCCGAGCATCCATAGGCAGGCGAGGTTCCGACCGCAGCCCCCTTGAATTTGCCGCCCAGTTCACCCGGCTTGTATTTGCCGGTCCCCACAACGGTCCCCCTGGTCAGGTAGGCCATGCGCGCCGCCTCCTTGAAGGTGAGATCGTCACTGAGCCGATCTCCCCAGCCGCGGTGCTCTTTCTTGTAGGCGACCCGGATTCGGTCAAAATCGGGCGCGCCGTTTCTGAAGACAATCCGTCCCTTCCTCACATCCATCTCTGCTGCTGGGATCTCCAGGATCTCGGAGAGGACCTCCAGGACCTGGGACTTCACGTTCTCGGCGGCCTCCTTGGTGGCATAGCCGGTCATCAGGGTCTGCCGGCTGGAGTAGGCCCCTAAATCAACCCCGAACTCGGTGTCGCCAGAGAATATGGCGATATCGCTCAGCGGAATCCCCAACGCCTCGGCCGCGATCATGGCCATGGTGGTATCGGACCCCTGTCCGATCTCTGCGGACCCGGTGTACACATGGGCGGTCCCCCCGTCTTCACTCAGCTTGATGGTGACCGTGGAGTGATAGGTATCAGAGCGATAAATCGGATACCCTGCGCCGGAGACAAAAAAGCCGCAGGCCATCCCCATCCCTTTCCCCTTAGGCATGCTCCCCCGCTTCTCCTTCCAGCCCGAGCCGTCCCGTACTGCCTCAATGCACTCCTTCATGCCGAGGCTGCTCATGTTGAGGTCATTGCAGGTGACATCGCCAGCCGACATCATGTTCTTGAGCCGCAGCTCAATGGGATCCATTCCCAGCTCCTCGGCGATGACATCCAGTTGCTGCTCCCAGGCCGCCCGTGCCGCCACCCCGCCATGGCCCCGCTGGGCCCCGCAGGCAGGCCGGTTGGTGTAGACCCGATAGCCGTCGTACTTCATGTTGGGCAGCTTGTATGGACCTCCCAGGAGGGAGCCCGCATAATAGACCGTGGCAATTCCGAAGCTCGCATAGGCGCCCCCCTCCAGATAGCTCTCGTTCTTGAGGGCCAAGAGGGTCCCGTCCTTTTTCACGCCCGTGGTCAGCACATGGGTGAACTGATGTCGGCCTCTGGAAAAAAGAAAGACCTGCTCACGATCGTAATTCATCTTGACCGGCTTTCCCGTCTTCATGGAGAGGAGACAGGCCACCAGTTCCATCGGGTTGGTGCCAGCCTTGGGACCAAACCCTCCCCCCACATAAGGCTTGACCACCCGCACCTTGCCAATGGGAAGACCCAATACCATGGCGATAATCCGCTGCACATAGTGGGGGACCTGTGTGGAGGAATAGAGCGTCAGACATCCCAATCCATCATAATCCGCCAGGCAGCCGTTCGGCTCGAGGAACGCGGCGTCCTGGCGCTTGTTCTTGAACGTATCCGTTCGTATCAGGTCGCATTCCTTGAAGGCCGCCTCCACGTCCCCGAATTCCTGGTGGACCTCGGCGCAGAGGTTTCGGGGAAAGCCGTCATGAAGAACCGGCGCCCCTTCAGCCATGGCCTCTTCAGGGGTGAATACGGCCGGGAGTTCCTCATATTCCACCTGGATAAGGGAAACGGCCTCCATTGCCGTGTCCAGGTCCACCGCGGCCACCGCCGCGATTTCGTCCCCCACATACCGGACCTTTTCCTTGCAGAAGATGGTCTCGTCATATCGGGCCGGACTGACGCCGTATCGTACCGGGCTGGCTTCCTCCGCGGTTATCACCGATTTGACCCCCGGAAGCCGCTTGGCTTTGGAGGTGTCGATGCTGAGGATCCTGGCATGGGGAAGGGGGCTCTGCAGAAGCGCCCCGAACAGCATCCCAGGCACGCGCAGGTCATCCACATATTTGGCCCTTCCTGTGGCCTTGGCCGGTGCATCGAGTCTGCGGGCCCGGCTATTGATCACATCGTATTCAGTCATGTTGCATCTCCTCATGTGCTCGTTGTTGGGTCAGGATACAGGTCCCCGGTCCTTGACGCTCGCAATCGCCTCCACAATCTTCTGGTATCCGGTGCATCGGCACAGATTCCCGGATATGGCGGCCCGAATCTCATGTTCGTCGGCATCCGGATGCCGGTCCAGAAGGCTCTTGGCCGAGAGAATCATCCCGGATGTGCAAAAACCGCATTGAATGGCTCCCTTTTCCACAAAGGCCTTCTGAATGGGGTGAAGCCCTTTGTCTGTATCGAGACCTTCGATGGTCAAGATGTGTTTCCCGTCGGCCTGGACGGCCAGGACCAGGCAGGAATTGACTGGTTTTCCATCCAGAATCACGGTGCAGGTACCGCACTCACCCACCTCACATCCCTTCTTGGTGCCGGTGAGCCCGATATCTTCCCGAATAACGTCCGCGAGGGTCTGGTTGGGTTTCACTGCGATCTCGTAGTCTTGATCGTTAATGGTCAGACGTATCAGTTTTTTCATATCCATTTCCTCCGCTAACGGGACCTTGCCCTGTCAAGGGCTGCGTTCAATGCCCGTTTCGTCAGCACGGCCACCATGTCTCGCCGGTATTCGGCAGATCCTCTGAAATCATCAATCGGTTTGGCATCCCCGGCCGCCGCTTCCCCCGCCCGGGCAAAGAGCGCATCGGACGGCGATTGCCCCATCAGGGCTTCTTCAGCGGATATGGCCCGAAGGGGAGTCGGACCCACAGCCCCCAAGACAATCCTGGCCTTGGTAATGGACCCTTCAGCCCCATTCAACTGAATGAAGGCAGCCACGTTCACCAGAGAAATCTCGAGCGTTTGTCGAACACCCAGCTTGATATAGCTGTCGCCGTAACAGCCTTTCGGCATCTCGATGGTGATCCCTGTCAGGATTTCATCCGGTTCCATCAAGGTCTTACCGGGCCCTAAAAAGAAACCATTCAAATCCACCGAGCGTTCCCCGGTGGCTTTTATTAAAACGGTCTGGGCGTCATAGACCATGAGCGGGGGCGGGAGGTCCGCGGCCGGCCTTGCGGAGACCAGGTTACCGGCAACGGTAGCCAGGTTGCGGATCAGGGGAGAACCAAGGACCGCTGCGCCGTCGGCAAGGGCGGCCAGGCTCTCGCGAATGACCTCAGCACCGGCAAGCTCCGCCGCGGTTACGCAGGCGCCGATCGTCAGGTGGCCATTTTCCTCGATGATCCCCTTGAGGATGTCAATTCTTCCCAGCGAAACGACATGGTCCGGTCGAATCACTTTCTTTTTCATGTTGACGATGAGGTCGGTTCCTCCTGCCAGGAGACGGGCTTTTTCTCTTAACCGGCCCATCACCTCGCAGGCACTCGCCACGGATGTCGGCTCATGAAACTCAAATCCAGGTAATCGCACGTTTTTCTCCTGCCGTTAGGGTGTTATTAGCCGTTTCCCCTCTCAATTCGGAGCGGGTCTGTATCCATCTTGTCAGAAAAACCGGGGGTTGGCAACGCCTGTTTCTCTTAAGAGCTTCCTGCAAGGAATTCACTTTTACCCCCCTCTTTGACTGATGCCACCAACATGGGGCCATAGCGCGTCTCTAGATAACGACCCTTTTGCGGCTTAGTCTGGGTTATGTTGAAGCCGTACATCAGGGCTGGAAGACGCCCATGCAGTAGAAATCTATTTTCATAATTATAGCAAAATTATGTCAAATTTTTTTTTTTTATAATATCCATAATCTGAAATTATAAATACTTATCGGTTATCATTTTCCAATTGACTGAAACCCTTCCCTCTTCACGTTTTCGTTGCAGCTATCTTATTTGCGAAATCCAGATTCCATCGAAACTATGGCAGTCTTCCCCCACATGTCGAAAGAAAGCCCCACCCATTTATCAGCCATGGCGTATTTCAAAGTTACCATGAACGTGTAGGAAAATGCCCCTCAATCAAGAAACAAAATCCATAAACCACGGTTGCCCTGACAGGACGATCGGGCTTGGTTACCCAAACAAAGTTCACCCAGACACGATCTGCAAGGTGACAGATCCGATGCGCGGGCTTCACTCAACGTGCACCACCTTGCAATAAAGTTATTCTAAGATATTATCTGTCATCAAGGGTTATCTAAAGGCTCATGGAAGATGTAGTCATAAACCGGTTGACAGAATGTGATGCTGGAGCCTAATATGCCTTTCAATAGATCACTCCATCTTCGCACTCCTGACGGGATGATTCGGTTCCTGAATCCAATGGGATCGGCCTGTCGGGAATTGGGAACCGGTCCGTGGGGGTCTGTCCGGAAAAGACCGCAAATCCGGGGATCATTGCATGGAACGGCAGCGGGGCCTTTAATCCGTTATCGGACAGCCCCAGGGGAGAGCCTTTAACAGGCACGCCCCTCTGCCTGTCCGAGGATCTTTGTTGACCGCCGCGGGGGCGTTCTACGTCCTCCCAAGGAAGTTGCTGCGGCATTTTCGGGAGAGACCCCCACGGACCACCCTCGCGCCTCCCCACTCGAATCACAGGTGTGCGAAACTTGAGTGAATCATCCCACCGAGGAGGGAGACATCATGTTGAGGCATCTGTTATTTGGATTGTCGGCAGTTCTTTTATGGATCGGTCTGGCCGTTCCACCCACTCCTGCAAGCGCTGAACCCCAGGGAAAGTTGACTATGTTCCATGCAGGAAGCCTGTGCGTGCCGTTCGAGATTATGGAAAAAAGCTTCGAGGCCGCCTATCCGAAGGTGGACCTCCTGCGTGAGCCGAGCGGGAGTCAGAATGCTGCCCGAAAAATCTCGGAACTGAAAAAGCCCTGCGATATCATGGCCTCTGCGGATTATCAGGTGATTGACCGGCTGCTCATTCCAGATTTCGCTGACTGGAATATTCGCTTTGTCGCCAACCAAATCGTCCTCTCGTATACGGACCAAAGCAGATTCTCAAAGGAAGTTAGCGCGGATAACTGGCATGAGATCCTTCAGCGAAAAGGGGTGAGCTGGGGACATTCGGACCCCAACCTGGACCCGTGCGGCTACCGGTCCCTCATGGTCATGAAGCTGGCTGAGACCTATTACCAACAGCCCGGACTCTACGACCGTTTGATCGCGAATCGACCCCCAGCCAACATCCGGCCCAAGGAGGTTGACCTGATCTCGCTGCTTCAGACTGGCAACATGGACTATGCCTGGGAGTATCTGTCGGTGGCCGTGCAGCATGGGCTGAAATACATAGCGCTTCCAGAGGAGGTCAATCTGGGGAATTACGCCCATGACGACTTCTATTCCCAGGCCGTCGTCCAGGTGACCGGCAAGGAACCGGGGACCTTCACGAATCTCAGGGGAAGGTCCTGCACCTATGGTGTCACCCTGATCAAGACCGCACCCAACCGGGAGGCCGCCATCGCCTTTTTGACGTATATGCTGGATCCGAAGGGGGGACTGAAGGTCCTCAAGGAGATGGGCCAGCCCCCCTTTATCCCGTGCCGTGTCCCCACGGATGCCATGAAGGCTAACCTCCCCGAAGGACTGAAGGGGTTGGTGGAGGTGAGAAATTAGAGCGTTTACTCACCAACCCACTGAGAACACGAAGATAAGGCTTTCTTTATTGATTTTCTAAAACAAAGGCCATCTGTGTCTTTTGTGCCTTTGTGTGAAAAATTACTGGCGGGGTCGATCGGATAGACAATGGAAAAGAGGGAGCCATTTTTCTGGCTGACAATCTCCTGCGGCGGCATCATCCTGGCTTTTATTGTCCTGCCCCTGTTCGATATGATGACCACCCCCTCCCTTTCCATGCTCAAGGAGACCCTGAATGATCGCGACGTGGTTCGGTCCATCTGGCTCAGTATGTATACGGCTGCCGCGGCCGCGCTGATCTCATTTGTGTTGGGGACGCCCCTCGCCTACCTCTTGGCCCGCACCCATTTCAGGGGGAAACGATGGGTGGAAAGCATCATTGATCTTCCCATTGTTATCCCCCACCCGGTCGTGGGCATCGCCATCCTCAGTGTGGCAGGAAAAAACCACTGGCTGGGGCAGGTCTTGAGCGACCTGGGTGTCCAGATCATGGGGAGCGTGACCGGGATCATCACGGTGCTGACCTTCGTAGGCCTCCCGTTTTATATCAACACCGTAAAGGCAGGTTTTGAGGGGATTTCCCCGCGGCTGGAAAAGGTGTCGCGCAGCCTGGGGGCCTCCATGTCACGCACTGTTTTCAGGATTGCCTTCCCCCTGACCCGGCGGAGCATGACCATCGGCCTCATCATGTGCATGGCCCGGGCCATCAGCGAATTCGGGGCCGTGGTTATCGTGGCCTATCATCCCATGATCGCGCCGGTCATGATCTATGAACGCTTCGAGTCATACGGCCTCAAGTATTCTCAGCCGGTGGCAGTATGGCTCGTGATGGTCTGTCTCTGTTTGTTTCTACTGCTTCGAATCCTCACGCTTCGAAAGGCACGAGAGGCATGATCCGCGTCGAAAACCTGAACCTGAGGCTCCTTGATTTCCGCCTGAAGGATATCCATCTCACGGTAGAGGAAAATGAATTCTTTGCCCTGATGGGACCCACCGGCGCCGGAAAGACGGTCCTCCTGGAGGCCATTGCCGGCCTCATCCCGGTCCGAAGCGGCCGCGTCTGGGTCGACAACAGTGACGTGACGGGGCTCCCCCCGGAAAAGAGGGGGGTTGGCATTGTGTATCAGGACCACGCCCTTTTCCCGCACCAGACTGTCCTGCAAAACATCCTGTATGGGCTCCATTTCCAGCGGGAGCCCAAATCTGAATCAGAGCGCCGGCGGGATCGCCTGATCGACCTGCTGCGGCTCTCCCACCTCCTGAATCGGTTTCCCACCCATCTGAGCGGCGGCGAAAAACAGCGGGTGGCCCTGGCCAGGGCCTTGATGGCCGGCCCGAAGGTCCTCCTTCTGGACGAACCCCTGTCCGCTCTGGATCCCAACTTCAGGGAGGAAGTTCGCGACTCCCTGAAAGACCTTCACCACTCCTCCGACACCACCTTCCTCATGGTGACCCACGATTTCGCCGACGCCCTTTTTCTGGCCCAACGGGCGGCCCTGATCCATGAAGGGCGAATCGAACAGAGTGGGGAGACCATGGAACTCTTTCGGCGGCCCAATTCCCTTTTTGCTGCCGAATTTGTAGGTATGAAAAACATCTTTCCAGCGACGTTTCACGGGACCACCGCGAGGGTGGGTGAGCTTGCCATCGAAATGGGCACGGCGCCGAAAGGGTCGATGCGATATCTGTCGGTCCGGCCGGAGGACGTGGTGATCAGCAGGGAGCCCACATCCCGAAATGGCGCCACCATTTTTCAAGGCGAGATCAAGCGGGTGGTGGACCATGGTTTCTACTTGAGCGTCTCGATCAAGACAGGAGGGCTTGTCTTTCAGTCCGTGATGCCTAAGAACGCGTTCCTGGATGCGGACCCGAAAAATTGGACCGCCGTCTATGTGCAGGTGAGGCCGTCGACCCTCCATGCCTTTTGATGCAGATCGACTCTCGACCGAGCATTCCATGCCAAGAAAGGAAATCTCCATCATGAGAAGATTCATCACCTTTCTATTTTGTTTCATCGTGTTGGCCCAATGTGCAGCAGCTCTGGCAGAACCTCGCTTTCGGCAGATTGTCATCGCGACAGGAAGTCCCCTTGAACTGGGTCTCGTCACCGAGCTGGGAAAGGCGTTTGGGAAAGAACACAACTGCACCGTCAGATACATTAAGACACCCACCGGTCCAGGGCTGGATTTGGGAAGACATGGCCTTGCCCATATCACGATGGGCCACAACCGAAATGCCACCGAGGAATTTGTCCGGCAAGGATACGCTGCCAGAAGGGCGAATTTGATGCACAACTACACGATTATCATCGGACCGGCAGGCGATCCGGCCAGGATCGGAGGATTGACCGACTTGAAAGAAGCCCATAAGCGGATATCTGAGACGAAGTCAAATTATCTCTCCAGGGGGGACGGAGGCGGTATGCATATCCTCGAAATGAACATATGGAAAGAATTGGGTTCCGATCCTGCGGGCAAAACGTGGTATGCGGTGAGCAACACGTTCATGCTGGAGGGGATGCTGAATTCAGACAGGGATCAGCAGTACCACATGCTGGATTCGAGCACCTGGGCGATGCACAAATCCAAGTGCATGCACTCCAAGCTGCTGGTCAAAGGACCGCCCAATGAATACGAGATGTGCCTGGTGAGCGCGAAGAAAAACCCAAATCTGAAATATAATTACGATCTTGCCGAGAAATTCTTCCATTTTGCCATCAGCCAAAAGGGACAGCAACTCATCGCTGAATTCGGCGTCAAGACGTACGGAGAAGCCTTGTACCTCCCGGATGCTGTTCAAGCATCCAGATAACAGCATCCCGACCCGCTAAAAACATTGTCTGAATAACCTGACGCCGTCGTTTTCCCTGGTTTGTGGTCTCTAACGGTCATCGAGAGCTCGATTCGTCTCGGGCATTGCCGGCCAAGCCCGCCCATTTCTGTCGTTATTTGTTATTCTAAGGTATTTAATATCCTTTAGAGAATCATATATCGATTGTTCTTGACAAAACAGACCACTCTGGTGAATTACCACCACGCAATGACTTATGTCAGGATTGAAAGATGCCAGGCTCTCTCCTTCGATCTTCTTTCGATGTGCGCTGTATCGGGCAAGGAGTGAAAGCCATTTTGTCTGAGTGGAATGTCCCCCATGAACCATCTGATTTCGACAGGGTACGTCGCTGCTTTTGGCCTCTATGTCGCGACGCTCATCGCCAGTCTCCTGGAATGGAACCGCCTGTCTCGCATCCTGTCCGTTACGGCCCTGACTCTCACCGGTTGCGTTCTGGCCGGAATCTCCATTGCATCCCGACAACCGCCCATCTTCGAGGGCTTCAGCGGGTTGATGTTCGTGGCGTTTGTTCTTGGAGCCCTCGGCAGCGTTGCGTGCCCCAGGGAAGATAATAGAATAGACGTCAGAGCATGGGCCTGGATCGAGGTCCTCCTCCTCTTTGGCATTACCCTGTTCTTTCCCAAAGACATTCCTCCCCACCGGTTCCATCACACCTATCTCTGGGTGATCCTGTTCCATGGTACCCGAGGGCTGGCCCTGTCCTTTGCCCTTTTTTCTGCCGCCCATTTCATCTCATTTCGAATGAAGCCAGCGCCTCGAAGGGGTAGTGACGCCCTGTTCGGCCGGGGCCGCAACTTCCTTCTCCTGTCGGCCCTCTCGTTCCTCTGCGGGGAGTATGCCGGGATCGTTTGGTGCCAGAACGGATGGGGGGACTTCTGGCACTGGAACCCTGCGTTTTTTCAATCCACCCTGATCATCCTCTGTTTCATGGTTGCCTTTCACATCCCCGGTAAAAACGCCGGCTTCAATGATCTGCGGTCGGTGATCGCGATCATGACGCCCCTTCTCATGCTAACTGTAGCGGTGATCAAGGGGGTATCATGAAGCGGCTAAATGAATACCTCGCGTCCATGCAATTCACGATCGGGATCCTTCTGATCCTGATGTTCTGGCTTGCCTGGGGGATCCTCCTGGCGGAATCCACTGCTTTTCGCGAAGGATTCAATCTTATGAACAGCGTCCTGGCCCCGGAGTGGTTTTCCCGTCCGCAAGGACTCTCGTCGCTCTTGAAGTTCTGGTTCGTTGGACTCTGCGGGGTGATGTCTGTTTTAGGGATCAACCTCATTTTCTGCTCATGGACCAAGATCCTCAAACTCATGAGGAACCGGCAGGCCGCCTCACGACTGGTCATGCTGATCATCCACGTCGTCTTCGGTCTTGTGGCCCTGGGCCATTTCGGAAGCTTCGTGCTGGGCTACCGCTACGAAAACGTCCACCTGAAGGAGGGTCAGACCTTTACCCTGCCCGAAGGACATGCCGTAACCGTCAAGGCGATTCATGGGGGAGAAAACCCGGTGATGTTCCAGTCGCCCAGGGATCAGACGGCCGGTACCTTTGATCCGGAAGCCAACTACTGCGAGGTGGCCCTGATTTACAACGGGGCAGAGGCAGCGCAAGGGCCGGCCTTTTTCTTAAAACCCTTTGTTTACAAAGACATCCAAGTCACCCTGAAGCGCTTCATGTCGCCCAAAGGAAAGAAACATGAAAAGGCCGATGGGTCGAAACCGGTTGCCCGGCTGATCGTCAGCCGGAACCCGGTCAAGAGGGTTGTGTTTGTCCTTTTCCCGGTCATGCTCGCGGGAATAGGCCTCTATCTGGTGATGACGTGGCGCACACGTCCGGCCGATAAGTAACCTATCGTATAAAATGAGGAGGAAGGAAGAGATGAAACGGAAAGGAAGCATGATGGCATGGGCAGCCGCTATCCTCGTGGTGACGGGCGCGGCCTTTGCACAGGAGGAGAAAATGGGGACAGGTGAGGCCCTTACCCAGGAGGAAAAAAAGGCGACGGGTACGGTCCCGGCCCAGGCAGAAAGGACCAAGGGACCCATTCCCGAGGTGGGAACGGTCTTTTCCCTTGGCGAGGTGGTGGTGACCGGCGATAAAGATGCCGTCGAGAAGATCGCCACCACAGAGATCATCGACGAAGAGCGAATCGACCTCACCACATCCAAGAACGTCTCGGATGCCCTCGATACCCTTCCTGGCGTCTTTCTCAACGTGGGAACCCGAAACGAACAGGTCTACAATGTCCGGGGGTTTGATCAACGGTATGTCCCCATCTTTTTTGACGGCATTCCGATTTATGTACCCAATGACGGGTATGTGGACGCAGGGAAGCTTCCAACGGCCAATATTTCGCAGATCACACTGACCAAAGGCAACAGCTCGGTGCTCTACGGCCTCAACACCATGGGCGGCGCCATCAACATCCTCTCCAAGAAGCCTGAAAAGGA
>Ga0172370_10008299_pt1 | contig 12511 bp, 9 predicted proteins | sample LakKiv5m_FD_114538 | JGI IMG/M metagenome (GOLD analysis project Ga0172370, IMG submission 114538) | Freshwater microbial communities from Kabuno Bay, South-Kivu, Congo - kab_022012_11.5m | ecosystem: Environmental > Aquatic > Freshwater > Lake | place: Democratic Republic of the Congo...
CCAAGGAGCAGGTCTGTCATAATGTAAGCCGTTTGTGGAGACATGGCCGCTCTCGCTCTCTTGTGTGTGTGTGTGCTGCCGCTCGGGCTCCCAATTTTTTGCCCACCACTCTTGTCCGGAGCGATCGGCCGCGGAGCTTCGGCTACCTCGGACTCTGTGTCCGTGGAGCCCTGCTCTTCATCGTACGGAGACTCATCGGGACCGAAATTTATATTTTGCTCGGACCTGATCTCCTCTCGAGGCGCTGGATGGGGAATTTCCGAAGAATCCAGCAAAGGCACGGCCGAGTTGTCTTCCAGGACGTTTCCGAAACGATCCTCGATGCGTTTGACCAGGATGGGCTCTACATGGACACCGCTGTTAGGAAAAACAGTGTAAGCCGAGGTAAGTTCTATCGGGGTCACTTCCGAAGTCCCAAGGCTGAGGGAGAGATTGCGTCCGAGGGGAGACCTGATCCCCATCGCTTTTGCCATGCGGATCACGGGATCGAGTTCGACATCATACAAAATCTTCACTGTGCAAATGTTGCGAGAGAGTTCCAAGGCTCGGCGGAGGCTGAGAGGTCCCAAGAAATTTCCCCCCGCATTCCTGGGTTCCCACTCTTCGTCTTCTTTATCGAACTCTATTATTAGAGGCTCGTCGATTATTATTGTGGCGGGGCTGTAACTCTTCTCTTCAATTGCCACAGCGTAGATTATGGGCTTGAAAGCGCTCCCGGGCTGGCGTTTCGCCTGAACCGCGCGATTGAATTGGAAGCGCTCTCCTGAAACACCCCCGACGACAGCTCTTACGTATCCCGTTCTGTTTTCTATTAATACCAAAGCCCCTTGAAGCTGAGGATTGTCATCCAGGGAGAATTCAGGCGTTTCTCCAACGAATTTCGCGAAACGGAGGGCCAGGACGTTACCGACCTTATACGCGGCGGCCGGTCCGTCAAGCCTTACCCTACCTTTGACACGTTTGGTGAAAGCCACTTCCAGCTCTGTTTCCGTCTTCTTGCGGTTAACCTTTGTCACAATTCCTTGATATACACGGCCTTCGGCCCAATTCGGACTGGCCCTGCCTTGAAGGATTTCGCCGATCTGATCGGGAGGTATCGTGTTGACGATTGCGAAATGCTTCTGCCGGGCTTTTATTTCCGCGATTCCCTTCTCCAGGGCCGCTTGAGCCTGACGCTGATAGTCTATCCGGCAGGTGGTAAAGACCTTTAGCCCTTCATTATAAAGCTTCTCCTCGCCGTACGTCCTTATGATGTATCTACGGACCCCTTCGGCAAAATCAGGCACGAGATCAAAAGGCCTTGTCGGGTCGCGTTTCATGACCAACTTCTGCTGCCTGGCCTTTTGATACTCATCTTGGGTAATGAATCCCGCCCTGAGCATGCGTCCCAGGACGTATAACTGCCTCTGCCGAGCTAGTTCCTCGCTCTTGAAAGGATTGAAGCGGGCCGGGCTTGCCACAAGGCCGGCAACAAGCGCGGCCTCGGCAATCGTCAAGTGCTCCACGGGCTTGTCAAAGTAGCTCCGAGACGCTGCTTCCACCCCGTAAGAGCCTTCACCCAGATAAATCTCGTTCAAGTAGACGTGCAGAACCTTTTCTTTGCCCCATGCCTTCTCTATGCGCGGGGCCAACAGGATTTCCTTAATCTTACGGGAAAGGGTCCTGTCTCTGGTTAACAGGAAGTTACGAGCGACCTGCATGGTGATCGTGCCGCCGCCTTGCACAATCCTCCCGGCTTTGACATTGGCCAGCATGGCCCGGCCCAGTGCGACCCAGTCCACGCCCGAATGTTCGTAGAATCTGGCATCCTCTGCAGCAATAAAGGCTTTGGTCACGTGAGGCGGAATCTGAGATTGGTCAACCACAAAGCGCCTCTGCTTGTAGAAGATCCCGATTACTGTGCCGTCGTCCGCGTAGAAGGTCGATACCGTGCGCGGCTGGTACGTTTCCAACCCCGGGATCTGGGGTAGCTCCCTGGAAAACAGAACGTAAGTGCCCAGCGCCGCGCCGCCCAAAAAAACAGGAATTTCCACCAGAAAGATCAGAGGAATTAAGACAAAAGCTGTCAGAAGGCCTTTGCCCACAATATGTTGCAGTGCTCTCTTCATGATAGATGACTTCTTGTGGGGCAGGCTTTCCGAAACTGTCTCAAAACCCCAGGATGGAGATAATCCTGGGTAGGGGCGCTTCGAGAAGCGCCCTAATTTCGGGCGGTTCACGAACCGCCCCTACCGACGGTATGGTAAATTCGTTAGTTTTGAGACAGTTTCTTCCAGCCTGCTATCATCCCTTCCGCAACTAAATGATTACCATTCTTTAGCCACTTTTTTAAGCTGAAATCACCATAAGGTCTCGGGCCTTCACGATTTCTCCCGAATAGACACGTGCTGCCTGACCGACCACGTCCACAACCTCGCATGGAGGGTAGAAGTGCGTCAGCACCAGCTTCTTGGCGCGCGCCCGTGTCGCGATGAGCCCGGCTTCCGATGGAATCAGGTGCCCTGGTTGCTTCAATTCGTCCGGCATGGAGCACTCACATATCAACGCCTCCGTGCCCTGCCCGAGATCCACCAAAGCCTCTGAGAAATCTGTGTCACCTGACACTGTGACAGATACCCCGTCTGCTTCGATCCTGAAGTGCAGACTGGGAAACGAGTGAACAGCCGGCCTCGAACGGATGACCATTGCATGTAGATTCAAGCTATCCGGCGCGCCCGCGTTCATCTCTTCCAAAACCAGCCGATCTCCCTTCGGGACTATCCAATCCCCGTACACTCCGACCAAAGCCCTGTAAAATTGTTCCAAACCGGTCGGCCCTATCAAGTGGAAAGGCTCACCCCGAACGGCTCCATACTCATAGTTTGAGGCAAACAGGAAAGGGACCAGATCCGATACGTGATCAGGGTGAAAATGCGTTATGAGAATTCCGTCGATCCACTTTGAATCTACACCAGCCTCGCACATTCGGCGTAAGGTTCCTGGCCCCATGTCCACAAGCGTCCACGACTCCAGGGTTCGTATGACGAGACCCGAAGCGTTTCGTTCCAAGCTGGGTGTGACGGTTCCACTTCCCAGTATAGTGATTTCCATTGGGTTCCCCGCTTGATTCCTTTCACATTATACTGATGCGCACAAAAAATGTAAGCGTTCACCGAGAGAACACGGAAACCGCAGAGAAAAGTGACCGTCATTCCGACGAAAGTCGTAATCCAGGAAAGGCGGCTGGACCCCGGCTTTCGCCGGGGTGACGGAACGAGTTCTCTGCCATCTCGGCGGTAAGGGACCTGTTGTCTGCAGTGAACCCCTACGCACTTTTGTTAGGATTCCGTGATGGCCTTTTTTGGGCTTGACAACGTTGCAAACCGCATCTACAATAACGCACAATCTAGTGTTGTAAAAGTTAACTGCTGGAAACCGCCCGTGAGTTTGCGCCATGGACTTGCCGGCGGGGCAGTTCTTTGTGTGGTTGAATCGGGGCGACACCCCGTCGCCTTGGTCCGGTTAAGGAGGAAATCCAAATGCGTCGCTATAGGGTTTGGTTGTTGGCAGTCGTGCTGAGCCTGAGCATCCCTATGCTGTCGGCTCCGGCATCGGCGTGGGAATTCACAATGACTGGCATGTATACCTGGGAGTTCGATTACAGGACTCAGTTGGGTACTGCCGGCTTTTTCGGCCAGTACAACCGTGATAACGGGGCGCGAGGCACTGTTATTGGCAGGTTTGCCCCGATGAACGCGTGGCTGGGCATTCAGGCCTTTGACCTGGTATCAGGCTCTGACGCCGCGTGGAATGTCATGTACATGATCAATAACATGGAGTTGAGGATCAATCCCGCGGTGCGCGTCAGGGGCAGCTACTGGATCGGTGAATGGAATCAAGGTGACCGGGCCGGTATCGCGGCCACCGGGTTTTTCGGAGCCACCGACCGCGGCGTCGGGGATCTCGTGGCGTCTGAGTATTTGAACCAAAGGTATCCTGGCGTACAGCGCTCTTTCTCCCCCGGGTACTGGAACCTGCTGTGGCTCACCGCGCAGCTTCCCTGGGGCGAACTCACCTTGGGCAAGAGGCCGTCTACATTCGGGCTAGGCCTTTTCTTCAATGGTGTAGAGAACCGAACATCTGAATCCTGTTCGCTGACCGCGACCTACGGACCACTGCGGATCGGGTTTTCGTTTTATCCGGCGAGGCGGGCGTCGGCCACACAATACTTTAACAACGACTTTGACAAGAATAACGGTCGAATATTCGAAATAGGCATGCCAGCCATGACTTACAGGCAGGGGCCCTTGGACCTCGGCATCATCGCGAACTACGGTCAATCCAACCATCTTGGGGGAGAAGGCGCTTTAGTGGCCCCGACCACAAGAAATAGCACGCGACGCGCGCAGGATTTCGTTGAGTGGTATAGCGTCGCCTATAGCAAGTATAACAACGGCCGTTTCTTCTTCAACGCAGAGGTAGGCTGGTACACATCAACGACCAGATTCAGGCTGTCGGACGCGACCGGGATGAACCCTATAGTAAACAATTTGCTCGCGCTCGATGCGAACGGCTTTAACACACCTGGCACCAGAGATGAATACGTGGAATCCTGGCGGTGGATGGTGGAAGCAGGTGTCCTATGCGGGCCTGCCAAGGTTGCGGCCCTTTATGCATGGTTGGACGGGGCTGACAGGCGGCAAGGTATTCAGATAGATAGGTCGGGCCTAGCGACTCTCCCTGCCACCAGCACAAATGCCACCACAGTATATCGTGCTCCTTCGTCCGTTCGCTCAAACACTGGTGTTTTCCGGCCTTACAGCCTCCTCATGGTCTACTCTTACGGCCTTGGCACCCATATCAACGCGGACACGGGCAACGGCTATGCCGAGGACGCGTCGATTTATGCCGCGAGGGTTGATTATGCGGTGGCCGCGAACTTGAACCTTTTTGGCAGCTTTATGTGGGCCGATCGCGCTTCCAAGAGCGGCTTCGGCTGGGGTTTTATCAGGCCGGCAATTGATGGACAAAGCGCCGTTGTCCTGAACCTTAACTCCAGGAATTTTGCCCCCTCAATCCCGGACACCAACCTGGGCTGGGAGGCCGACTGGGGGTTTGACTGGAAACTTCTGGAAGGCTTGCTGGTCAACGCCACCTTTGCTTACTGGAGGCCGGGTAAGTGGTTTAATCATGCTTGCATCGACAAGAGAATCCCAGATTGGAACGTCGGAACCATTACGAATAACTGGGGCACAGACCCGAGCAGGTCGATAGACCCGATATGGGGCATGGAGCTGAAAGTTGTGAGTGAGTTTTAGCCCTGATTTGGGACATACTTTGTGAGTTCATGACGGAGGGCCAATTAGCCCTCCGTTTTTTATTCTTTGGGTTTTAGTTGGTCATTTGTACAGAATGCCCGTTAATAATTCGATGATGGGTGAACTGTCTTTTGTGGGTCAGGCTTTCCAGCCTGCCATTGGCTGGCTGGACCTGAGATCTTTCACCAGGAGTGATCAGACCAGAAGGCTGTTTTTTCAGCAGCCTGATGAGAATGCGCAGTGAAGGCAGGCGGGAAGAAAGTGTCTCAGATTCATAGCCTGCCGAATTGGACGGGTAGGGGCGCTTCGAGAAGCGCCCTGATTTCGGGCGGTTCACGAACCGCCTCTACGGATGGTACGATGAAATCATCGGTTTTGAGACAGTCTCGGACGGCCCGCCTCACATGCCTGCTTTCAAGCAGCTTCCCAATCCCATTCACTCGGATTCCTGCTGTGGGAGCCATCTTGGCGCTACATGCGGAGGCACGACAAACCTGATGAAAACGCCGGACAGGAGACAGAACACTCCTAGGTAGGCAAAGACCACGTAGAAGTTCCCATTGGTGGCATCTAATAAGTAGCCTGCAAGCGACGGTCCTATGACGCCGGAGATGAACCCATAGGCCGTGAACACCAGCCCGAAAATCGCCCCGAAATGTCGCAGGCCGAAACAGTCCGTGGCAAGTGGAGCTGACACGCCGAACAGGGTCCCGAACGCGAAACCGATGACCGCGGCCAGAATTGCCATGAACGCCAGACTCTGCGAGTGGGGAAGAACAAAATATGCCGCGCCCGCGGCCAGAAAAGTGACACTCATGGTGAAGTTGCGCCCTATTATATCGGACAGAAACCCCGTGACCAGCCTACTGGTCCCGTTCGCGGTATTGAAAGCCGTCAGGAGAATGACAGCGGACTCCAAACTAAAGCCACGTGAAATGCCGAATGCTGTGGAAAGCGTGACCATGGCAATCCCGGCTGCCCCTTGCAACGCCCAGGTGACCCACAGGAACCAGAAACTGCTCGTCCTAAGGCTTTCACTGACCGTCAAAGAATGCCCCAAACCGTGGGGATCTGCCGCCCCGGATGCGGCCCCGCTTTGGGGAAATGTCGTTCTAGGAGTCTCAGTAAACTGAGCCGCGATAACCCCAATCAGTAGGGCAACTACTGCCAGAACATAGTTCATCCAGACATAACCAAGAGAACTCAGAAGAATCCCGAACAAGGGGGCCATCACCGCGGCGGCAACCCCGAACATGAAGTTCACTATGCCCGCCACCAGGCCTCGTCTCGCCGGGAACCAGCGCTGAGCGGTCGTGAGGCCGGGAATGTATACAAAACAGGATGCCGTTCCCATAAGAAAAGCCCATAAATAAAGGCAAGAAAGGTTCGAGGCATGAGCGATCAGGAACATGTCCAAGCCGGACAAGCTTGCCCCAATGGTAATCATCGCGCGGGTGCCGTACTTCTCCTGCCATCGACCGACAAAAAACATGAAGAAACCAACCGCGGCAAGGACAAAGAAGAGAATGTTACCTATTGCTCCTTTGCCCACATGGAAAAGATCCTGCCAGTAAGAAGCCATAACGCCAGGAAAGCCAAAGATGAAGCCCCCCGACCAAAAGATCGCCATCGAGGCGCCGCTTATGGCTAAAATTCCTCTCTTGTTATCCGTCACGCGGTACTCCTTGATGGCAGGCGGAGTGTTGGGAACCTACCGGAGCTTTATATTGAAACTAATTGATCAAGTCCAACGCGGACGATGTACCCTCTCGTAGGGGCGACGCATGCGGCGCCCGAAAGGCCAGGGAACTCCACCAGGGCCAGGCATGCCTCGCCCCTACTCGGAAGGCCCTTGCCCGCAGTTCGTACGATTTTCAACTCGCTTGCGTACGCCTGCTTATGCCGCGGAATCCCACGCCTTTTATTTGGACGTGGTTTCCCCGAAGATGCGTTTCCGCGCCAAGAATTCTCTGTACGAGCCAGAGGTTGGTCTGAACATGGTCCGTGACATGCGGGATAGTGTAATCGGTCCTGCCGCGCGCCAATGCAGCAAAGAGGATCAACTGATCCGCGAGGTGCCGGTCGGTGGCGGCGCCTGAGTCAAGATCTTCGAGGAGAGTCCTTGCCACAAAATCTCCGATGGCTTCAGACCTGCGGCCCGGCGCGCCGGCCTGATCCGCTCCGATCAAGCAACCTGTGTCGGTCTTGGCGCGGGCGAGTAATGCCGCGCCCTTTTGGACAGCCGTGGAATCCTCCAGCATCTCTATTTCGGCAGCAAACCCTCTACGTCTCAATCTTTCAACACACCGTTCGGCCATCCGCCGGCACACTTGCTGTTCCGAGAGGTGCGAGGCCAGGGCAATGCCGCGAACAGTTTTGACCTTGCCCTGCTCCACCCTTTGAAGCGGCTGCAAGGGTTCGGCCAAAGGTTTGATTTCCAGCCTCAGCTTGCCCCCTCCTTTGGGGACGTACCCGGGTCTGATCATCTTCAGGTGCACGTCCGCTCCCATTTCGCGTAGCAGCGGAAACAGCACTTCCTTGACGTGGAAAAAGCTGGGAGCAAAGTCCTGAAAGAGTCCGCCGGTGATGATGAACCGTGAAGGCTTTTCGGCAAACAATGCCACGGGCATCAAAGTAAAAGCCAGCATCGTTGTTGAGCCGGCAGTTCCGATATCGAAATGAAACTCCCCGCCTTTCAAGGTTCCGCCGGGTTGGTACAGGATCTCTTGGGAGCTGATTTCCGCCCCTTCCAGGTCGCCGCCTGAAACCAAGGCGCAGGCATTCGCCGCACTGAGATGCTGAGGCCTCAGTCCGGGTTTGGGACGCTTCTCACGAATGCGGGTAATGTGGAGACGCTCCTGCTTCAATGTTGCGAGAGCCATCGAGTACCTGAGGATGGTGCCGCTTCCGGAATATGCAGTGCCGTCGATTTCGATCATGATGTCAACGGAATATACGGGGGAAACGTTTTTGTGCAAAGAAGTTTCCCCCGTGCCCCGTAAAAAAACTCCTTGTTTTGCCCAGTGGGCAGAATACAGAAGTTCTGGAGAGGGGTGTGAGGAGGAACCTTTTCACAAAAAGGTTCCCCCCGCAATTTCCTCAGTCACGCAATCGGGCTCGTCGTGATCAGCCTTGTTAACACGAGTGCTCACGGGATGGCTCTTCAGCCGGTCTGATGGATAGGATTGCAGGAGAGGCTTCAGGAGCTTCGGGTCCTTTACATGAGGGTCAAGCCAGCGGTCGTAGTCCTTCTCTTTTAGTATTACCGGCATTCGGTCATGAAGAACTCGCACCAGTTCGTTGGAATCTGTCGTCAGTATGGTGCATGATTCAATGACCTCACCGTCGGGGCTCTTCCAGTGCTCCCACAGTCCCGCGAAGGCAAAGGGCTCTCCATCAGCCGCTGTGATCAGGTAGGGTTGCTTACCTTTCTTCGGTTGACGTTTCCATTCATAAAAGCCGTCCGCAGGAATGAGGCATCGCCTATACTTAAAAGCCGCTCTGAAGGCCGGCTTTTCTACTACTGTTTCGGCCCGGGCATTGATCAATTTGGGCCCGACTGAACGATCTTTGGCCCAGGATGGAATCAATCCCCACTTTGCAAACACCAGCGTTCGCTCTGGTTCATTGGGTCGGAGCCGAATTATGGCGACCAATTGGGTCGGAGCAATATTGTATCGAGGCTCAAAGAAAGGCTCTTCCGTGAGTCCGAATTTTTCAGCCAGGCTCCTGCCCGGTGTCATAAGTACAAACCGCCCGCACATTTATCCCCCCGGAACAGCCGGAAAACGAGGAGATTTCGGGAAGCCCCTTTTCTTGTAAGTAGGTTCCCCCACAAATTCCTTCTTTACAGGCCCTTAGTGCCGGATCAAAGTCGATTTGGGTCGTGCCTCTCTATGTAATCCAAGACCTCGCGGCCTATTCTTGAATGTAGTTTTATCCTACCATAATCGAGGGCCACGTTGTTCAGGTATTGCAGAATCAGTGTGTCGGAGCCTGACTCTCCAGGAAGAATGGCCGAAAAGAAGAAGCCCAACTCCTCAAATTGTAAAGTAATGCCGTATGTAGTCAGATCACCCAGATTAAGATACAGTGTAATCACGTCAAAATGTTTGCGACACAGTTCCTTGAGCCTGGATCTGACTTCAGCGACAATATTTCTCCCACATTCTTTTATTTGCAGGGTTGCAAACCCACTCGGCTCGAACAGCGTCGATTTGGCGACCAACACATGGTTGGTCTTCAGAGCGATTTGGCGTCGAGGGCGGGGCTCTCGCATTTCAGGCGTCGCACCCAGGTTGCGGTACAGTTTTGCCACAAAGCTTTTGTGATGGGGTGGGGCGTACAACTCAGGGCGCGAGGGAGTCCCGAGGTATTGATACTCCACCGTGAATGTTTCACGCTGGCTAAGCGCCTCATCGATTTTTTTAAAGGAAACGGTCGAAGGCGCGTAGGCAAGCATAATCCCGCAGTTCCGGAATCCCAGTCGATACGAAACTCTCTGTGAATAGGTGTGGCTGGTCACTGCGCGGACGTAGAGTCCGGTAAGTCCTCTGAATTTGGCCTGCTCAATCAGGAACTCGGCCAGCTTTCTCAAGCAGCCCTGTCCACGAAATTCAGGCTTGACAACAGCCTGACCCATTTCAGCTATCGATGCCCCGTCAGGCTCAAAGAAAATGGCGCAATGGCCGGCCAGATCGCCAGCTTCAGTGACGGCAACCGCTGACACTATTTGGCCGCTCCGGTTCAGCTCGATCATGCTTTGTGGAAAGTACATGAGTGGATAAAAATACGAGTAACCATAGGCTTTGTAAGCCGTGCGGGAAACTTCCACCGCATCTGACGGCTTCATCAGCCGTACATCGAACGGGATTCTTTTTTGCCGCCGTGGCCTGGCGACAGTAGGAGGCTGGAATCGCTCGAGTTCGCAGGCATCGAAATAATCCGTAATGTTCTTTCCCTTCAGGAATTTTACGAGGTGGGTTTCCTTCCCATCAGGCCCCAGATACCGCATGGAGACTGCATCCATCAAGTCTCTCATACGGACGATGCCACCCGCGTGATCTTTGTCAGAGTCAGCTGCGAGGTCAGAATCTATAATAGGCTGAGGATCAAAGGGCAATCCCTTTTCCTTGACGATTACTTTGAGACCCACCGGGATTCTTTCGCATGAAATTTCAAAGGCCTGGCGTTCAGGAGGTTCGAAGGCGTGTTGAATCACGTTTTTCACTGCCTCAGTCACCGCACCGGCTATCTTCTGCTGATCGGTCTCGTCGAATCCGAGTTTTCTTGCCACCGCGCGGACATAGGCTGCTGCCACAACTATAAACGAAGGGTCATTGGGGATTGACAATTCAGAATACTCACATCTTGATTCCAACTCTGTCCTCCAGGCCCGGAACGGTGTTTGTGCTTCGGGCTTTCAGCCATTCCCTTAGCAGCAACAACCATACGGGGATGTACTCTAACCATACAATGTAATAATCAAAAATCCCTACCCTATCTATGGCCTTGAAATGGAATCGCAAATAATACAAACACAATAGCGCGCTCAAAAGCACAAGAGAAACGCGGGGTCGTACGGTCAGGAACGGGGCCAGCCATAAAAAATACCACGGGAACTGTGTCGGGCTGAGCAAGAAAACTGCCGACACCACCAGCAGCGACCTCTCCCACAGATCGACTTGTTCACTGCGCCTGCTTACGGACACCCACGCTATCCCGACCACCACTGCTGCCGCGACAATCACGCGGGTAACCAACTGAACCACACCTTCGTCCCACACGAAGATTCGCCCGAGCAATTCGACGACCCAGAATAAGAGCATGTATAGGGCGTCATTCATCTCCCAGCTTTTCCCGTAAGCCGCGAATCCTAAGCTTTGGTCAAGGCCGGAGAAATAAATAGGCAAGAACATCACAGAGCACGCGGCTACAAACAGTCCCGCAGGAAGCACCATGCATCTGGGGCGGCTCCACAAGGGGGCCCAGATCACAGGAAGAAGCACGACCGGCCAAAGCTTAACGCCAACAGCCCCAGCGAGGAAAATCCCGGCGGCGTTGTGTCTATTGCTCGCACTCAACATCACAGCGCACATAACTAATGGCAGCGCCATTACATCCATGTGCGCGGTATTGAAGACCTCTCTTATTACAAGGGGATTCCACCAGTAGATTGCGGACAGTGTGTAAGGCAGGTTCAAGTTCTTAAGAACCACTAAGAGCAAGAGCAAAGTAGCCGAGTCGAAAACTGCCAATACGAAGCGCCACGTTAATAGGCTCCACGGCTTAATAACGTAGGCCGCTGCAAACAATGCCTGTGCCACGGGAGGATAAATCGTGCGCAAGTGCGAGTAGCTGATCCTGTGGATGACGTTCCCGGATTCCCTCGCCAGTTTGGCCAGATCAGGCAAGGTTGAGTCCGTAGCCTTTTCGGCTTGATCCGGCGAGTACCGATAAGGATTCATTCCATTAGCCAGCACGGCGCCGTCCCACATGTACCGGCAAAAGTCCGTTTCCAGCATCGGTGTGGAAAACATGGTCACGGCCCGAAGCGCGATTCCTATTCCTATCAGCCACGGAAAGACCGTCTTGCTTGCCTGAATGGTGAATCTTGAGCAACATACTGTCACAACAAATACCGCCCCTGCCACAAGCTGAACCGCAACCAGCGCTAGGACTGGCTTTTCCGTCAATGGCCGCGTGTATGCAAATTCGCCAGATATCCAAGCGAGTACCGCATGAAGCCCCAGCAGCGCCAAGCCGCCCAGGATCCAAGCGGGAAAGCCCTTGTCATAAGTTTGACGGGAAAAACCCGGCTTCCTCGACCCAAGGCTGCAATGATCCTCAAAGGTTTTGTCTCTTTGCATTTGGAATTCAACAACCGAGCATGATGGTTTGGGTGCTACTGCTGGCTTGTCCGGGAGTGGCACCCTTTGCACGAAAATTATACCAATGCGTTTTCATACGAGTGATTTTGAAAAGCGGGTACGCGTCCGGCCCTGGCAGATCTCCTTTGCTACGAACGGCAAGACCTGACTTCGCTCCGGAGATCTGCCAGGGCCGGCTTCACCCTAGGTCACTTCTTTGATCGCGCATTTCTATGTGAATACCTCTGTGTTCAGGCTGAGGGGCTGGGGTACGTTCTGTGAAAAATGACCCCGCAGCGAAGCGTCGGGGAGTCCTTATTTCTTTTTCGGGGACCGCTCATGGAA
>Ga0172370_10008301_pt1 | contig 12510 bp, 16 predicted proteins | sample LakKiv5m_FD_114538 | JGI IMG/M metagenome (GOLD analysis project Ga0172370, IMG submission 114538) | Freshwater microbial communities from Kabuno Bay, South-Kivu, Congo - kab_022012_11.5m | ecosystem: Environmental > Aquatic > Freshwater > Lake | place: Democratic Republic of the Congo...
GCCTCTCTTCGCATGTGGGCGTTGTAAAACTAATACAAAATTAGTTCCTGATGTTCATACTTTCATAGATAATTACAAAAAATGTTTACCCATAGCTAATTCCTCCGATGTAGTATTGATCTGTTCTGCTATCAGGCTGGATGCGCTTACAGCAACATTCTGCGGAGCACTTGGTGAAAATTTTTATATCACGCCTGAAGGATTTGTCACTTCATGCACTGAAGTTTCATCACCTGATGAAACTTTGTCGAAGTTTTTCTTTATTGGTAAATATGATCAAGAATCCAAGGGATTCATATTTAATAAGAATAGAATAGATTTTTTAAGTACAAGGAATGTATATAATATGAATGGATGTCGAAATTGTATTGCAAAATGGCATTGTGCGGGTGGTTGCCCTGCCAAATCAATTCAGACTGGTGAGTTATTTAACTCATTAGGAACTGATGATTGTCAAATTGCGCGGGATTTGACCGAATATTATGTAAGAACACTAGCACAAGAAAAGAATATTGACTACCCTCAAATCAAAATAAAAAATATCACCAATCAATTTCCAGAAGGAGTGTGTTAAATGGAAAAACTAAAATCTCCGCCTGATTATTCTTTGCAGAAAGTTCAAAATAGTATAAAGAAGAAAAAGAATAATTACGAATCCAAGATACTATATGCGGTTAAACTTGAAGTAGATCCCACCAATCCGAGTTGTGTGAAAGGAGACTGCTGTAAGGATTGTGGTGGACACCATTATGGTGGATAGCTAAAGAACTTGTAGTTTGTAGAATTAGAATGTTGTTCTTTGAAGAAAAGGGGTCAACTATTATTATAAATTATGAGCTTTTTTGAGCATGAATAAAATATTACGAGCATAAATGGAAAGTTCTGAAATTCAAACGACTAACAAATATCCTCAGGCATCTATCAATGATTGTTTTAGTAAAACAAATAGCCTCACCGTTTTAGTCGAACCGACCTCAGACTGCAATCTAGATTGTGCATATTGTTATAAGGGTAAGAAAGTTTCGAAACGTATGTCATTAGATATCGTTGAGAACATGCTGAAGAAAGTAATATTGTATAATAATTTAAACGACACTTATTCTACTTTTGTTTGGCATGGTGGGGAACCTACAATGATGGGTACAAAGTTCTTTGAAGCAGTATTTGACTCCCCAATCTGTAAGACTTCAAAAAATCCAGTTGGTCATACAGTGCAAACAAATGGGACTTTGCTTACTGATGAATTATTAGATGTTATTGCAAATCATGAGGTATCAATTAGTATAAGCCTTGACGGACCTCCGGATTATCATAATGAATTGAGACCCTATAAAAATGGGAAGCCATCGTACAATAAAATCATTAAAGGTATCGAAAGTGCAAAAGCTAAAGGTATTAAAGTCGGCATTTTAATGTCGATCAGTAATGATAATCTAGAATATATCAAAGATATGTTTGACTATTGCAGGACAAATAATTTTACCTTTGGTATAAATCCAATAACTTCTGACTTGCACTCTTTACATGAAAAAATTGAAGTGACACCAAATAATTATCTCAACGCTTGTATTGAAGTATTTGATTTATGGTTTTACCAAAAAGACTTTTCGATTCAAGCTAATCCAGGTTTCGGTATAACAAGACACCTATTGTCTAAAGGTCAATTATCTGACTGTGTTAATAGTGAAAACTGTCAAATGCATTTTATCTCTGTAGGTCCTGAGGGTGATATCTACCCGTGTAATAGATTTTATGGTATCGCTGATTTTGTATTAGGCAATATTGTCCGGGATGATTTAAATGATGTATTAAATAGCAAAAGAAGATTAGAATATATAAACCGAAACGCATCTAAAATAAAGGAATGTGCAACTTGTGCGATATCAAAATATTGTAATGGAGGATGTATGCATCACGCAATTGTTCATTACGGCTCAATTTATTCTCCAGACCATTTATGCATAGTATATCGCGGGTTGGTTGAGCACGCAATAAAAAGGTTACATCAAAATCTAATTAATTGAATTATTTAACATAATAATAAGTAAGGTTAAGATTATGGAAAAATTAACTGAAGTTTTAATTAAAACTGAAGATCTGGTCCAACAGCCTGAGGGCATTAAAAAGATTGAACTTCCTGCTCTCAAGGAAGTTATGGAACATGTTGCATCAACAAAAGGATCTAAGAATTATTACACAAAACATACGGCACATACTCAATCGAATACCAAAGCGTGTCCAATGGGTTGTATCGGTGGGTGATAGTAACTTTTTGAATGAATTAATAATTATAAACAATAAATTTTAAGAAATAATAACCGTCTTAAAATACGGTTTTGGGAGATACAACTCTCAAAACTATTATTCTTAAAATTTAATTAATTCCAATTTTTAATAATTAACTTAATTAACTGAATTCTTCTAGAATAAATAAAAATACTCGAGGATTCATATTTGTTTTTTTCTAACTATACAAAAGGGAGATTAGCGTAATGGCTTGGGTTGGTATTCAAGGACAAAAATGTCCTAAGTGCGGAAGTTCTTATACTGATGAAGTACAAAAACCACTTAGTACACCAGATTTAAGGGAAATATATTTGAATTGTTTTAAAGGTGGAGAAGAAACATTCTACGATATATATAAGAGAGTTGGGAATTCTTTAGTAAAGGTTTAAAATGGCTTGATGTTAGAAATTAATTTTAAACTTCTGCTTTAGACATTTTTGATTAATTGCGTCCCTATAATTTTATAAATAATTAATTTTTTAGTTGGAGGTAATATGAGTGAAGATCGTCTTAAAGAACTTGCTGATAGGATGGGGGTTACTCAATCTGAAAAGGATGAAATACTTAGAGGTTTAAGAGCTGCGCAAGATGGTCGCGAGAGTGATTTACACGATTCAATAAATCGAGTAATCGATATGAAAAAAAGTCCTTATAGATTTGTGTGGTTATGGGGACTTGCAGGGTTTATTATCGGTTTAATTATAGGCGGATTCACGGCAGCAATAATTATAGCTTTAATAGCTATTGTAATAGGATTTGCAGCGGCGAAAAAGTAAACTAATTAGATTTTTTTTCGTTTTTTTATCTAAGAACTTTACAGTTTTTAAATATGATATCAAGATTGGCATAATAGTAATTTATAAAGGGTGTCAGTTTTACAATATTATTATATCTTTTGCATGTTAAATAACACAGTTGGAAATGATTTCAGAAAAAGAATTAATGATGAAATAAATTCATTGCCCAAAGAAATTCCAGAATCACTTCACCATATCTCTCAAGGCAATTATGAACTTGCTTTCAACATTTTAAATTATTGTATTCAACAAGGCCAAGGTTTAGGGACCCCATATTGTTTGCAAGGTTACTGTTTATCCCAAACAGGAAATGAAAAAGAAGCTATAAATTTGTGCGTTAAGGGAGAGGCAGTTGGAATTAATGTTTTGGGAAGTTGGTACTATTATGATGTGATGGTAAGGGCTTTGAATAACATTAATGATTTGGAGGGAGCATTAGAGACTGTCAACGAAGCCGTAAATTTCTTTATCGAAAATAACTCGCCTGGAGATCAGAGTGATCATCTTGCTAGAAAAGCTAATATACTAAAGCAAATGGCTGCACCACTCTCAAGAGACCTGACAAAACAATCGATTGCAAAAGAATATATAATTGGCTCAATAGAAGCAATTTGTGAATCAATATCTAAATTTAATGATGGTTGGGAAGTGTTAGATGAAGAACTGCAAGCTATAGGGAGAATATCCGGTAGAGTAGATGTGAAATCCAATGATTTACCTTTCTTATATCAACTTCCAAACATCTCTTTCTTAGTAGAAAAATATTATACCTCGAAGGTTTTAAATCAAAATCTTATTCTTGAAAATTACAATCTTGCTGTTGATAAATTCAACGAAGGCAATAAAAAAGAAGCTGCACAACTCTTTGATATTGCATTTTCCCATTGTACTGTAATTTCTAATGAAGATCGGGCTTGGAAAGCTATAGTTGCTTACAGATATGGAGTATGTATTTTGAAATTATATCATATCGAGAATATTTCTAATCTAATAAATTTAAGTGAGGAGATTAAATCGGCAATTGAGAAGATTAGCAATCTTTGGAGCTTCACTTTACAAACTTATGGTTCTTTAGATAAAAATTTTATTAAAGATTTTGATCAACGTCTTCCACTATCAACTTCAGTTAAGAATATTAAGGAAGACAGATTAATGCAATAATTTGCATAATAATTTGAAAAGATTATTGCTTAATTCCCGATCCAAAATCCGTATATATTTTATTAGGAAACAAAGCAATGACTTTGAATCAATTATAAATAAGCAATTAATAACTTAATCGTTTTATAATTCTCAACCATCTTGAAAGGAATAAATTATGAGTACTGTCTTAATTATTATTGCAATAACTATCCTACTTTACTTCGTATTTCGTAGCAAAAAAAAACCAACTTCGCCGGACACATCAACTAGACAAACTCAAAATGTAAGATCAGAACCGAGAGATTATTTGAGGGAAGCAACTGGATTTGTGAATGCACCTGCACCATTAGGTGAACTGATTAAAACTAAACGGAGAGAGGTTATACAAAATCTAATTAATCACCTAAATCTTGATGCTGATATCAATCACGAAACCGGAATCCCTATGGGACCAACGATTCGTAAAGCAGCAGCATATGCACTAGGACAAATTGGTGATGTTTATACGGTAGATGTATTAACAGCCAGACTTAATATTGAACAAGCCTCTGGAGTAAGGGAAGCTATAGTGGCTTCTATATCTGCGATTAACATAGCTCCAGATCCTGAATATACACAGTTGGATAGACGCAAAATTATTGAAGATGTATATAATAATAGAAGATCTGCACAATTGTCTGCTTGGTCTAAATAAAAACTTTATCTTACGAAGGGAGTTCAAGATGGCCATTTATAATATCATTAATTTTTTACGGAGCGCAGAAATTTTGATCAATCCGGATATCCAGGAGCGGTCCCTCTATCCGTTTACGATGCAATGCGCAAAGAAGTTTTTTGACAACTTTGTAAATGACTCTTTTGATTTTGATGGATATGTTGGATCAATAGTTATCTATGATGGAAAAGAAAACCTACCTAGACATTCTTATGCGGCTGGTTTTCTCTTTTCGCAGCGTATTGATGAAATTAATAGTCTTGGAATTTTTCCTGATCCTATAGGATCGATTCAATTTGAATATGGTGGTAATACAACAACACCATATATAAGTGTTACAACTTTAAGGTGATGGAAATCGCAAATATTTTTCGATATTGAATTACCAAAGACTGGAATTAATTCATTATAAGTTAAATAGTATTCCACTATCATTTTTAATCAGTGGAGTCACAAATGACAAATTTTGCTCCTTGCCCAATATGTAGTGAGCTAATAGATTGTGGAAATTTTTTTTAAATGCCCTGCTTGCAAAACTATTGATGAATCATTTGATATTTTCAAAATCTGCGGACATTGCAAATTTGCTCCAAATTTTATTGATTGGGATGATGTAACTGAGTTAAGCTCAAGTTGTTCAGAATTTGAAAATAAAGTAATGGCCCAGTCTCTCGTCATAAAAATATTACGACAAGATGAATTATATTGTCCTAAATGTGAACTAGGCATAATTCAGATCCAATTCCAAAGTAACTTGAATTATATCCACTGGTTTTGTGGCTCCTATGGAAAAGATTTTACAAAGGAAAGTCAGAAGCAGATTGGAGTTTCGGAAGGAAAGTTTTGGGAGAACCGTTAAGTTGGATTCTTTTATGTTAACATATTAGTTGAACTACTGAATTAAAAATATTTCAATAGCGATTTCATAGTAACTGAAAATAATTTTATCAATTATGGCCACAAAATTAAAAACGTTATAAAGGTCCAATATTGAAAGCAATATTTATTATTCAGATGACGTAGATTCTTGTCGATGAAAAATTAATCTAACTTTAATATCATTCCATCAAGTAGGTCATTTACTTTTTCCACTTCCAAAACACCAATCACATCTGACGTAACCATCGGGTAAACCTGAGTAACACTGTGCTATGTTCAGCAAGGTTCCTGTTCCATGACATTTTTTACAATTATCATCAAACGCTTTCGGACTGAAGTTAGAAATTGAATAAGAGTGGTTTATATTAAAATCAGTTCTTGAATTGCTGCACCCTTCAGTAAAATCATGAAATTTTTTACAAATTGTACAATACATATTTCTACGGCCTCTTAAAATTATTTTTATTAAATGATATATTGATTACAAGTTCTGAAACACTCACATATCGTAATTTTAAATGTTTTGGATTGTTGTTCCACGGAATTATTAAAAAATAATAATTCCTTGGAATATCAAATAACTCAAGAACTAGTCTTTTATATTTTTCTCTCTTTATCTCTTGTGAGAGATAACTTAAATAAAATTTTTCAATCCAATTAATTGCATTCTTCTTACCTGTTATTTCAGCGAGTTTTTTTTCTAGCTTATATTTATAAGATACAGAATTACCAAATGTAATTTTTATTTCACTTGCTAACCAAATCTTCTGTAAATACTTTTTATACATAAAATTAAAGACCAATAGGATAAGTTTTACTATTTGAATTATCCTTTATTAAGATTCTTTTTTCACCGCAAATCCCGAGCACTAATAAAACTAAATCATCTAGTTTCTTCCAAGTTTTTGATTGGGTTCCATAAATCCATTTAAAACTTATTTTGCTATTTCCCCTTTCAATCTCCAACCGAGTATTTATGCCAACTAGTGCATAATCAACAGATGGAGCTATATTAATAATTTTAATTGAACTTAATTTGTCGTAGAACTCCAAGTACTTATTCCAGGTAATGTTTACTTTTTTAGTACTACTTCGCTTTTTAGTGGATGCCCTTACTTGAACTTGAAAAAAGCGAATTTGTTTTTTTGTATGCCCATCAAAATTACTACGATATGAAATAAGCATACTTATTCCTTTACTTGGATTGTTCACCGAAATTTCAACGTTTCCGCTCCAAGAAAAATCTTTTATTTCAGCAAATATTTTTGAGTTTAATTTTGTTTTTTGCATAGCCATTCTTGGGGCTCCTAATTAAGTATAATTTTTAATTTATTTAGTAATCAAATTTATATATTGCTTATCAGAGTAACACTCCCAATTTTCTAATCATATTAAAATTCATCATTTGTCAAATGATGGATCAGTACTTAATGCTTTTCTGAGAAATCATTAATAATAGATCAAAATAAATTGTTAATCCTTATTTCAAAGCCGCATTTAATTTCTTTGCTATCCGGATCATAATATGCCCACATATATGGGCCATATAGATTAGCTAATTTGTAGCAGAATTCTTTCATATAATTCCAATTTCCAATATGAGCCATATAAGATGAGTCAAGCCCCCAGAGTAAATTCCTTTCAACTTAACTAAGTACTTTCGATTCAAATTCTGGATACCTTATCTCCACAAGAATATCGTTGTCATTCTACCTTTCTGTACCAACGCAATTGCTTTATTCTCTTTTATTAGGATAAAAAGGAATTTCTCTTTATTGATAATTAGCTTTGTAATCATAGCAATCCAGTTCAATAATAATTATTCTTATTTAAAAATGTACCTATGTGAGAAATTTAATTTAGGATCATATTTTTATTCTTTCTGGAGACTTGAATTAATACAAATCATCTGACTCTATATTAATTAAGAAAATTTTCTTGATAATTTTATAAGACCTCACTGCAAAAATCATAATTCAATTCTGTTTCTCCAATTTCAATTTATTTTATTTATCTGTTAACACAAATACTATTAATTTTTTTTAATATTTGTTTAACAATTTACCTTAGTTCATTATTTCGGCAATTTATTTTTAAGTCAATTTCACTTAAATATAAAAATGATTAATTTTTATTGAGAGTAATTAGATTTATTGGAAAGTTCTATGATGAATAAAGAATATGAAATAAAAGCAGTTCTTAAAGTTGGAGGAAATTCTCTTCTCAAAAACCTTCTTTGTCCTTTTTGCCTTGATGAGAATTCTCTAATCATTGAAGGCACCCAGATGATGATGATTGGAAGGAAAGAAAAGTTAAGTTACGTTCGATTTTGCACATTTAAGAATAAAATCTATAAAATGGTAAAATCACTTTTTTTTGAAACATATATTCAAAGTCCAAAGTCTTTTCGAAGAGTAAAATATATGCTGAATGCAAAATGCCAAAGTTGTGGTTTTAGTACTGATAAAGTTTTATCTAAAGATAATATTCATTACATAGTTCAACATAATCTCTATCCGGGTGATCTTTCGATAAGCGGCTTTCCTATTAATTGGCTTACAAATCGAAAACAATTTAATTTGCTGTTGAACAAAAAGAGAACTACTACAAAAAAGAAATCTTCTATCTACCATATTTACAATTCGCCCATTTCGTTTAAAAAAAACTATTTGAAATCACAGTTAATTAGTAGAACATCTCCGGGATTCTTGTTCGGGGATAATGTTCTGAATTTGGAACAAGCTTTTCCTTTATTAGAATTATCATATTATCTTTATTTTATAAACAATTCTCAAATTGTTGGAAAGCTCTGTAAAAATTATAAAGATATATTTTGGGCAAAAAAGGAGAGGCTCAGATATAAGCGTTCTTATCAAAATGCGGAAGAAAATTTAGACGCTAGCTATGATATAGCAATTAAAAGGTCTTTAAGCTTACTGGGAAAAGAATTTAGAGGAGATAAAATCCTTGATCTTTCAGATTCAAATATTAGGATGGCCTCAATACTGCATCCTCAAAATGTACCTTTTAGTTTTCCTAAATTTATACGCAAACCAGAAAAAACTTTTTCTAACATCAATTCTGATTATAAATGGAATAAAGGAAGTATGGAGTCATTTTGGCGCAATAATCGAGTATTAATAAAAGAAAAATTGCCAAGAAAATTTCTTTGATTATCTTTAATAATTTGAGGCTATTTTGATATGTAAATTCCATTTTAAATTTTTATGAAAAATGAAAATTATAAAAAGATAACTGACTTTAAGTATTCCTTAATTGGTGAATTGCACGAAGGTTTAATTTTAGTCAAATCACAGAATAATAAGTACGGATTTATTAATCTTGAGGGTAAAGAAATAATTCATCCTGCTTACGATTATGCTACTGATTTTAAGGAAGGACTTGCTGCTGTTAAGTTAGATGAATCGTGGCAGTTTATCAATCAGCAAGCTCAAGTTGTAATTTCTGTAAATTACGACGAGGTATCCAATTTTTGTGAAGGCAGGGCACTCGTTTGTTCGAGAGCATCCTTAAGTCGATTATATAGTAATAAAGTCTATGGTTTTATTGATAAATCGGGTACTGAAGTTATTAAATTGAATTATGATTTTGCTTGGGAGTTTAGAGAGAAAAGAGCTGCAGTTTATAAAGATGGTAAATGGGGTTTTATAGACCTCGAAGGAAAAATAATTGTTGAACCAAAATATAATTTTGCACATGAATCCCGAAATGATTTAGCCCCTATTCAGCTTAAAGAAAGATGGGGAATTATTAATTTAGAGGGAGAAGAATCAATCCCTATTATTTATTCAAATATGATTCAGACGGAGAGTGAACTGATTGGGGTTGAATTAAATGGGAAGTGGGGATTTATAAATAGAAATAATGAAACTGTAATCCCATTTAGATATGATAATGTTGAAATGGGTTTTAACCAGGGAATTGCTGTTATTGAAATCAATGGGAAGTATGGTTGTATAAATAAAAAGGGTACAGAAGTTATCCAGATAATTTATGATGAAATTAAAGAAATGTACGATGGTTTGATTGCTGTGAAATTGAATGAAAAGTGGGGATTCATTGACCAACATAACTCAATTAAAATCCCATTTGAATATGATAATGTTACCTCTTGTTACGATGGACTGATCGGTGTAAAGTTGTGTGACAAATGGGGATTTATTAATAATAAAAACCAGACAATTACAGAATTCGAATTTGACTTTGTTAAAGAATTTATTTCTAACGATGTTGCCCCCGTTTTTGTTATGAATGCTTGGGGATTAGTAAAAGTGAATATATAATAGATTTAACGAAAATATAAATATGTCTGAAATCAACCAAAAAGCCTTGCAACTTCTTGCTGAGATACACGAAAAGAAAGGTGAGATCGATTTAGCTATCAAAGAATATTTTGAGGCTAATTACCCTGAAGAGGCATTACGACTTATTATAAAAGAAAATAATTTGGAGCTTTATTTTAATTCATTGATTGATAAATTTGATTATGCCTACTTATATAATTTAAGTGCAAAACAAGACTATTCTGATGGAAAAATTATAAGCAAAGTAAATTTTGAACTTGAAAATCTAATATATAAAAAAAACTTACAGCTTATTGAGATAAATGAAAATGCAGATTACCAACAATTCAAATTATCCAATTTGATTTTGAAATGTATTTTATTAACAGATAAGTTAAATATTGATGAGCTAGAATCTGCTATCCAGAAAATGGATGATGTGCTTTCAGAGCAAACGGAAGAAACAGAAAGAGATTTTTTAAAGTTACTTACACTTATTGGGATGACTAATATAAGTGGCAATTTGGAAAATCTCAGCTCAATAGCAAATCTTGCATTTAAAGTTTACAGCCGAGATAAAGAAGAATTTAAATCATATGCTACTAAAATATTGATTGTTCTATCTTCTTTAGATGATTCGATATCAAGTGATAATAAGATTAATTTTGATAATCAACTTGGAGTAGACGATTTCAATAAGTTATTTTTTGAAATATTATCATCTATCAACTTTAATAACGCAAAAGATAAAATTTATCACCTATTGAGTCGACCTTCTGATTTAAAGATAATAAAAACTCATTTACCTGTAAAATCTGAAAAAGGACTAACAATTCTATTATCAAACCTGAGTTTATTTTCGGTCGAGTTATTTGTCTCAACTTTTTTGACTTTTCAATTAGAACTTATTAACGCCACAACTAATAACATTAAAAAAGGTTTATTGGAATTAACTCAAAATAAGGTAACTCAGGAAGTAATGGATAGTTACCATAAGTTAATGGATTTAATAAATAATGAATTTATAAAGAATCTTAATCAGGATTTTCAAATATTAATATTACTTCTTTTGATGAGAATTGCATTTCTCGCTGAAAATTGGGAGGATTTTGATTACTTCAAAACTTTGGTTGGCGATAACTACGATATGAATGATTTTTGGGAACATGTTGCGGAGGAAAAATTATGAATGAGAATAGTAAGAAAAAATTGGAATCTCTTTTAGCTTATTATAGAGATAAAAAGCTAAAAGATAACGAGACTGAAATTTTATCGATGTTAGGTAGACACAAAGAGGCAGCACGTTCCTATGAAGAGGCAGGTAATAGTAAGTTTAATAACAAAAAATTTGATGAGGCATTTAAATATTTTTCAAAAGCTTCTGATTCCTATTTTAAAGCGGGGGATAAGGCAAATCGCAAAGATTGTTTTGAGTTAGCAGTTAAGTGTGAAAGCTTCTTAATCAATAAAGAAAGTAATATATCCCGAACTCAAATTGCAGATTCGGTTATTAAATTAAAAGATGGCTTAAGTGAAGCTATTGTTGAAAATGCAAGAATCCGTAGTGGTCAGGATAAAATGAATTATGAATTGCTTTCCTCATCTATCAGAGAAAGTGCTTTCAATTTTGCGAAGGAACTTAAAGAAGCAATAATCGTTAAGGCAAAAGCTTTAACAGAAGGTTTTAAATATTTAGCAGATAGTCAAAAACTTGACTTTGAACGACTTGGCGAATCAATAGTTGATGGCTTTACCAAATTATCTCTTGCTGAAAAAGAATCTGCATTGATAAAAGCCGAAGCATTATTAAGAGGTTTCAATAGTTTGTCTGAGGCACAGAAGCAAAATGCAGTTTTCAATGCTCTATCGACCTTAAGTGGTTTTAATCAATTATCTCAAGCACAAAACGAGTTCTCATCTGTCTTCTCAAAAGGTATGACAAATCTTTCCGAAGCAACTTTACAGAATGGATTAGAAGTCTTTGGAGGATTGAAACATTTAGCTGAAACGGAAAAGTTGAATTCTTATTTGCATGACAAGACGTTAAAAGATATAAGTAGTAAAGAATCTCAAGATAAACTTGAACAATCGTTAATACTTCAAAGAACCCTTTTTGAAACTGCGAAATTAGTAGGAACTGGAATGACAAAGCCAGCTATGCGGATTGCAAGGTCTGTTAGAGGAGGAATATTTTCAGAAGGATTCTCGCGTGGTCTAAAAGATTTATTATCTGCCGGGTTGTTTCGTAAAGGATTAAAACAATCAGTTGATAATGTTGCCTCTTCAATTTTTCTTGGTTCTGGTCCAAATTTATCTAATCTATTACCACCCAAGTCGGAGGAATCTATACAAAAAAAGATTAATGCTTTGCTTAAATAATTTTCAC
>Ga0172370_10008302_pt1 | contig 12510 bp, 11 predicted proteins | sample LakKiv5m_FD_114538 | JGI IMG/M metagenome (GOLD analysis project Ga0172370, IMG submission 114538) | Freshwater microbial communities from Kabuno Bay, South-Kivu, Congo - kab_022012_11.5m | ecosystem: Environmental > Aquatic > Freshwater > Lake | place: Democratic Republic of the Congo...
CCTACCGGGCGCTGCTCTCCGGATCGCCTCCGCCGCGGCGAACGCCGCGCGCGCGACTTCCACGTCGTCGCGCAGGGCGTAGACGAGTCCGGAGAGCAGCGCCCGGTAGGGGTTGGCGCGCGCCTTCTCCGGATCGACGATTCGCACAATCCGATCTGGGCCGAGCACGACGGCGCGGAACTGCGTGTCCGGCTGCTCCGTGCACAGGAGCCCCCGCGCCCAGGCGGCGACCGCCTCGTGGGGCGTGACGACGACGAGGTAGGCCGGGCAGCGGTGCCGCTCGCGCTGTGCGAAGAGGTACAGCGGCCAGGTGAAGAGCTTCTCCGCTTCGATGTCCAACTGCACCTCGCCCACGACGACCGTCGGATGTTCGGCCGCCTTTCCGTCGAGCACCAGGTCCGCCCGATGATCGCTGGCGACAAGCTGACCCGCCCCGGGGCCGGTCTCCGACAGCACGGTGCCGTCGGGCAGGCGCACCCCTGCGGCCTCCAGCGCCTCGCGCACCAGGTCCGGACACCGGCGCAGCGCTTCTACGAGCCCTTCATGGAGCGAGGTCGGCATGGCGCCGAGGGTCGAAGCAACCCGCGTGCCGGATCGTCCGCCGGCGCTTTTCCCTGTAGTTCCGCGGGGTTGGGCGCGAAGGGCCGACGGAAGGTACATGTTCGGTGAGTTGGGCGGAGAGGCGAACGCTGTCAGGATGGGCGTGCCCGTCGTGCGCCGCGCCTGTCGGCTTCTGTTCGAGCAAGGAGGTGGCCGCGGCGCGCGACGGGACGCCCGTCCGTCGCGAGCGTTCGGCCCCGACCGCCGGACGTGCCCTGCTCACCGAACATGTACGACGGAAGCGGGCGGCCGGATCCCGAATCGGGACTTTCCGTCCCGTTTTGGGACCCGGTGTCCGGCTTCGTCCGGCGGCGCGCGACCATGCAGTTCCGGTCGTCGGCACGGCTGGCGACGGCATGCCCCTACGGCGCCGCCGGCCCCTCCGCGGAGAGCGATGCCGCGGCCGCGTGGACGATCTCCTCGCGCTCCAGCACGCGCTCGATCGCCCGGATGAAGTCCGGAATGTCGCCCGGCTCGCGGCTCGTCACCAAGGTGTCGTCTACGACCACGGGTTCGTCCACGACCTCGATTCCCGCGCGCCGCAGGTCGTCCTGCACGGTGCGCCACGCCGTCACGCGCCGCCCCTCCAGCACGCCGGCCGCGAGCAGAAGCTGGGCGGCGTGGCAGATGGCGAACACGGGCCGCGCCGTCGCGTCGAAGTCCTTCACGAACCGCACGAAGCGAGGGTCGGCCCGCAGCCGGTCGGGCGAGAACCCGCCCGGAACGAACAACGCGTCGAACGCGCGCGGGTCGGCCGCGTCGACGTCCAGATCCGCGCGGATGCGCACGCGGCGGCGCTCGCCGGCAATCTCCCCGACCTTCGGGCCTATGACGAAAACGTCGTGTCCAGCGGCCCGCAGCGCGTCGCAGGGCTTCTCCAGCTCGTCGTCCTCGAACCCGTCCGTCGCAAGGCACGCGATCTTCATGGCTCCCCCCTCGGAAGCGCCCCGCCTTCCACGGTGTCGCACTGCGGATGCTGTACACGGGTGCGCGCCGCGCACGCGCCGGGCGGGCGGCGGCACGCGGAAGGACGGCGGACGGCGGCTGATGCCTACCGGATGACCGCGCCCGTGCCGTTGATCTGGTAGACGACCGTCTCCGCCTTCGCGGTCGCCGGGTCGAAGGGCTTGCCGGCCTCCTCGGCCAAGTGCTTCGCACGGGCGAGCGCGTCGTCGGGCGACAGCTCCGTCTTCGCGAAGACGCCTTCGGCCTCGGCCGGCCGGCCGCGCGCGCTCACGGGGAACACGATGTCGCCGTCGCGCACCTTGACGCGCACGAGCTGCCCCTTGTCGTTGCCGAGCTGCATCCAGCAGCCGCGGTGCGAACACACGTCCACGACCTTGCCGGCGACGCGCACGGTCTGGCCGACGTAGCGATCCGGCGAGGCCAGCAGCTCGTCGATGGCGACCGCGGCAGCGGTCTTCACCCCTTTGCCCAGAACCGTCTCGCCGGCGGTCTTCGCGGCGGCGGCCTTGGGCGCGGCGGATGCGAGGCAGGGCGTCAGAATCAGGACGAGCACGGCGGCGATGCGCGACATGGCGGCTGGACCTCCGGGGCGGCGGCCCCGCGGGCGATGCAAGCCCGTCGGGGCTCCGCGCGCAAGCGGATTCGACGCAACGACCGCCTCGGCTGCCCTGCCTCGGGGTGCGGGAAGAAGCCCGGCCGTGCCGGGCCACGAGGCCGCGGGCAGACCGGCCAGGGCGGGGCCGTGTTCCGACCCGTCGCCTCGCTCGCGCGTCGCCGAGCGATTCGAGCGGCGGCAGGACCATGCCCGGGCACTGCCGTGCCGGGCCCCTGGCGGCGCCCCCGCGACCGGTCGGCCGAAAAGAGGGGCCGGCAAGGCCTCCCCTCCCTGTCGCCGCCTCCCGCTGGCGCCGCGGACCGTTTGGATGGATGCTGCGCCGCCGGTACCCCGAGGGATCGCGTGATGCGCCGCCTGCCTGTCTTCATCCTCCTCTCCGTTGTCGCCTGCGCCGGCCCGGCGCGCCGCGCCGACGAGTGCGACCGCCCCTGCGGCGACGCGTGCTGCCGCGCGGGCGAGGCGTGCGAAGCCGGCGCGTGCCGCGCGGCGTGCGTCCCGAAGGGCTGCGTGGCGCTCGGGAAGAACTGCGGCCTCCTCGACGACGGCTGCGGCGGGCAGACGGACTGCGGCACGTGCGAATCACCGGCGACCTGCGGCGGCGGCGGGCTCGCGAACGTGTGCGGGCGCGCCGGCTGCGTGCCCGCGGATCCGTGCACGGGGCTCGGGAAGAACTGCGGCAGCCAGCCCGACGGCTGCGGCGGCGTCGTCTCCTGCGGCACCTGCCGCGCGCCCGACACGTGCGGCGGCGGCGGCGAGCCCGACGTGTGCGGCCATCCGGCGTGCACGCCGACGGGCTGCGTCGCGGCGGGGAAGAACTGCGGGCTCATCCCCGACGGCTGCGGCGGCATCGTCTCGTGCGGCACCTGCAGCGCACCGGACACCTGCGGCGGCGGCGGGGTCGAGAACGTCTGCGGACATCCGACGTGCACGCCGGCCGGCTGCGGCACCCGCAACTGCGGCCAGCTCGGCGACGGCTGCGGGAACGTCATCGGCTGCGGCACCTGCAACGCGCCCGACACCTGCGGCGGCGGGGGCGTCGCGAACGTGTGCGGCCGCGGCTCCGCGTGTTCGCCCGAGTCGAACGAGGTGTTCTGCCAGCGGCTCGGCAGACAGTGCGGCGCCTCCACGGGCACGGACAACTGCGACCGGCCGCGCACGGCCGACTGCGGCGCGTGCGCGAACGGCACGTGCGTCGGAAACCTGTGCTGCACGGGCGAGGACGACGAGACGCTGTGCCGCAACGCCGGTTTCTCGTGCGGGTCGCAGACCTTCGTCGACCGGTGCGGAACCTCCCGCCAGGCGGCCTGCGGCTCCTGCGCGAGCGGACCGTGCGTCGACGGCGCCTGTGCCTGCAGCGACACGGACCAGGCGTTCTGCGCCCGGCGCGGCAATCCCTGCGGGACCGTGACCGGCACCGATTCATGCGGCTTGGCGCGCACCGTGACCTGCGGAGCCGCTTGCGGCGTCTGGTCCCTGGCGACCACCGGCATCGCGGCGGGCCACAGCATCCAAGGCATCGGAGGCACGGGCGACGGCGACGTGTGGGCCACCGGGTACCTGCAGCAGCCCGGCGCCCCCGGGCCCGGCGTGCTCTACCACTTCGACGGCGGCACCTGGACGTCGATGACTCTGCCGCCGAATCCGCCGACGATCTGGTCGCTGCGCCTGCGGGCGGCGGACGACATCTGGCTCGGGGCGCAGAGCGCGCTCGTGCACTACGACGGAAACGTCTGGACGGTCATGCCCATGCTCGGCCCGACCGGCGCCACCACCGGCTACTACGACGACGTGTTCGCACTCTCGCGCACCGACGCGTTCGCGGTGGGCCAGACGGGCCGCATCTACCGGTGGAACGGGAGCGCGTGGACGCAGATGACGGGTCCCGCGCTGCCGGTCCAGAAGGACTGGCACGGCGTGTGGGCGATTGCTGCCGGCGACGCGTGGGTGGTCGGCGCCGACGGTCAGGCGGCGCACTGGGACGGCTCGGCCTGGACCGGAGTGCAGACGCCGACGACGCTCGACCTGCGGCGCATCTGGGGCGCCGGCGGCACGCTCTTCGCCGCCGGCTACGGCTCGACGGTGCTGCGGTACGCGGGCGGCCAGTGGACGGCGAGCCGCCCCACGGGCACGAGCGATCCCCGCCTGTACGGGCTTTTCGGCACCTCGGCGACGAACGTGTGGGCGGGCGGCAACGGCAGCGCGGCCTACCGCTTCGACGGCACGACCTGGACGCGCGAAACCGCGCCGAAAAACCCGAACCGCGCGACGTGCGGCGCCGGCGCGGCGGAGCCCTGCACCGCGGAGATCCGCGCGCTCTGGGTTTCTCCGGCCGGCACCGTGTGGGTCGCGGGCAAAGACGGCTACGTCGCGCGGCGTGCGCCCTGAGACAGCGCCGGGCGCCTGCCCGCGCTGCCGACCGCGGCTAGACGCGTCCGACGCCTGGAGCGCGGGCGGTTTGACGCGCGGCGTCATCCTCCCTGCATTGAACGCCAAGTGCCCGTACTTCCACGGGAAACCGTGTTGCTCCGATCCGGCCGCTGCGAGGCCACCCCGATACTCCGTGGCGGCTCCATGAGCCCGCTGCGGGGCCACCGCAAACTCAGCGGTGGCTCCGATCCGGCCGCGACGAGCCCACTCCACACTGTGGGGTGGCTCCGATCCGGCCGCTGCGAGCCCACTCCACACTGTGGCGTGGCTCCGATCCGGCCGCCACGAGGCCACTCCACACTGTGGCGTGGCTCCGATCCGGCCGCCACGAGGCCACTCCACACTGTGGCGTGGCTCCAATCGGGCCGCTGCGAGCCCACTGCCTTCTATGGGGTGGCTCCGACCCCGCCGCCGTTCTCCACGGCTGGCCGCCGCCCGCCCGGGCATGCGTTCCGCATGGCGTGCGCCTCCCGCGGCCGCTACCCATCCTGCGGGAGGAGGCAGAACCTCCGGGAGTCGACACATGGGAACCGAGTCGCTGGACAAGCTGGCGGGCACGCTGGTGGACAGCTTCTTCCTCGAGAGGGACCGGGTGCTCCTCGAGAAGCTGCGGGAGTTGGAGAGGGTCAAGCGCACCAAGCAGGAGCTGTCGCGCATCTCCGGCATCCACGACGACGCGGTGCTGGACCGGCTGGTCGCGCTGAAGGTCGATCCGGCGGTGCTCGCGGCTCTGGAGGTGCTGCCGCTGGTGCTGGTGGCCTGGGCCGATGGCGAGGTCGACGAAAAGGAACGCCACGCGGTGCTGGACGCCGCCGTGCACATGGAAATCGCCCCGGACAGCGTCGAGTACGCGCTGCTGGCGCAGTGGTTGGACCAGAAGCCGCCGCCCGCTCTCGCCGAGGCCTGGAGCCACTACGTCCGGGGGCTGTGCGCCGCGCTCGGGCCGGCGGAACGGGAGGCTCTCCGCAAGGAGCTCCTCGGATACGCGGAGCGCATCGCCGCGGCCAGCGGCGGGCTTCTCGGGCTCGGAAACCGCGTCTCCGCCGCCGAACGCCGGACGCTCGCGGAACTGGAGCGCGCTTTCCGCGCATGAGGGGGACACGCCGACCGCCCGCTCCGCGGATGGTCGTGGCACTTGCGCACCGAGCGGTCTACCAGATGCGCCGAACCCCGTACGCGTCGAAAGCCTCGTCGCAGCCCAGCACCGAGAGCCGTCCGGACAGAGCCTGCGCGACGAGAAGGCGATCGAACGGATCGCGATGGTGGAACGGCAGTTCCTGCACCTTCAGCACGTCGTCGAGGCCGATGGGCAGCAGGACGATGCCCTGCTCCGTCTGCCCCTCCGCGACCAGGTCCCGCAGCGGCATGGGGAGCGCGAGCTTCCCGAGGCTCGCCTTGATTGCGATCTCCCAGACGCTCGCGTGGCTGAGAAACGCGCGGTTCCGCTGGTCGAGCCACGTGCTTCGTGCGCGCTGGCTCAGACGCTCTTCGGCTCCGGCAATCCACAGAAACGCATGCGTGTCGAGCAGGAGGTCCACCCTACGGCCTCGTGTACTCGTCGAAGTCCGACGGCGCCGCGTCGAAATCCGGCGCGGTCGTGATGCGTCCGCGCGCCCATCCGACGGTCCGTTTCGGCTTGGCCTCGCGCACGACGGTCAGGCGCACCAGCGGACGGTTCCGTCGCGCGATGACCACGTCCTCGCCCGCGAGCGCCCGGTCGATCAGGTGGGACAGCCTCGCCTTCGCATCCGCGACATTCACCTTCGTCACGGCACACCTCCGGCAAAAAGCATGACAAGACCATCCGACATGGTCAAGTCCGGGCAAGGCGACTTGCAGGCCCGTCCGCCGCGCCCCGTTCAGCCGCGCGCCGTTCCGCGCCTGTGCTGCACGGCCCAGGCGACGACTCCCGCGGCGGCGGCGACGGCCAGCCAGACGAGCAGCTTCGGCTGGTCGGCGAAGGCCTTCCAGAACATGAAGACGCTGGAGGCGACGTAGACGATCGCCGCGCCCAGTGCGAGCGCGTCCGGCCGCGGAGTGCGCCCGCGCACGCGCGCCACGACGAGCCCCAGCGCCGTCAGCGCCGCGAAGAAGACCAGAATCGCTCCGACCTGAAGCAGAATCGCGCGCAGCGGCTGCGTGTACACGATGGCCAGCGCCAGCGCGCACTGCAGCCACACCGCCGCCGCCGCCGGCCGCCCCTCGCGCCCGCACAGAGCGCGCGGCAGGAACCCGTCGCGCGCCATCGCGGCGTACACGCGCGGCCCCAGGAAGATCATCGCGCTCATCGCCGACAGGAACACCAGCACGGTGGCCGCCGACCACACGGCGCCCGCCCTCGGGCCCACCAGCCGCGCCAGCACCGAGTGGCCCAGCGTCACCTGGTCGGTCTCGTAGCGGAACACCACGGTGGCGTCCTGCGGGGTCAGATTCGCCACGAACACCCAGTTCACCGCGAGGTACAGCGCCGCGACCGCGAGCGTCCCGTACACCATCGAACGCGGCACGTTGCGCTCGGGGTCCTCGAACTCCTCGGCCGCGTACACCGCCGCGTTCCAGCCGCTGTACGCGAACGCCACGTAGAAGAGGCTTCCCGCGAACGCCGCCATCGGAATGCCCTGCGCGCCCGAGGGAGGCGTCCACCCGGGCGCCGCGGTGCTCCCCAGCGCGAGGCCCGCGAGCACGAATCCGCCCAGAAGCAGTGCTTTCACGATCACGAGGCCGTTCTGTGTGCGCACGCTCGCGCGGCCCCGCAGCGCGTGGACCGCGGTGAGCGCGATGACGAACCCCGTGCCGACCGTCGTCGGCGACACTCCCGGCACCAGCGTGCGCGTGAACGCTCCGGCGGCGAGCGCGTCGGCCGCGATGGGTGCCGAGAACCCCACGAGCAGCGACGCCCATCCGGCGAGGTATCCCAGCGACGGGTGCAGCAGTTCCGACAGGTACCGGTACTCGCCGCCGGATTTCGGCACCATGCGCGCGACCGCGCCGTAGGCGATCGCCCCGGACAGCGCGAGCACTCCGCCCACGACCCACGCGAGCAGAATCGCGCCCGGGCCCATGTCCTGCGCCATGAACCCGGCGGACAGGAACACGCCCGAGCCGATCATGTTCGCGGCGACGAGCCCCACGCCCGAACCCAGACGCAGCCGCGCCTCGCGCACGGGCTCCGCGGCGCCGGCGGCCGGCGCCGCGGCTGCCGCCTCAGCGAGCATCCGCGCGTCCCGGCACCGCCGCGGACGCGTCGCGCCGCACCGCCAGCAGCAGGTTCGAGTCGGTGATGCGCCGGTACCCCACGAGGAACGGAAGCTGCGTCGGCGGACCCGCGGTCGTGAACGCGTCCGCGAGGTCCTGCTGGAACGAGCGCGAGAACGGCGGCCGCGGCGCCGCGTAGACGCCGAAGTAGGAGAAATCCCAGTCCGTGCGACGGAACGCGGCGTACGGAATGCCCGAGTCGTCCTGGAGCAGCGCCGCGCTGTTCTGCAGCAGGAAGGACCGCGTCGTCGAGAACGCCTTGTTGTGCAGGATGAACGACGCGGCCTTGAGGAAGCCGTTGGCCGGCGCGAAGGTGCGCGCGTACGCGAGGAATCCCGGCTTCTTCGCGAGCGACGCGTCCGACAGGTCGATGCGCACGTACGCGAGCATCTGCGGCGGCTTGCCCTCGCGCTGGAAATAGACGCGCACGCCCGGGATGCCGTCGCCCCACTCCTCGCCGTCGGGCTTGTCGCGCACGTTGCCCTTCGGGTCGATCTCGATCGCGTGGACCTCGAGCATGCGTGCCCTGGTGCGCGCCAGGAACAGGTACACGATGGGCATGACGCCGCGGATGTCCTTGCCGCGCAGGTCTTTGCCCATCTCGTTGGTGCGGAAGAAGCTGGCGGGAATCGCGGTGCGCAGCGCGTGGCGCAGGCTGTCGAGCGCCTGGTCCACCTCGGCCGGCGCCAGCTTCTCGGGAGGCGCCACGTCGCCCACGGGCTCCAGTCCGCACAGCAGATACGAGGGCGCGTCCGGGAAGAAGTGCATCACGTGAAGCGCGTCGGGGCCGCCGAAGAAGTAGAGCAGGTTCAGGTCGGGCTTGACGCGCGGGGCCAGATCCGACGCGACCCAGCCGTCGACGATCGAGATGCGGCGCATGAGCCGCTTCCACGCGTCCTCCATGGCGGCGGCGTGGGCTTTCCAGTCGTCGGTCTGCTCCAGCGCGGCCAGCGGCGAGGTCGCGGGCACGGGAAGGCCCGCGAGGAAGTGCGCGCGCTCGTCCGCGATGGCGCCCGACTCGGTGACCGGAGCGCGATCGGGCTTCTTCGGCTTTGCCGCCTTCGACTTGGCGGCCGCTGCGGGTGTCACCGAAAGCTTGCAGCAGAGGTCGAACATGTGTTCCGAGGCGCGTTTCGCAACGGCGGCGGCCGGGGCCGGCACGGTGGTTCTCGCTGCGACGGCGGGCTTCTCGACGGCCGCCGGCGCCACGGCCGGACCCGGCGACGCGGGCGGGGCTGCGCCAGCGGGCTTCGCAACGGCGGCAGGAGGGACGCCCGGAGCCGGCGGCGCGGGCGATGACGCCGGCGACGGTGCGGGAGCCGCAGCGGGCGTCACCGAGAGCCTGCAGCAGAAGTCGAACATGTTGTCCGAGGCGCGCTTCGGAGCCGCGACGGGCGCAGCGGCCGGAACGGGAATGGCCGCCGGTTTCGCCGCGGCGGGCGGTTCGGCCGGTGCCGGGGCATTCGCAGGCGCCGCACGCGGGGCGGTCACGGGCGAGGGTGGCGCGGGTTTTGCCGCGGGAACGACGGCAACCGCGGGCGCCGGGAGGATCGCCGCCCCGGGCGGCGTCGCGCCCGTCGGGGGGGCGGTCGGGGCGGCCGGCTTCGTCGCGGGGCCGGTCGCGGTCGGCGGCGTCCTCGCGGCCGCCGTGCCCGTCGCCGTCGGAGCCGGTGCGGGACCGATCGGCTTCACTGCGGGCATGGAAAGCGCGGCCGCGGCAGAAGGCTTGGCACCCGGACCGGCCGCAGCCGGCGCCGATGCAGCCGCGGCATGCCCGGGCGCCGGCACAGCCGATGCGCCCGGCTTCGCAGGAACGGCGTCCGCGGCGGCGGGCGCGGTTCCGGGTGCCTTGGTGGCCGCGGGAGCCGGGGCAGCCGCGGCCGGCGGGACGGCGGGCCTGGCCGCGGACGTCGCCGCCGGTGCCGGAGCGGGTGCCTTCTTCTTCGCGGCCGCCGCGCCCGGAAGCTCGGAAGCACCCGATATTGCTGGCTTTTCTCCCGTCTTCGCGACGGCTGGAGCGGCGGGCCGAGCGGGGGGCGCCGCGGGCGGCGGCTCGGCGCGGGCAGTCGGCGGGAGGAGCGACAGGAGGACGGCGGCGGCCGCGCGGAGGGGAGAATGCTGGGACATGCGCTCTCGCGGAGGCGAATCGGCCCGGGATGCGGCAGATCGCTGGAAAGCGACAGTACCGTGGCCCCGGGGATCCGACAAGAAACCGGCCGTCGTCGGCTTTCGGCTTTCGACCCTTCGGCAGGCTCAGGACAGGCTTTCGGCTTTCGGAAAGGCCCCGGGGACCGAGCCACGAGCCCGGACGCCCCGCTGCGACTGCCCGGGCCCGATGCCGGCGCCGCGCCCGGCTCGGCGGCCGAAGGTTTCTTGCGCCGGGCGGATCCGGCGTTAGGCTCCGGCGCGCGATGCGCGTCCGCCTCCAGGTCGCCAGTGCCGCCCTCGCGCCGACACTCCGCGCCGCCGGGGGGCGCGCATGAGCCCGGGCGCCGTCGTGGCCGCCGCCGTCGCCGCCGCAGCGCAGGCCGGCGGCGTGCCCGGCATCGAACGCATCGTGCGCAACGCTGCCGCGCGATCGACAGCCGTCGCCGCCGTGCTCGAGGCGCCCGAGACCTACCGCGCACAGCTCCTGCTCGCGGTCGTCGACGGGCACCGCCTGGCGCGCAGCGGCTTCCGCGCCGACGCCGAATACTTCTATCCTGCGAGTACCATCAAGCTGGTGGCGGCCGTCGGGGCGCTCCAGGTGCTGCACGAGCTGGCGGCGTTCGCGCGGCCGGCGCCGGACGCGGACACGCCGATGGCGCTGCGTCCGCTGTTCGCGGGCGACGCCCCGGACGAGGCGGACGGGGCCGTGCCCGTCACGGTGGGGCGCGAGCTGCAGAAGCTGCTGGTGGCCTCCGACAACACGGCGTTCGACCGGCTCTACGCGCTGGTGGGGCAGCGCGGGCTCAACGAGCGGGCCTGGCGCGCGGGGCTTTCGTCGGTGCGCGTCCAGCACCGGCTGGCGGCGGCGCGCACGCCGGACGAGAACCGGATGACGCCGGCCGTCGAGCTGAGGACCGGCCCGCAGCCGCTGCTGCTGCCGGCGCGCACGAGCGACCTCCTCCTGGCAACGCCCGAGGTGCCGGGGCTGGCGGTGGGGCGCGCGTTCTTCGACGGCCGGCGCGACGTGCCGGGGCCCACGGATTTCTCGGGCCGCAACCGCATCTCGCTGTCGGATCTGCAGAACCTGCTCGTCGCGATCGAGCAGCCGTCGCTGGTGCCCGGGGTGAACCTGGAGCTGGCCGGAGCGGATCTGGAGCTGCTGCGCGGGGCGCTGTCGGGGCGGGCGGCGGAGCTGGGCGACCCTCAGTATGCGACCGAGGAGTACACGGAGGAACGGCTGCGGCCGGCGCTGCCGGGCGTGGCGAGGGTGGTGCCGCGGGAGGCGCTGGAGGCGGCGGGCAAGATGGGCTACGCGTACGGATTCCTCTGCGACACGGCGTATTTCCGCCGGCGATCCGACGGGCAGGCCTTCTTCCTGGCGGGGGTGATCCACGTGAACGCGAGCGGCGTGCTGAACAACGGCGCCTACGAGTACGACACGCTGGCGCGACCGTTCTTCGCGGACGTGGGCGAGGCGGTGGCGCGCGAGGTCTTCGGGCACTGAGAAAAGCGTTTCACCACGGAGTCCACGGAGGTCGGTTCGGTTCCACCCGCGGCCGGCGCCGGAACCGGCTCGACCGGCGGGCAGAGGAGGCCGACAATCCCTCCGTGCTCTCCGTGGTCTCCGTGGTGAAAAGCTCTTGCACTTCCGCCCGTTGCACCGCGGCGTCCCGCGCCGGCGTGCGGGAGAGCGGTGCGGCGCCGCGACTACTTCTCCTGCAGCACCTCTTCGGCGACCTTGGCGTTCTCGACGGTCTTGGGGCCGACGCGGTGGAAGTAGTTCATGAACACGTAGCCGGCGAAAATGAGCGTTCCGAGCACGACGATGAGTTTCTTCACGACGGGTTCCTCCGGTGCCGCCGCCAGCCTACCACCGGTCCGAGGCCGCGGAGAAAACCCAAGGCCCGCGCGGATTTGCGCGGGCCCCGGGAAATTGCCTCAGCGTGTCGCCGCTACTCGCACACGCCGGCGGCGATGTCCAGGAACGGGTGGTGTTCGCCCTCGGGCCGCGGGTCGGTCTCGTTGAAGCACTGGGCGGCCGATTCGGCGGCCGACGCACGAAGCGTCTGGACGGACCCCGACGAACCCAGCCACGTCAGCATCAGCGTGCCGGACGTGACCTTGAGCAGGCTCCCGCGATCCTGCGTCCCGCAGTCGGGCGGGGAATCGTCTGTTCCGCCGTCGGATCCGCCGCTGCAGTCGACGTCCGCCCTCTCCGGAATCAGCACGGATGGACTCGCGGCACCGTCGAGCTTCACCTGCTCGGCCCAGTTCATCGCCCACGCATCGATGTCGTCGAACTGGTCTGCAATGGCGTTCAGGTTGTGCAGGAACACCAAGTCGAACGACGGCGACACCGTCAGCGACACCCCGTCGTCGCCGTGCGCGACAGTCAGGTCGAACTTGCGGCCGGTGTCCTTGTTCAGGTCGACGGCGAAGAGCGTGCTGCCGCCGAACCGCACGGTGCTCGTGCTGCCGCCCAGGCCCAGGCCGGTGAC
>Ga0172370_10008304_pt1 | contig 12507 bp, 12 predicted proteins | sample LakKiv5m_FD_114538 | JGI IMG/M metagenome (GOLD analysis project Ga0172370, IMG submission 114538) | Freshwater microbial communities from Kabuno Bay, South-Kivu, Congo - kab_022012_11.5m | ecosystem: Environmental > Aquatic > Freshwater > Lake | place: Democratic Republic of the Congo...
CGGGAATCAAGACTTGAAAAAAACCGCCATCAATTGCCGACGCGGTTTTGAAAGTTATGACATGTTGTGGTTTGGCTTTGTAGTAAATAACATCGGTGTCGTCGGCATCACCTGCCGCGAGTGTGGTGGTAATTGTAAATTCGTCTGCATCAACAATTGACGCAACAGTGTAAGAGTTGGTTCCACCAATAACGACGGAATCACCCGGCTTTAGACCGGCAGTTGAAACAGAAGTAGCTTCTCCGTCTGCTGCAGTGTAAATCCAAACATGTGAGCTTCCGGCGATAGTGGGAGCTTTTACCCGACCATTAAAAGACATACGGGAGCTTTGCAAGGTGTCTTTGGCGGAAGTTAAATTGGCAGAGTTGGTTTGGTGAGGATGAAGGAAAGAAAAAAATCCAATAAACAAAATAACCAATAATGCAGTGAAAATGCGATTAAATTTCATAAATAGTCTTAAAGTAAATATGACATTTGTGTTAGGTGTTGTCAAATCAATTTTCTTGAGGTTTTTCGGTAAATTTTTGAATTGAAAAAATGATGATTATGGTAAGAAGTAAGCCGAGGCTAAGTTTGAGAGGAAAAAAGAAAACATTAATGGTGGTTTGAGTGTTGGAGTTTTCGGTTTTTATTTCCAAAGAAATTTGATGACTGCCGATGTTTCCAGTGGATGGAGAAAATTCAAAAGGAAGACCGTTGGTATTAACGATCTGCCTTTTGGATTTGGCGATAACATTGACCGGTAAAACTCCCTGTAAAAACACCGGTTTATTTTTGTTGGTTAAGACACGAAAAACACCTTTCGTTTCTGCCGTGAAACTACCTTCGTTGTAGACAGTGGCAGTAAAAGTTATCGGTGTAATGCTATCTACAAAATAGAGATTACCTAACTGGAGATAGGTTCCTTTTATGGGAATAAAATTTTCAATTTTTAATATGGTGTCGGGAAAGGCTGAGGAGCTTATGGTGATGAGCAAGTTTGAGCCGATGGTCGCTTTAACCGAAGTACCCATAAATTCTTGATTTTGTGAGTTGTCGTAGGTGGAAACAATTAGTGTGGCATAAAGATCTTTTAGAGGAGCGGTTTCGGGAATTGATAGGCTGAGAATCAATTGTTCGGAGGACTCTTTGGGAATAATAAAAGGACTATTTAGTTTTATTTGCGAGTTGACCAAACTAAAGTATTCAAGCCAAGAAGCATTGGCTTTTGGATCAAGTATGGGATTGCCATACTGATCGGCTTCGGAAAAAGGAACTATATTGGCAACAAGAGTTTTATCGGTATTGCTGAGATTTTGAATAGTAAATACCTGAGTAATGGATTTTCCCGGTTTAATGTGAATGCGCAAAAGCGGTGGGGAGATTGATAAGCCGTAGCCCACAGCTTGGGTTTGGTGCGGAAAGGAAAGCGTTCCAACGATGAGAGTTAAGAGAATAATAATGTTTTTTTTCATTTAAAAAGAAGGAATGGCAATGTATTGAATTGAGTTTTGATATGTTCCAGCGGCTTGGATGGTATCAACGTTTACTTTGTAGGTGACAGTGGCTGCGGAAACGGTAGCCATACCAGCTTTGGACATAATGATAGCCGGTTGATCAACGTTTTGAACGGGGAAGGGACGATAATAATTGGAATTAACAAAATCGGAAAGATTTACATCATTTCCGGACATATTGTAGCCAAAACCATATCTTTGATTGTCGGTCCATAAATCGGCATCGGCTTGAAGGCAGGGTGTTGCCAGGTCACAGCTCGTATCGGCAATAGTAGTTGTGCCATCGCTCATTTTTAAAGGATGATCCTCAATAGCTTTGACACTATAACCGAAAGCACTTCCGGTTGTTATGGTGAGGACGTTTGATTGCAGACTGGGAGTTTTCGGAACCAGAGAGCCGAAATCAATATCCAGATCGGAAATTTTGAAAGAAAAGGGAATGAGAGTGTTGATATATTGGAAACCGGCAAAGATTACATAACCGTTGGAGTTGAACTCACCTTGAAAGGTTTGGCCTACCGTGTCGGTGAGTACGATTGAACCACTTTCATTGGTTTTGCGACCTCCTGTGATGTTGATGGTACCCATTTGTACTTCAAAAGTTGGGGAGTACAAATTTTCGGCGTGAGTAATGGAGGGTGAGACAACTGTGAAAATTATTAGAGAAAATATTGATGTTATGAGGTATATCAACTTCTTTTTTGCGTCTAATTTGGGTGTTATTGAGATTTTTTGTTTCACAATTACGATTGAGATGTATATTATTGATGTAGTTTTATATGATTGGTTGTTTGGTGATGATATAGTTGTTGTTTGAGGTTGAGAGGAGGAAGATTACCCGAAAGAATTAGACAATAAATAAGTTTATAATTCTATTTTATCGGATGATTCTTCAATAGACTTTTCTAAGGTGCCTGTTGAAGCATAAAGACTAATGAGATCTTTTTGAATGGTTTTTAATTTATCCAGTAATTGTTTTGGAAAGGCGATAATACTGCTTTTTGTATTCAGATATATGATGATGTCGGTGAGAGAGTTTAGAACTTCGGTAAGAGAGGGTTTAGCTGTAGTTGAGATCCAAAGAAGCGAGTTTGTTTCTTCGTCTTTCATTGTTTCTTTGAGAAAAGTTATTTTACCTTTTGAAGAAAGATATTTAAGATAACTATTACTAAAAATTATAGCCAAAGGGGTAATAAAAACCAAAGAAATAAGCTCAATTATCATGGTAGAAGAAAGATTTTGGTAGTTTTGGTAAAGAAAAATGGAAACAATTAGAAATGAGGCTGTGGCGGCCTGATAAGGAGAAAGAAGAAGAGCTATGGCAAACAGTAAAAATTCAAGAATAAAAAATAATGGTGAGGCGATACCACCTGAGGAAAAAATCAAAAGAAGAACGATAGAAACAAGCACAACGGTGGCAAGAGAATAAGAATGATTATCGCCTCGTAAAAATAATTTGGAGGCGAAATAGACCAGTATAAGGGCTCCGGTAAGCTGAAGGTTGTAGCCGTTTAATACCGGAGATTGAGTCCAAGCAAATATACAAAGAATAGCTATCGTTAAAAGTGAATTACGCAAGTACTTAACAGGCATACTTTAATAATACCAGCATTTATTTAGGTGACAAATGGTGCGGAAATAGACAATAAACGATGCGGAAATTGATGATATATATTGTTCTATAAATAGCAATATATATTTATGAGTGCTGATATATTTATGCGTAATGATAAAGAAGTTGTATTAATATAATTATTGTAAAAAACGTTTTCCAAAAAATATAACGAAGATTTTTTGTAGGAAAAAATGTCAGATATTTTTTATGAAGAATGATAATGATATATTTTATTAGTGGTGAAGAAAATAATTGAAAATCTTATTAAAAAAACTAATGGTCTAGATCGGTTTTTGATTGTCATTGTTTTGTTTGGAGGCCTAGTAACTTTGATAAGCCTTTTTAGAGGTATTCTGCTGGATCGTGAAGTTAAGGTGGAGTATATTTCAGGAAAGACATCTACCAATATTGAGGCCAACAATAAGATTTATGTAGATATTGAAGGAGCAGTAATTAATTCCGGTGTTTATGATTTGTTGGACGGATCAAGAGTTAAAGACGTCTTGGTTTTAGCAGGGGGATTATCCGATAATGCCGATAGATCGTATTGTGAAAAGAATATTAACATGGCAGAGTTATTAAAAGATGGACAAAAAATATATATTCCATATAGCAATAATACTAATGCCCAGCAGGGGTATAATGAACCTAAATCTACCATTAAATCAGTTAGTATTAATAGTGCATCAATTTCCGAACTTGATACCCTTTGGGGTATTGGTACTGCTAGAGCCGAATCTATTGTGAAAAATAGACCTTACAATAGTATTGATGATTTGGTGACAAAAGGAGTTTTAACAAAAACATTAGTTGATAAAAATAGAGACGTGATGTCTTTGTATTAATATGAAATGGAGATGGTTTTTGATAGTTTCCTTTTTATTTTTTAGATTTATTCTAGGGTGGATAGAGACAGTAAAATATATAAATCAATCTTGGATAATTGTTACGGGGAATATAGACAATATATATCAAAATAATTCCGAATGTATCATTGTTGTAGGAAGATTTTGGGTTAATTCACGAAACAATTGTTTATTTTCACGAACGGATAAAGTTAAGATTGTTGGCAATGTTTATGGTGGAGTGATAGATAGATTTTTTGGTAGATTATGGCTTGATAGCGCGGAAATCATTGTTTTGAAAGGAAATGAAAATGACAATATTTCAATGAGCATGTTTATGAGAATTTTTGGAGGTTTTCGTGAAAATATTGTGAATGTTTATAGACGCAGTCTTCCTGAACCTGAGTCAGGCTTGGTTGCGGGAATTATTTTGGGTTATAAAAATGATATAGGGCAAAAATTTTATGAAGAGATGATAAAAAGCGGAACGATTCACATCGCTGTTGCTTCGGGATACAACATTATGTTGGTTGGGGGAACGATTCTTTCAGTATGTTTTTGGTTTTTAAAAAGAAAATGGGCGAGTTTATTGGCGGTTGTAGCGATGCTGTTTTATGCTTTTGAGGCAGGAGGTGAACCTCCAGTTGTGAGAGCGGTGATCATGGCAGGTGTGGTTTTCTGGGCTGCAATACTGGGTAGAAAAGCGTTAAGCTGGTGGGTTCTTTTGGTTACCGGGTGGGTGATGGTTCTTTTTGAGCCTTGGCTATTGATAAGTGTGAGTTTTCAGTTATCTATGGCTGCCAGTGTCGGTCTTATGGTTGTTGAACCGATGATAAATAAATGGCTAAATGAAAGACATGAAAAGACGGGAAATATATTAGAAGGATCAGGGGTGTTGGCATCGTTATCTACCATGGTGGTAACTGCGCCGATTATTTGGTGGCATTTTGGACGAATGAGTTTAATTGGTATAGTAAGTAATATTTTGATATTACCGTTTGTCCCAATACTGATGATTTTTGGTAGTTTAATGCAAGTATTGCCCGGATTGTTTTATTGGCCAACTTATGTTTTATCTCACTGGATTGTGGGGGTGATTAGATTTTTTGGAAATTAATATATTCAATGATTTCTATTTATTTCGTGTATAGATTTGGGTTTATTGTGGCATAGTTAAATTGTGAACTGGAAGAAATGGGGATTAATAATTGTTTTACTTAGTTTGATTTGGATATGGCAACAGTGGCCGGACGGAAAACTTCGCGTGGTGTTTTGTGATGTTGGTCAGGGAGATGCTTCGTTGATTGTTTTGGGACCATTTCAGGCGCTTATAGATACCGGACCGAGCGAAGAGAAGCTACTCAATTGTTTGGGGAAAGAAATACCATTTTGGGATAGGAAGATTGATTTGGTTTTTATTAGCCATCCGCAATTTGATCATAACGGTGCGCTATCGGAATTAAAGCAAAGATATAATATCGGCAAATTGGTTGAGAAAGCGGAGGAAAATGATATTTATAGATATAAAGAATTGTATTTTGATATATTGCAGGGAGGTAATAATACAGACAATCAATTAAACCAAAGTGAAAACAGTGAAAACGAGGACTCAATGGTTGTTATGTTGAGGTATTTGAACAACTTGATATTGTTTACGGCGGATATTGACGAAAAGACAGAATTGGCACTACTTGATAAGGGAGTGCTAAAAAAGATAAATGTATTAAAGGTACCTCATCATGGCTCTAAATTTAGTTCATCAATTTTGTTTCTTGAAAAACTGAGGCCAGGTTTGGCAGTGGTATCGGTCGGAGCCAAAAACAGTTATGGTCATCCTAGTAGTGATACTTTGATGCGTTTAGAACTGGTGAAGGCAAAAATATTGAGAACGGATTTATCGGGAAGTATTGAGGTTATATTTGGTAGTGAAAATTTTCAAATTTTCACGGATAGATAAATTTGTATGGTAAAACAGAGTTGAATTGTTGAAAAAAATTGTTTAGTATTAATGAGGATGCTAAGAACATCCTTTTTAAATTTGCCTTGTCCGGAAAGTGACTTGTAGACGTACAAGAGTTGGCTTCCGGTAACCCTGATCAGGTTGCAATTTTAAAAAGTATTTGCACATTGCAGGTCCGCGTAAGGCTACGTGCGAATCAACGTTCGTGTTTGAAAGAGACAAGGGGCTAGGTGAGGAACCAAGCCCCTTTTCTTATGACAAATTCCGTTTATGAGTGAGGCGGGTTGGGTTACAATAAAGCATGAGATTTTCACCAAAAAAATATAAATTAGGGAAGTTAAGAGTAGTCTTGGTTCCCGAAGACAGAGAGTCGGTAACTGTGCGAGTAATGATTGGTACCGGTTCTCGGGAGGAAAATGACAAGGAAGCGGGATCGGCTCATTTTTTGGAACATTTTGTTTTTAAAGGAACTCGTAAGTTTCCCAAAATGTATGACGTTAATGAGGCTGTTGAGAAAGTTGGAGGAGCTTTCAATGCCTATACGGGTAGTAACGAAATGGGTTTTTGGGTAAAGATGGATAAAAGTCATGTTGGTTTGGCAACAGAAATTGTCGGACAGGTGGTGACGGAACCGATTCTGCCGAAAGAACATTTTGATAAAGAACGAGGTACTATTTTGGAAGAGTTGTATATGTATGAAGATAGACCGGATAGTAAAGCGGCTGAGGAGTGTGAAAAATTGTTGTACGGAAAGACCAATATGGGCAGACCAATTATTGGAACGGTGAAAAGTTTGAAAGCAATGACAGTTGAACAGTTACGGCTCTATTTTGAAAAATGGTTTATTGCCGAAAATATGGTGTTGGGAGTAGTCGGAGACTATGGAAAAGATGAAGAAATGCTCTCAATTATTAAAAAGGATTTTGCGCCATTAATTGATGATGCCAGAAGATTACCAAAGAAAGATAGTTTTTCTTGGAATATTCAGAAGGAATCAAGAAAAATATTAGTCAAGCGTAAGGTGGAACAAGCAGCTATCTACATGGCTTTTAGGGGTATCAGAATGACCGATGAGCGTCGTTTTGCTATGGAGTTACTAAATATTATTTACGGAGACGGTTGGATGTCTCGTTTGATGCGCGAAGTGCGTGAAGAAAGAGGTTGGGCTTATGCAATTAGATCGGGTGCCGATCAATTTACCGATGCCGGAAGTTTAATGGTGGGGGCAGGATTGCCAAAAAATAAATTAAACGAAGCTGTTGAATTGATTACGGAGATTAGTGTTGGTTTAGCGGGTGGAAGTAAATGGGAAATAAAAGAGGATGGGCTAAAAATGGCCAAAGATTGTTTCCGAGGACGTTTGGCTTTAATTTTTGATAAACCGCAAGAGGTCCTTGGTTTTGCGTTGGAAGACAGTCTTTTTAGAGAAAAAATTTATAGCCCCGAGGAGATAATGAAAAGAATTGAAGAAGTTAGCATAGACGATGTTCGTGGTTTAGCAAAAGAGATTTTTCAAAAAGAATCAATGTCAATTGCGGTGGTTGGTGATTACGAAAAACTTGATTTTAAGGTTTAAATTAGGATAATTTGAGAAATAGTAGATATAATATTGATTGTGGAAGAAAACAACATTGTCGGCTCAAGAGATTATAAGAAGACGAGTATTGATGGAGTTTTTTTGATTAAATCAAAAAAATACTCGGGAGAAGAAGGCTGGATGTCCGAACCGGTTGATTTTTCGGAACTGACTTCTTTTTTGGGTTATCGTTTTGAGCCCAAAAGTGTTCACATGTTTGAAGCGACAAAGGGGATAATTCGCGGTGGGCATCTGGAGGGAAGATCAAAAAGTTTGACTGTGGCTCGGGGATTGGTATATATAGTGTTGGTTAATATGCGATTGGGAAATGATCAGGGAAAGGTGGTGGAGATGTATTTGGGAGAAGGCAAAGAAGCATGGGGAAATACAATTTTTATTTCCGAGGGAGTATTGGTTGCGATGGTGGCTTTGACAGATGATAATTTGTGCTATTCGGTGGCCGATAGACCGTATAACCGATTTGATTCACTGCTGACACTTGACCTTTTTGATCCAAAGCTGGGAATTAAGTTGCCTGAAGGTGTAAAACCGCAGACGGCAGAAACCGGAGGCAAGGTAGTTAAATTAAATGAGTTTTTAGAAACACTTTAAATGACAAAAATAATTAACGATGCAAGTTATGAAGTGGCGGTATTAGCCGAAAACGCCCGTTATTGGTTTAGAAGAGGTTATTGTGATCTACGTTATGGCAAGATCAGACAAGTTATTATTTCTTTGGAAAAAGCGAGTTTTGAAGATGCTCCGCTTAACGAATTGTTGCCATGGAATTTACGGATTGACGAAAGACGTTCATTGCAGTTTTGGAAATTGATGGTTATGAATATTGACGGAGAAGAAAAATTGATGTTTGAGCGGTCGGTACGAGGAAGGACCGGAGGAAAAAATGATAATTTAAATTTAGGATATACCCCTAATTGGCTGATTGAAGAACTAAAACAAGTGGCTTTGGAAATGAAGGAAAGAAATCTGGATACAAACGCAAGAACATTTTTGCTGGATTTGGTGGAAAAAATAATTAAAGCCAAAGAGAATGAAAAAGCCAAGTTTACCGCGAAGGTAGAGGAAACCGAAATTGGTGGATTGTTTCATATTTTGTCGCAAACTCGTGGAGACGAGAGGGGAAGTTTCCGTGAAGTGGTACGTTTTCCAGAAATTGAGGTAATGACAGGATATGACTTTGTGGGTAAACAAGTCAACCATTCTCTTTCTCGTTTTGGAACTTTGCGAGGATTTCATGTTGAGCCTTGGGCAAAATTGGTAACAGTTGTTTCCGGATTGGCAGTTTGTTCATTGCTTGATTGTCGGCCAAACTCCAAAACAATGGGGAAGTCGGTTACGGTTTATTTGGGTTATGGAACGACTCCCGAAGGTGAAGAAATAAAAGGAGGAGCTTTGTTTATTGAACCGGGAATTGCCAATTCGGTGCTAACTTTATCGGACAAACTGGATTATACCTATGTGGTTGATGATTTATGGAGACCTGATACCGCGACATATGCCGTAAATCCAATGGATCCAAAACTGGCGATTCCGTGGACAAAATATATTCCGGAAAAAGAAATAATTAGATCGGAACGTGATCAAACATCACCCAATTTTGATGATTTTATGAAATCGGTTTCTTAGGTCTTTTCGCTTCTTCCTGTTTTATGCTTTGGCAGATAGGACAGTAAAGCGGTTCGGGTAAATTTTCTTTCGTAATTTTTTGCTGTTCGTATTCCGAAAACACAAAAGGATTATGGCAGTTTTGGCAGATATGGACTTTGTCAGGCATGAATATATTTGTATTATTGATTGTGGACTCGGGGGGAATTGAAGTCTTCGGTCAATTTTGCTAAATTGTCTCAGACCGCGACTCGGTATCGTCACACCTCCGTCAGGTTCAATTCCCTGGTCAACATCAAATTCTTCCGCAAGGGAATAATTTAATGTTGTGGACTCGGGGGGAATTGAACCCCCATCTTAGCAATGCGAATGCCATGTTCTACCGTTATACTACGAGCCCGATAGATATATTTTACCTTAGCCATGATAAAATGTTATGTAAGTTTATGGGCCCTTAGCTCACCTGGTAGAGCGCTACTATGGCATAGTAGAGGTAGTCGGTTCGAGCCCGATAGGGTCCACAATACCGCCGGAGAGCGGTATTTTGATATTAATTCAATGTTACTGTTGAGGTGTAGCGGATTGAGTGGCTTGTTGGGCGGGAACAAGTTTTTGTAGTGCTTTAATTTCTTCTTGAATGGTCTTGATACTTTCTCCATTGGGATCGGTGTATTGAAGACCCGCTTGGACATACTGGAGGGCTTTGGGATAATCTTTTTTGGCTTTGTAAATACTGGAAAGATTGAAATAGGGAGTATCCCAGTTTTGTTTGAGTTCTATTGAGCGATCAAAGAATTTAATAGCCTGATCTGAGTCACCCAAATTGTAAAGAAGAGTACCTAGCTGAAGATAGATTGCGGGATTTGACGGATCAACTCTGGCGGCTTGAAGACCGTGGGAAATGGCCATGTCGGCCGATCCTTGAGCATAGGGAATAAGTGAACGATATGTGGTGAAAAGATTTTCCCAGACGGTTACATTCATTGGATCAAGTTTGGCGGAAATTTTACCGGTATCAAGGGCGCGTTGAGCAAAATCGGTACCGTTTTTTTTGTCGTCTTCGGTGGGGTTTTCTTTTGATAAATAAGCATTGGCGATAGAGAGATATATTTGAGACAGTTTTTGGGGATAATAAGGATTGTAGATATCCAGTGTGGCGGCTTCTTGATATTTTAGGTAAGAACGATATGGATCAATCGGTGCCAAAACGACTGCCTGTTTGAAGGATACCGAACCAAAATAAATTTTGCTTCCGAAGAACCAGTAAGCAGACAATATCGCAACTGCGATAAAAGTAATTAGCCAAGGAAGAAAAGAAGTGGTTATTGAAGATTTGGCTGTTTCCGGGAGATCATGATAGGTAGATGAAGCGGTTGGGTTGGCCGAAAGACTAATAGCGATATCTTTTACCGACTTTTGATTTTCCAGTTTTTGAAGGATAGTTAGACAAATAAGTAGTACAGTTCCAAGAACCAAGGAAACAATTCCGGTGGGAATCACAAAAAAGGAAACAATGAGTAATGATAGGGAAATAGTGAGAAATTTGTAAATATTTTTTTCTTCAATATCGCGATAATTTTTTAGAGAAACGATTAGAGGACGGAGAAAAGAAAGGAGGAAGGCCAGAGAACCAATAATGCCGGTGGTAGTAATAAGAGAAAAAATAAAGTTTGTGGATTCCGAAAAACGAATGTTCCAGATATATTTATCCAGATTTAAATAGACAGGGCGGAGTCTGGTAAAACTGGAGAAAAATGTTTCCGGACCGGTACCGAGAAGTGCGGTTTGCCATGTTTTCATGGTATCAACCGCGATTGACCAACCCGCTCTAATAGGAAGAATGGAAATGGTGGGCTGATTGTTTTGGGGAAGGATATAGCTAATATTGATGATGGAGCCGATAATCATGAGAAGAACCGAAGCAAAAAGAGCTGATTTCAGAGTCCAGTTTTTTATGCCGGTAGTGAAAATTGTGGTGGCAACGAGAATCGGAATGGTAAAAGAAAGGGCGGGTAGAATACTCCCGGTTGGGTTAAAGAAACGATTGGAAATGGCAACCGACGAAATTACTTTTTCAATAAGTCCAAAGTAATGAAGAAGAGAAAATAAACTAAGAATTGAAGCGGAAATAATTAGACCATAAATGCCCGAAAGGATTGAGAAGCGGTTTTTTTGTGATGAAGTGACAGTGATAAATATAATTGCGAGAAAAAAGAAAAGAGAAGTTTGGCCAAAAAGACTGACATGGTGAATAGGGCTTAACCAAACGGAAGACGCGATGTTGGATAGAACTAAAATTACCAGAGGAAGAAGTGCGGGAGAGGTGGTTAGATGTAGTTTGCCTCTGGTGAGATTTCTAATACACCATGCGACCAAAGAGACAGAACCAATGACGGCAATGAAGAAATATTTGTTGAAAGCGAAATAATCAACGGTGATGGGCAGAAAAAATAGAGGAGTGAACAAGCCGAGAATGAAGGGGATCAGTCTTAAAATTTTGGTGGAGACTTTGTCTAAAGCTTGACGCATAAAGACATTCTAAGGATTGACAATGTGGTAGTCAATATATCGTACTGTATCAGAGGAACTGCCAACAGTGATAGTAAACCGACCGTCGGCCTTTGATTTTAGGGAATAAAGTGATTTGTCTTCGGGGCGGGGCGAGAGATATATTTGAGAATTTTGGGTTACTTCTTTGTCGTTGATAGTTACTTCGGTGGTATTGGGATTGATAGTGGCAATCTTGTCGGTCATGTTGCTTTCGGAAACAGGAATTACTTCAGATGTGGCAGATTGGGATGCGGGATTGTCCGAGGCAATAATGGGTTGATTTTGTGGAGAAATAGCTGGAGTAACAGATGGGGTGGTTTCGCCAAGTGTGGCTTGAGGAATAGGAGAGATGAGAGTACCGGTGGGTTGACTGGAGTAATAGCCGAGAATGATCAGTGTGGTAGGAATAAAAAAGAGTGCACAGGCTGTAATCACAATCGCCATTGCCATAGTTGAATGGTTTTTGGGTTCTATGGTGTTTGAAAACTCAATAATCACTTGATAATAGTATATCCGATTTTCACTTTATTTATTCATTTTTGTTCATCTCCCTTTGACCTTTTTCCTTTGTGGAAACCACAGTTCATCACGCCAGCGCGAGATGACTGTTTTGGACTCGTCGCAAATTTTTTCTTTATCAGAAAAAACCATGCATTTGCTCCTCCGTATAATTTCCAAAAGGAACAAGGTCGGCAGGTTTTTCAAGGGAGGCATAAAGGACGTGAGTTCTACTATATTTCCAAAAGGAACAAGGTCGGCAGGTCTTAATAAAATATTTAAAATATTTTATGATTAATTTATGGAACTGCCCAAAAAGAAGTGGAGTGAGAGCTTGAAGA
>Ga0172370_10008306_pt1 | contig 12506 bp, 9 predicted proteins | sample LakKiv5m_FD_114538 | JGI IMG/M metagenome (GOLD analysis project Ga0172370, IMG submission 114538) | Freshwater microbial communities from Kabuno Bay, South-Kivu, Congo - kab_022012_11.5m | ecosystem: Environmental > Aquatic > Freshwater > Lake | place: Democratic Republic of the Congo...
GGAATTCCCAAAATTTTCCATTCGGAAAGTTCACTTTTTGGATTTTCAATCACCGCGTCATTGCACATTACTGAAATTTTTAAGGCGAGCAAAATTTCTCTGGCTTCTTCAATATCTTTGGCTGATTTAAAGGCGGTAAAATTATATTCTTTGTCGCTTGTCAAAATATGCGCGACTTGCATTCTTCCTTCGGTTAATGTGCCGGTTTTATCGGTGCATATTACCGTGGTGGAACCGAGTGTTTCCGCCGCTGATAATTTTTTTACCAAAGCTTTTTCTTTATAAATTTTTTGCATTCCCAAAGCTAAAATAACAGTCACTCCGACAATCAATCCTTCGGGGATAGCCGCGACCACCAAAGCAACTCCCATAACAAACATATCAATCAATTCCCGCCCTTGAAAAATTCCAATTATAATAATCAAAGCCGAAATTATGCCGATGGTTATTCCCAAAACATTTGAAAATTTAATCAGCCTCTGCTGTAATGGAGTTTTTTCGTCGGTTGTTTCTTTCACCAATTTGGCGATATTCCCTATTTCTGTTTTCTCTCCCGTGGCGCATATGACGGCCATCCCCTCTCCTTTAATCGAGATAGTACCCGCGTAAACCATATTTTTTCTGTCTCCCAGGCTCGCTCCCTCTTTTTGAATATCCGTATTTTTTTCAGAGGGAATTGATTCACCGGTTAACATCGCCTCGTTAACTAAAAAATTTTCAGCCTTGATCAAACGCCCATCAGCCGGAATTCTTCCTCCGGACCTGATAATTATCACGTCTCCGACCGTAATTTGGCCGCTATCAACCTCTTTTTCATAACCATCGCGCAAAACATAGGTCTGATATGTGATTAATTTTTTTAAATTCTCGTTTATATTGCTCGCTTTATTTTCCTGAATAAATCCAATTATCGTATTAATAATTACCGCGCCGATAATTACAGCCATATCAACAAAATCCCGTAAAAAAAGAGAAATAAACACGGCAAACAATAGAATATATATTAAGGGATTTTTAAATTGGCTTATAAATATTTTCAGCTTGGTGGGTTTTTTTTCTTTTGGCAATTCATTTAAGCCGTGTTTCTTTAATCTTCTTTTAGCTTCATTTTCTGAAAGTCCGTTGGCAGATGTCTTAAAAATCTTAAAAATTTGTTCAATTTTTTGGGTATGAAAATTTATCACAAATATAATTTTTTTTTATTATTATGGTAAATATATTATAACATAATTTGAGGTTAACAAAAAGCTGAATTGCCGGTATAATTGAATATATGAATCATTCAAAGAAAAAAGGATTCAGTTTCGGGCTAACCTCCGGCGTCATCACCACGCTCGGATTAATTATAGGCCTTCATTCCGGCACTCATTCGTCCGCGATTGTTTTGGGCGGAATTTTAGTTATTGCCGTCGCTGACGCTTTTTCTGACGCTCTTGGCATTCATATTTCTGAAGAATTTGAAGGTATCCATAATTTTAAGGAAATATGGGAAGCGACCATTGTGACTTTTTTGTCTAAATTTATTTTTTCGCTCACTTTCGCTGTGCCAATTTTATTTTTAAACCTTTATCCGGCAATTATTGCCAGCGTTATCTGGGGAATGTCTTTAATTATAATATTCAGCTATTATATGGCCGTTAAGCAAAACGTCAAACCGGCAAAAGTTATAGCCGAACATTTGTTTATCGCTATAACAGTTATTTTTGCCACTCATTATATCGGCGATTTGGCTGCAAAATTAGGTTGATATTCCATTATTTACAAAATAAAATATTAATGCTAAGGTTATTAAAAATAACCTTTTTATTGGTCATTACAATAATTTAACTTATATTTCCAAGGAGGAAAAAATGAAAAATATTTATTTTATTGAAGCAAAGTCGCCATATAATAATATTTTCAGTTTTGCAAAATTGCCGCGGTTGGGAATTATTATTATGGCTACAATATTAAAAATATTGGGTTATAATACGAAAGTCTTTATTGAGGATATTTCCGGCCCCATTGAAAAGCTTCCAAAAAATGAACGGCGGGATTTAATCTCCGCGGATTTAATTTGCATTACTTCCATTACCTCAACAATAATTCGCGCGTACCAAATCGCTGACATATTCAGAAAAAGAGGAATTCCGGTCGCAATAGGCGGACCGCATTCCACTTTTTTAGCGGGTGAAAGTTTGGAGCATGCTAATTTTGTTGTCAGGGGTGAAGGCGAGGAAACTATTGTTGAGCTGATAAAATTTCTTGAAGAAAACAAATCTCTTGACAAAGTTAAAGGATTAACATTTAAGGATAGGCGCGGCGAAATAGTCAAAAATCCCGACAGAGAACTTATAAAAAATCTTAATGAAGCTCCGATTCCGGATTTTACTCTCGTCTACCAGTGGCAAGAAAAAACCAAGGTGATTCCGATCGCCACATCAAGAGGATGCCCGTTCGCTTGCAAGTTTTGTTCTGTTATCCCAATGTTTGGCAGAAAGTATCGTTTTAAAACGATTAAAAGAGTTATAAAGGAGCTCAAGGATGCCGCCAAATACGGAAAAAAACACGTTTTTTTTATTGACGATAATTTTGCCGCGGACAAAAGAAAGTTAAAAGAGTTTCTCACCGCCATTCTTGATGAAGGCATAAAAATAAGCTGGAGCGCCCAAGTTCGCACGGATATTGCTAAAGATCCGGAACTGCTTAGTTTGATGAAAAAAACCGGATGCTTCGCGTTGTTTATCGGCTTTGAGTCAATTAACCCCGCAACTTTATCTCTATATAACAAAAGTCAAAGCATAGTTGACGTGGAGAATGCTATCGCGGCAGTCAAAAATCACCGGATAAATATCCATGGAATGTTTGTGCTCGGATCTGATACTGATGATATTGAAATCATAAAAAAAACCGCTGATTTCGCGATAGAAAATGAATTGGAATCCATCCAATTTATGATGTTAACGCCTCTGCCCGGGACTGAAGTATTTAGAGAAATGGAGGAATCTTTACGCCTTATCCACACCGAATGGAACTACTACGACGCGCACCATGCGGTATTTGAACCAAAACTGATGACCCCTATTGAACTTCATGTTGAAACCCTAAAAGCAATGGGAAGATTTTATTCTCCATTCGCGTTTTTTCGTAATCTATGGAAACAGGATTATTATTACGCCAGAGTCAGTTTATACGGAATCTGGTCGGTATTAAAGGCCAGAATAAGATCAATAAAATACATAAGCTATTTAAAAAACCGTTCATAAATTGAGCGGTTATTTTTTTAAATTCTAATTTTCTTTCTATTACCTCTTCTTGGGCGTCACCCAGAAACCCATATATTTCCCAAACATCAATCTTGTTTGCGAATCAAGCGCCGGGAAAGCGCCGAAAGCTACGATTGATATCGGCAATATCATCCATTGGATTATCATAATTAATGTTTTACCAATGCCGTATTTTGGCGGCCGTTTGGGGAGAAGCATAGTTGAAACTATCGCGGAAAAAACCATTCCGATCATTGCAAAGGTCATTAACAGCCTGGTAATATTCGGCAAATTTCCCGAAAGCACGGTAGCGTTAAATCTATCGCCCCCGAGAAGCAAAGGAAACCATCCGACTACGCCAATAATTAACGCGTTAGTCGCCCAAGAATGAAAGCCGTAAATTTGATTTAATATTCGGCTGATTGCTTTTCCTTTCTGAATAGTTTTCCAATCTTTAATAAAATTAAAAACCAGGAAAGGAACATTTTCCACGCCCCAGCCCCAACGCCTTTGCTGTTTATACAAACTATTGATAGTTTGTTTTATTGATTCATCCATGCAGACATCCATTGAAACCGGATAATAAAGCGGCTCAACCCGATAATTTCCTTTATAGTGCAAAAAACAATGCCAAAAAATTCTTGAATCTTCGCTCACCATATTGGTTGACCAGAAATCAATTTCCACCAGCGCTTTCCAGGTCATTGAGTGAGACGAATAAGTGGCCAATTTTTCCTGCCTGATTTGTTGCATCATCTGCCAAAAAGTATTTGAAGAGGCGGCAACACGCGAGAAAAAAGGCGCTTGCCATAAATTATTATGATAGACCGGCACCGGCTGATAACTGGCGTTATATGGATTTTCCACGGTTAAAAATTTATACGCCAAGGCATAAAAATAACCCGGATGGGCAATCGTATCAATATCAAATACGCTAACTAAAATTTTGTCATAGTCTATTTTATGCAGGTCAATTATTTTATTCTTAACTTCTTTCCCCGCCCAAGCCTGATTTGAGCCCTTGCCTTTTATCTCGCCGACAATTCCATCAGGATGTTCGGTTATTAAAAAATGCTTAAATTTATTGCCGAACTCGTTTTCAATCGCTTTGGCTCTTTCTTCGGCGGCTTCTCCCGCCCTTCCTTCTATCGCCAAAACAACAATAAATTTATCCAACGGATAGCCGTTATTTACTAGCCCCAAAAAGCATGATCTGATAATTTCCAAGCTTTCATTATATGTCGGCAAAATTACGAGCTGGCAAATATTTTCCCAGCTATTTATATTAGCGGGAACAATATCTTCTTTTTTTAACTCCAGACATTTCATTTTCCAATCAATTTTCATGTTATCCTTAAGCTTTTTATAACTGACAAAAAGATGGATGCCAAGATATAAAACAAGCAAGAGCCAATAAACGTCAAAGATTATAATAAAATACGCCACTGCGGTTGGTTTAAAATAAGAGAATATTATTAATAAAATTAAAGTAAGCCACGATAAAAAACCGGGTAATATTTCAAAAATCCGGTATATGAGCCGATCATTTTTATTTTCCAAATCCGTGGCTTTTCCTATTTTATAATAATTCATCAATTTTTGAATAAACCGTTGACTATCTTAAAAGGATATTTTATTATCCTCTTTTTTATATCAAGAATAATATATTTAATCATTTGGAGTATTGTTTTTGGCGCGGTGATATTGGAAAAATTGCCGGCTTTGATTGCCTTAATAACTTCTTTTGTTGATAAATTTTCAATATCAATAAGCGCGTAATCAGTATTAATATAATTAAAAATATGCGCGTCAGCAGTGGAAATAAAAGGCTTATTGAATTTAGCGGCAATTTTTTCAACCCGGTTATTTAAATTGAATAACTTGGAATAAAACCAAGAGTGCTCAATCGCGTCAAAAACATCCATATATTTTATTAATTTGGACAGGCTCATTGATTCAAGGATATCAAAAGCCGGATGGGGCGCTAAGACTAAAATTTCCGGATGATTTTTTTTATACTCGCGTAAATCTTCAAAATTTTTTATTTTTTCCGAGTCAAAGCCGCAATTTAGAATTATCAAATGGCTGTTAAATAAAAAAAATTTGTTCAATCTAAGTTCAATTCCCGGCATCAATATTATTCCTTTATCTTTCGCGTACTCGCCGTATTCCGGCTTATAAATATATTTATCATGCCCGGTTAATGCTAAAACTTTAAAATCCAAAATCTTGGCATGATCAATTAAGCCATAAATATTATAATTTATAACATAACCATCTTGGAAATCTTCTTTTGTATGAATATGCAAACTGGCTTTAACTTTCATATGAAATAAAACAGAGGAATATATAACCCCCTGTTTTAATAAATATTAATTAGCCGATGCTTATCTCTTTATCTTCCTGAAGTTCTCCTTCGCTGCTTTTTAGCGAATTGGAAATTACCGCTGGTTTTGATTGGTTAACTATTTTAATAGGCTTTTGCTTGGTTTCAGCCATAGCTTTGTTTAAAGCTTCTTTCAGCGAAATTGGTTTTGGGGGGAATTGCTCATGAACGCTAACTTTTTTTATTTCTTCTTCTTTTAATTGTTTTCTTTTATTAATCATCTCGCTTTTTTCCTGGCGTGTCAGCGAGAGGCAATCGCGGCATAAAATCGGCCTGATGCCGTCCGGAACAAAAGAAACCTTTGTTTCTTTGCCGCAACGGGAACAAGTAGCGCTATTTTTATATATTTCACTTGTATTTTTAATAATCGGGTTTTTTGGCTGTTCAGGCTTAAACACGTGGTTTTTATCAAACTGCGGCTTTTGAAATTTGTCAATTTCTTTGAATCTGCCCGGCTTCTCTATCGGTTTTTCATCCGATTCTTCCAGATTTTTATGCCATCTGGAAATTTTTTCCTCAACATACTCCCGCTTTTTGGCATATCTTTCGCGGGATACGGCGATCACTTTTTCAACATTCCCGGTTTCTTCATCTTTCCTCAGAGGCGGCAGACCGCGCGACGAAAATGGGTCTGAAGTAACGCCGTCAATCATCAACTTAATATAAAACTCGTATTTTGGCAAATTAACTAAATCTTCCTCCGTAAAAGTGGGAGTGAATTCCGGCACCAATTCTTCGGCGTCAGCCGCCCCGACTCTGAAAACCGTTAATGTCCCGACATTGCCGAATACGGCTGCCTTAACTGTTTCATCAAGCTGTTCAATATATTGGTGCGCCATTATCAAGTTAAGGCGGTATTTTCTCGCTTCCGATAAAATATTGGCAAAACTGCCTGTAGCAAAATTTTGAAATTCATCAACATATAAATAAAAATCTTTTCTTTCGTGCTCCAATATGTCAACTCTGCTCATAGCCGCCAATTGAATTTTGGTAATCATCATTGCGCCCAAAAGCGACGAATTATCCTCTCCAATTCTGCCTTTGCTTAAGTTTAAAATTAATATTTTCCCGGAGTCCATTATTTCTCTGATGTCAATCGTGGATTTTACCTGGCCAACTATATTTCTAATCAATGAGCTTGATAAAAATTGTCCGACCTTGTTTTGTATCGGGGACACCGCTTCAGAGGCGAATTTATCGGCATAGCCGGCAAACTCATTAACCCAAAAAGATTTTACCACCGGATCTTGAATCTTATCAATAACCTTTTTCCTGAAAACTTTGTCGGAAAACATTCTTGGAATAGCGAGCAAAGTTGACCCCGGATAATCAAGAATCGCCAAAATAGCGTTTCTTAATATATATTCAAGCCGCGGCCCCCACGAATCCGCCCATAATTTTTGAAATACGCCGATAAGTCCTGAAGCGACCAGATGCCTTAAATGGGGTTCAACTTGCTCAACCACGTTAAAAGCGATCGGATATTCCATATCTGCCGGATTAAAATATATCACATCGTTAATTCTGCTTGAAGGAACAAATTTTATGATTTTTTCAGCCAAATCCCCGTGCGGATCCACTATTGCCACTCCCTTTCCGGCCCTAATATCTTCAACAATCATATTTTCCAGGACTGTGGATTTTCCCATTCCGGTTTTTCCGATTAAATACATATGGCGCCGGCGGTCATCAACTTTAATGCCATATTTTTTTAATTGGTTTCTGAAAGTTGTCTCTCCAAAAAAAGTTATTTCATTATTATTCATAAATTTATCCTATTGGCAAGTTGGCAGGAGGCATGCCCGATTTTTCGCCAGCATTTTCCAGATCGGTTATTTCTTTTTTTGCCGAACCGCTCATGCCTTCTTCTTTTTTTATTAATTCTTTCTGCGAATATATATTATTATTATTTAAATTAACATCAAAAATTTCCTCCTGAAAACTGCTTTCTGTTTTTTTTGCCGTTTCACTTACCGGCAAAGCCATTGGCGGCTCGGATTTTCTTCTGGAAGCTTTTTGGATTAGAGGAGCGCGCACCGCGGATTCTACCGGGAAATGCCAAATAGTCGCCAGCTCTTCAATATTTAAAATCCCTCTTTTTCTGCCGCCCGTTTTATGTCTTGATTTATAAAAACTTACAATTTTTCTTTGTTTCTCTCTTAATCTGTATTCTGTAAAAAAATACTGGGCCCTGGTGGCGGTAATATCCATATCGGGCTTTAAATTATTTAAGTCCAAATCGGCAAATTGTTTCATATAACCGACAAATCCGTTTACTACTTTTGGCTTGTTCATAACATCCTTTCTGGCTATATAAACAAACCTGATTTTAAACTCAAACCCCAGTTTGCTTACTTTTTCATGAATCATTTCAACTTGTTTTTTTTGCTTCGGTTTTAAATTCATCATTTTAAACGGCTCGTCTTTTTTATCTTCTTTTTTATCTTCAATATCTCCCCATAATGTATAAATAGCTTCGCTGAATTTTTCCAGCCAAAGAATTATTTTGGCTATAATTTTATCGCCCAAATGGTCTTCGTTTTTTTTCTCATTTAACAATTTAGAAACTTCCTTATCGCCTATTTCCGTCCATTCAAAGCCGATCGGAACCAATATAATTTGATACCATAACTGTTCTCCCTTTTTTAAGCTGCTGCAAAGATCCATTAATGTCGCCATCGGATCCTTATACATCAATTTCGGATCTACAAACTGGTGTTCAAACTCCTTGTAAGTTCTGATCGGATACGCTGGCGTGGTTTTTTGGATAAATTCAATTCCGTAAACATCATACTCGTCATCGGGATATTTTGTGGGCGCCCATTCGGTGTAATCGTTAACCTCTGTAATTTCCGCGTCGGGATACTGGGAATAAATCGCGGATTCAACCAGATCTTTAAAAGGGATCGGCGTTCTTATTAAAAACTGTGTATAACCGTCAATGCTCGCTATTTCCAAACTGAAACCTACCTGGACTTTTCCTTCCCACCATTTTTCAATTAAATTGATGCTGCCGTGCGCCCCGGCCAGATAGCTGAAAATATTTTCCACGGCTTTTGGCGATTGTTCATTGCCGCGGGGAATATCAATCGCCAATAAAGTATATTTAACCGTGTTTGACCATCTTGTTTGGATATAATCAAGCCATATTTCCGCAAAACCCCATAAAAAAACAATTGAAATCGGCAGCCATCCAACCGTTAACAGCATTTTTAATAAAACCACGTCCGCGCTTTGGCTAAAAAATTCTAATAATGGAACTAAATTTAATGTGATTTCCATATTGTATATTTTACCATAATTGCCTTTTTTCATCAACAAAAAATACGGGATTTAATTAAACCCCGTATTTTTAAAAGTATATTATTGGTTTTTCAATTTGTATTTGCCGCTTTCGTCTTTTTCAAATTTATTCTTTTCCATAAGAGCAAGAATAACTGTGGCTTTCTTTACAAATCTCTGCTCCAACACTTTTTCCAGTATTTCATCGCGAGTCAAGGCTTCACCGGACTTAAGGATGTTTTGAATAATATCCGAAACTGTTCCGGTTTTATATCCCCATTCCTTTAAGCAGTAAAGCCCGCGTCCGACCAATACATATTTATCATCTAAAATCAATTCGTTATGAACCGTGGCCGCGTTGGCTTGTTTTTCGTCAAAACCGATTTCATTTATTTTATTCGCTATCTCCGCGAAATGCATGGGTTTTCCGTGGCTGTTTAATATCAAATAAATTTTATCATTGATTGTCTTCGGTTTTATTTCTCTCCAGTCAATCGCCCCCCAATAGCCGAATTTATTTTGTTCAATCACTTTGGACGCCTGCAATAAGGAATATAAATGCTTGTTTAAATTAACCAATTCCATATTTTCTTCAAATATTTCATTTTTTAGAATATCCGAAATGTCAATCGTATGATTTATTTCATACTTATCTTTATTTTTCTGATAACTTTCCAATTCTTTAGCGATGGCGATAATTTCATCGGTTTTTAAGGTTTTTTTGATTTCTTTAATCTTCGCGACAAGCTGCTCAGCCAATTCTTCCAAGTGATCCAGCGTCTGATATTTTAATTTAAAGCTGTTTTTGAAATTTTTGGAATTTCCAACCTCCTCAAACTCTTCGTGAAGAAGTTTAGAAACTAAGAAATCAAGATGATTTTTATGAATTTTTTCCGTTTCTTCCTTGGCTCTTACATGTCCGGCGGAAAAATTAACCAAGTTGTTTAAAAGATATTCGCGTTCAATTATGCCTCCGTGTTCTTCTATTAATTGGTTGATTACATTTTTTAAATTAACCAGATGTTCCTCAAGCCCTTCAAGCTGGCGTAATTTTTTAATGCCGGTATTTTCTATTTGCCTGATTCTCTCGCGGGTAAGCTTATGGGCCAAACCAATTTCTTCCAAGGTTTCTTTATTTTTTCCGTACAAACCAAAACGTCTGGATATAACATCCTTCTCCCTGTCGTTTAAATGATTAAACAGGCTGGAAATAGTTTCAACCGCGTCAAGTTTTGCAACTTCCTCGGCTTTATGGTTTGATATAATTTGGTCTAATATTGATTTATTTTCCATATGATAATTGCGAATATATCGACAAGCATCAAAATATTAATCAAGTTAATATTTAATGTTTTAATATAATAACATAAATTTTTTAAATAGTCAATAGCCCCTTCTTAAATATGCTCTTGATTTAATAATAAATTATTTAAAATTAGCCATAAAAAAATCCTCAAATTGAGGATTATACGGCAAAATATAGCTGAATACCTAACTCGCTTTTATAATGAAGCGCGAGAATAAAATTAATCAGATTTGCAAATCCATTGCCATTATTATCAATGGTTTCTGTTCTAATATTATGAAGTTTACTGAATGTTTCATTAAAAAACGCTGCGTCGCAAGTAAAATAATGTTTTGATGCCCCGTCTTCTATGGCAACTTTTACAAGTTCATCAAAATCATTTTTAATGACTCCTATTGTAGCTTTATTCTTATCGCTTAAAAACATTTTTAACGCTTCTTCTGTGGCTTTACTCGCACCAACTAATATTATTGTTGCTTTCGGCATTTTATCCCTCCTTTTAAAATGTTCGATTAGAATCCAAAATATTGTATCTCTTCTTCCAGTTGAATGTCAAGTTTATCTCTTACCTGCTGTTTAATGTAACTTATAAGCGTAACAACATCTTCGGCCGTTGCTTTTCCCGTATTAACAATATGGTTCGCGTGCTCCAAGCTGACTTTCGCGCCGCCGATTGTTTTTCCCTTAAGGCCAAGCATATCAATAAGCATGCCGGCGCCGACGTTATCAAGGCGGGTAATCCCCCGCTTTCTTATTTCTTCCAGTAGTCGCGGATTATTTTGTTCTATTAATTTTACCGGAATATTTTTAAATACGCTCCCGGCGCTGGGCAATTTAGGATAATTTTTCCCGCGAAATTCAATGCTTTTGTTAACAAGATTTTTAATTATTTCGGGGTTTTCATTTTTTAATTTAAGGATCGCGCTCCAAATTATATAATTATTTTTTTTCTTAAATATACTGGCGCGATAACTAAACCCGCAATCTTTATTGCTTAATGTTTTAAATTTATTTTTTAACGCATCATATACCTCAACCGTTTCAATAATATCGGACATCGCGACATTAAATGCTTCCGCGTTCCCCCTGACCGCTCCGCCTATTGTCGCTTTTGGAATTCCAACTATCCACTCAAGCCCGGATAAATTATGGCTAATCGCCAAACTTGAAACTTTTGATAAAATTGCGCCAGCGCCACAATCCAGTCTTTGCCCTTTAATTAAAAAATCATCGTTACTCAGCTTAATTACCAGTCCGTTTATCCCTCTATCATTAATTAAAATATTACTTCCGCCGCCCAAAATAAAAATTTTTTCTTTTTTTTCCCCCGCCCATTTTACCGCTTCTTTAAGCTCTTCTTTTGTCTTTACCTCAATAAAAAACTTAGCCGGCCCGCCAATTTTAAAATTGGTAAATTCGGCCAAATCAATATTTTGTTTTATATTTAGGTCAGGCATTTTGCTTGGATTTTTTTTCTAAAAATAATAATGACGCAATAATTACTATAACGCCATATAATAAAAACAATACTCTTGCTCCAAAAGTATTTGCTATATAACCGCTAATCAAGAAGCTTATAATATTGCCGATTTTCGCGATTGATATATAACTTCCGGTAACCAGCCCGATATTTTTTCCTGCTTCGCCGATCTTGGACATATAACACCACGCGCTTGTATTCCAAAATCCGCTGGAAAGTCCGATTAATGAAACAATAATAAAAAAGTATGCCAGGTTGGGAACAAAGAACAGCGATGCCAGCGATAAGGCATAACAAAAAACCGAGAAAAAAATTATTTTTCCATCACCCTTGTCGTCGCACATTTTTCCCGAATAAAATTGAAGAATGCTAAAAAAACTCAAAAGCGAGGCAAAGATGCCAATATCGCTTAAGCTTCCCACCAAATCTTCAACTATAAATAACGGGATAAATATTACTGAAGCAGGAATGGTAAAATGAACAGCCATTCCCAAAATTCCCATCTTTCTTAATTTTGTGTTTTGCCAAAACTCGCGCATATTCTTTATAAAATTCAAATCTCCATCTTTCATTCCTTCATGGTTTTTTTGGGGGCCAAGATTATTAATTAAGGCTACAAAAAATAAGGCGGCAAAAGTAATTTTAAAAGTAAAAGATATCGGAAGAAAAGAAACAATCAGGGTTCCTAATAGCGAACCGGCGAGCCCCCCCATGCTCCTTATACTTTGGTATAAGCCGGTCATTATGCCTCTTTTGCCGATAATATTATCTTCAGCTCTTTGAAGCACGGCTAAATCGTAGCCGACC
>Ga0172370_10008308_pt1 | contig 12505 bp, 11 predicted proteins | sample LakKiv5m_FD_114538 | JGI IMG/M metagenome (GOLD analysis project Ga0172370, IMG submission 114538) | Freshwater microbial communities from Kabuno Bay, South-Kivu, Congo - kab_022012_11.5m | ecosystem: Environmental > Aquatic > Freshwater > Lake | place: Democratic Republic of the Congo...
GTATTTGCGATAATGTTTCCTCGCATCTTTCAAGGTTCTCTTCAAACGATCCGGCGGCGATGGAACTGTCCTCTCCCGGATAAACAAGGTAGCTTTAATTGGCGCGGCTATACAATTTTCATCATGCTAACGGGAATTGCGATTATCGGGTATGATCTTGTTTCCGATGCCGCCAGCCGCTTGGGAGGAGAGAGTGAGGCAAGTATTGAAAGTGCTTCTTTAGTAGCCGCTTTCTACGCTGTTCATCAAGTCATGTTTTTCTTCCTTGCATATCTCGCCGCCAAACGGGGAGGAAGATGGTTATCTTTTTGGTTGGTAATTCTTGTTGGCTATTCCATCTTTTTCTTCCTGGAAGGCGGGCGAGGGAACGCCGTTATTGCCGCGGTATTTTCGGCAATGGGATTTGCGTGGGCGGGCACAAGTTGGCGCAAATTAGTACTAATGGGCAGCGTGGCTGCCATAGTTTTTGTTCCCATCTCGGGTATGGTGCTGACATATCGGAGTTATTTTCGGGACCAGGTACATAGGGAGGACTTCCGTGGCCGGGTAGTTGGATTTTTATCTGCGGTGGAAGTGACTTTAGATCAGAGCGACAGGGTGGTGTTTGAAACCATAAGCGAGGGGTTTCTTAGCGGTATTACGGCCAAGTTTGTAGATCAGGTGTTTCTTCAAACCCCAAGTAGTATTCCTTTTGCCGGTCTTGAGGGGATTGAGAATGCATTATGGGTCGTTGTTCCCACTGTTATATTTCCAGATCGCCCGAAACTGCAAGACGGGAATACCCTCGCGATCCAATATGACCAAACAAAAAGAGAGGATTCCAAAGGTTGGTATATGCCCGCTGTGGGCGAAGGATACCGTCGCGGTGGATGGACGGGAGTAGTTTTATTGTATGTTTTTTCAGCATTTATATTTGGGCCTGTGCTGGCGATATGTTGGGCAAGGCGTGCAAATGTCGTTTGGATGTCCATGTTTGTTTGGTTGTCGTTATTGGCCACCGGTATCTGGTCCGCCACGATGCTGTCCAATTTCTGGTTATTTTGGGCTTTTCCAAGACAATGGGTGACGTTCTGGGGCTTGCACAAATTGCAGAAATCCTTATGGGCGATGGGGATGGCTTTAACAGGGCACCCGGATATGCATCGCACTCCTTGAATGACATCAATGGAATAACGCTGGACTTACAGCGGTCCATCTTGAACAAGGCGCTATTTCTTTGATACTCAACAGGATCCTACATGTAGGCTACCTGTGGCCGGGCAGCACGTGCGTCCCCCGGCTGAACGGTTTGCGTGAACTGGGTCTGAACGTCGAGTCGTTCGACGCCACGGGCTGGGCCGGCCGCGGTGGTCGGATTGTCAACGCGCTCACGCATCGGTTGTACGCCACCCCGAGCGTTCGGGCGATGAATCGTGCCCTGATTGCGGCGGCGGCCAGGTTGAAACCCGATGTGGTGTGGATCGAGAAGGGGAACTGGATTTATCTGTCAACCCTCAAACGGCTGCACGACAATGCCCGTTTTATCGTTCACTACAACACCGACGACGTCTTCGGTGCGGGATCGTGGTTCTGGCTCCACCGGGCAGGAATTCAGCTTTACGATCTTCATTTAACGACTAATCGGTGGAATGTCCTCGAACTTCGGGACAGGTACGGGGTCAGAACGCTCCGAGCGGGAATGGGATACGATCAGGATTTTCATCGGCCGGTCCCTCCGGACAAACAGTGCGCTGAGAAGGTGACTGAGAAGGTGGATATCGTATTCGTCGGGCATTGGGAGCCGCACACGGAGCGTTACATTTCGGTGTTGCGCGATGCCGGGTTTCGGATGCACGTCCGAGGGTACAACTGGTGGAAGGCGAAGGACCGTTCCCTGCGCGTGGTGAAGCCCCTGGAGCACGAGAAATACGTGGCGGCGATCGCTTCCGCAAAATTGGCCCTTTGCGCTTTATCTCGGCGAAACCGCAACGAGTCCACCGGCCGGTCGTTCGAGATCCCGGCCATCGGGACCTGCATGCTCGCCGAGCGCACTGCCGAGCACGTGTTTCTGTATGGAGAAGACGAGGGGGCGGTGCTGTTCTCGGAGGAACGGGAATTGGCGGATAAAGCGCGTCGCTACCTTGACGACGATACGGCCCGCGTGAAGGTGGCGTCCGCCGGCCATGCGCGCTGCGAGGCTTTGGGTATGTCCTGGGGGGACCATACCCGCAAGGAGTGGCCCCTGGTAGAGAAATTCCTCCTCGGGGGCGGGACGATGGATGAGGAAGCTGCGTCGGATCAACCCTTCTGGTCCGGGTTCCGTGCCGGAAGGCCGTTCCCAATGGGACCCTGGGCCCCCGCCGACGCCAACAGGGTGGACGGGTAAAGCTGTGAGAGGGCAACTGCCCGGATTGCGGCAAGCGTTGTACGAGATACTCTTTCCCGCATGGCCGGTGGGTGTTCGGGGAAAAACAAGATGGTTGAACCTCTTGACTGCGGTATTAGATATCGAACCCTATGGGTTCCTGAAGTTCCGCCAAGTGGGTCGATATCGTCTTCGCCTCGACCCTGGCGACCGGAACGACCGGCACTACTATTTCGGCATGGTCGGCCATGCCTATGGTCGCCTTCTGCACGCCCTCCTGAAAGCGGGGGATACGGTGGTGGATGTGGGAGCGAACGTGGGGAACTTCTCAGCGATCAGCGCGGAGGTCGTCGGTGAGAAGGGAAGAGTTTGCGCCATCGAGCCGAATCCCGGTTTGTATGAGCGCTTATCTACCATGATAGCAGAAGCACCCAACGGCCCAATCAAGGTACACCACGCAGCGGTTTGGAGCAGTTGCGGTTCGATGGAATTCCACATCGCGACGGAAACCGGATGGTCGTCGCTTCGCGAGAACCCCACATTCGAGAAGGATCGCTCCGTGAACGTCGACACGATCACGCTGGACAATTTTGTGTCGAAGGAGAATCTGTCCCGCGTAGTGTTATTGAAACTGGACATAGAAGGCGCCGAGACGGATGCCCTTCTTGGGGCGAAAGAGAGCATGGAGAAAGGAGTGTTCGATCACATCCTATTGGAGGCGGAACCCCAACGCCTGGCGGCATTCGGGAGGTCAGGGCAGGAAATTGCGACATTGATGAAGCAATTTGGGTTCGAGCCGGTCGCCATTATCCGGGAGGATCAGCTTCAGGCGGTATCGGAACGGGATAAAATCCCCGGGGCCTTCAACGGTGATTATCTGTATTGCCGACGCCCACTGGTCGGGACGACCCTTCAGGCCCTGTTCCGTGGGTGAGATGCCATGAAGTTTTTCGTCACTGGGGGGGGCGGTTTCATCGGCAGCAACCTCGTGGATCGGTTGCTGGAGCTTGGCCATAAAGTTGTTTCCTACGACAACTTTTCCACCGGCCAGGAACGCTTTCTCGAGGACTCCCTCCGGTCCCCTGGTTTCCGGCACGTGCGCGGCGACGTCCTCGATCCGGGGCTCCTTACGGACAGCATGAAGGGTGCGGATTTTGTTTTTCACCTGGCCGCGAATGCGGATGTCCGGTTTGGCCTGGAACACCCTCGAAGGGACATGGAACAGAACACGATAGCCACGTTCAACGTCCTCGAGGCGATGCGGGCGAACGGAATCCGGGGGATCGCCTTTTCCTCGACCGGCTCCGTGTACGGGGAACCGGAGGTTTTTCCCACCCCGGAGTCAGCGCCGTTCCCCGTGCAGACCTCCTTGTACGCTGCCTCGAAACTGGCGGGAGAGGCTTTGATCCAGGCGTACTGCGAGGGATACGGGTTCAGGGGATACATCTTCCGGTTCGTTTCGATCCTCGGGGAGCGATACACCCACGGGCATGTGTTCGACTTCTACAAGAAGTTGCTTGCGGATCCGTCGCGATTGCACGTCCTTGGGAACGGGAAACAGCGGAAGTCCTACCTGTACATTCATGACTGCATCGACGCCATGCTTCTGGCGATTGATCGATCGAAAGACAAGGTCAACGTTTTCAATCTGGGCACGGATGAATATTGCCAGGTTACCGACTCGATCGGGTGGATAACGGCGGCTCTGGGGGCTTCTCCCGCCCTCGATTTCTCCGGAGGGGAGCGCGGGTGGATCGGCGATTCCCCGTTTATTTTCCTGGATTGTTCGAAGATCCGGTCGCTGGGTTGGAAACCGAAGCTGACAATCCGTGAGGGAATCCTCCTGACGCTGGAATACCTTAAGACGAACCCGTGGGTACTCGAGGCCCGGGTATGAACATATGTGTCCTTGGGCTTTGGCACCTTGGCACCGTCACGGCGGCGTGTCTCGCCCAGGCCGGCCACAATGTCACAGGCATCGATTTCGACGAAATAACCGTCGATCGTCTCCAACAGGGGGTTCCCCCCGTTTTCGAGCCGGGTCTTGAGGAGTTGGTCCGGCAAGGTTTGTCCGAGGGGCGACTCTCTTTCACCACGGACCTTCCTGCTGCGGTGAAAGGGGCCCCGGTCATCTGGGTTGCGTACGATACACCCGTGGATAATGACGACAAGGCCGACGTGGAATTCGTCATGGAGCGGGTCTCCAGGTTGTTCCCGCACATCGACGCGGGGACATTGGTGTTGATCTCTTCCCAATTGCCGGCAGGGTCGGCCGCCCGCCTTGAAACGATGTGCCGCGCTGCCTGCCCCGGCAAGCAAGTTTCCTTCGCCTGTTCGCCGGAAAACCTTCGGCTTGGGAAAGCCATTGCCGCTTTCACCCGCCCGGAACGCGTGGTGGCGGGGGTCCGCTCAGAAGCGGACCGAGAGCGCATAGCTCGGCTTTTCTCTCCATTCACGGACCGCATCGAGTGGATGTCGGTGGAGTCCGCGGAGATGACGAAGCACGCACTCAACGCCTTCCTTGCGACCTCCGTCGCCTTCGCCAACGAGCTCGCATCGCTTTGTGAACTCGTCGGGGCGGACGCGAAGGAAGTCGAGCGGGGATTGAAAACCGAACCTCGCATCGGCCCGAAGGCGTATCTTTCCCCCGGGGGAGCTTTTGCGGGAGGGACCCTTGCGCGGGACATCTCCTTTCTGGCGGAAATCGGCTCAAGTCGGCACCATCCGACTCCCCTGCTCTCCGCGGTTAAGACCAGCAACGATGTCCATCGGCAATGGCCGCAGAGAAAAATCCAAAACCTCCTTGGAGACCTGAGAGGGAAGACGGTGTCCGTCTGGGGGTTGACGTACAAGCCGGGCACCGACACGCTGCGCCGTTCCGCATCGGTGGAATTGTGCCGTCGGTTGGCTCAACAGGGTGCGTCCGTCAGAGCTCACGATCCTGCCGTGAAGGCTTTACCTGCCGACCTGTCCCCGGTCTTGACCCTCTGCCCCACTCCGGCGGATGCCTTGGAGGAGTCAAACGCACTGGTGGTTTCCACGGAGTGGCCGGAGTATTTGTCGATCGAGGCGAAGACCGTGGTAGGCAGGATGAAGGAACCGATCGTGATCGACGCGAACCGGTTTCTCGTGAAGACCCTGGGCGCGGATCCGCAGGTTCGTTACATTGCGGTCGGGAAGCCGCAGGCATGAGCCCCCCACTGGAAAACCGGAATGCAATCATCACCGGAGCAAACCAGGGGCTTGGTTTGTCGATCGCCCGGGCCTATGTGCAGGCTGGTGCAAACGTGCTCATTTGCGCCCGTAATGCCGACATCTTGGAGAAGGCCAGGGAAGAGGCACTCTCCCTGGCTGCGCCGGGCCAGATCGTCCTCGCCCAGGCCGGGGACGTGTCGAAACCCGAGGATGTGGAAAAGATCGTCGGCGTTGCATTTGCGGCGTTCCCGCGTCTTCATATCCTTGTGAACAACGCCGGCATCTACGGTCCCATGGGGCTTTCCGAAGAAGTGGACTGGCAGGAATGGATTCAGGCCATCGAGATCAACCTGCTCGGTTCGGTGCTGATGTGTCGTGCGGTGGTTCCTCATTTCCGGCAGCATGGCTACGGGAAGATCGTCCAGCTTTCCGGGGGCGGTGCGACGAACCCGCTTCCGCGGATCAGCGCATACGCCGCCTCCAAGGCGGCCGTGGTGCGGTTCGCCGAGAGCCTCGCGGAGGAACTGCGTCCCTGCGGGGTCGACGTGAACTCCGTTGCCCCCGGGGCGCTGAACACGCGAATGATGGACGAACTTCTGGCGGCGGGACCGGAAAAGGTCGGGAGCGTCTTCCACGAAAGAATGGTGAAATTGAAGGAACAGGGCGGGACGCCGCTGGAGAGAGGCGCAGCGCTGACCGTGTTCCTTGGATCAGCGGCAAGCGACGGGATCACGGGGAAGCTGGTCAGCGCCGCGTGGGATCCGTGGGAGAAATTCCCGGGCCACCTATCCGACCTTCAGAAGTCGGATGTGTACACGTTGCGCCGTATCATCCCGAAGGACCGCGGAATGCTTTGGGGGGATCGTGACGGCTGATCGTCCGTTGGGGGTAGCCATCGTCGGCTGCGGGCTGATCGGCCGCAAGCGCGCCGCCGTCCTTGCCGGAGCGAAGCTTGTCGCCTGTTCGGACCTTTCTCCGGATCGAGCGCGGGATCTGGCCGGGTCGGTCCCCGGCGCCGTCGCGGAGGCGGAGTGGCGTAACGCCGTTCGGCGCAACGATGTGGACATAGTGATCGTAGCCACGACGAACGACGCCTTGGCGGAAGTGTCCGTTGCGTCGCTTGCGGCCGGGAAGCACGTCCTGGTGGAAAAGCCGGCCGCCCGGAACGTGAAGGAATTGGATACGGTCATCGAGGCTGCTCGCAGGTACGGTCGGTTGGTCCGGGTAGGGTTCAACCACCGGTACCACCCCGCTCTGCGCAAGGCGCGGGGGCTGTTCGAAGCGGGGGTGTTGGGGGAGTTGATGTTCGTTCGTGGACGGTACGGCCACGGCGGCAGGTTAGGCTACGAAAAGGAATGGCGCGCCGACCCGTTGCGGTCGGGTGGGGGCGAGCTGATCGACCAAGGGGTGCACCTGATCGACCTCGCTCGTTGTTTCCTCGGCGATTTCACCGAGGTATCGGGGTCTGCCCATACGTATTTTTGGAAGATGCCGGTGGACGACAACGCCTTTCTCCTGCTGAAAACCCCCGGAGGACAATCCGCCTTTCTGCACGTGAGCTGCACAGAGTGGAAGAACCTCTTCTCCCTGGAGATTTACGGAAGGGACGGAAAGCTTCACATCGAGGGGCTGGGAGGCAGCTACGGAGTCGAGCGAATTGCTTTCTACAAGATGCTCCCGCAGATGGGCCCACCGGAGACGACGATCTGGGAGTACCCGACGGCGGACGATTCGTGGGTCGTTGAATTCGCGGAGTTCCTGGAGGACATACGGGTGGGTCGCACGCCTCGGGCGAGTTTGATCGACGCCCGCGCCGTGCTTGCCGTCGTTGAAAAAATCTACGCGGAGTCCGGTTTTGATCATCGCCCGTAGCCCCCTGCGCATTACCCTCGGCGGAGGGGGGACTGATCTCCCTTCCTACTACCGCAAGCATGGGGGATTCCTGATCGCGGCGGCGATCGACAAGTATGTGTATGTCACCGTCATGCGTCCATTCGTTCCAGGGATCTTCCTGAAGTATTCGAAGCTGGAGCACGTGGAACAAGTTGATGCGGTGAACCACCCGATTATCCGTGAGGCGATCCGGATTCTGGACTTCAAAACGCCCCAGTTGGAGATCACCACCCTCGCCGACATTCCCTCGGGCACGGGCCTCGGGTCTTCCGGAAGCTTTACTACTGCACTGCTGAAAGCGTTGTATGCCCACAGAAGGAAGCTGCTTCACCCGAGCGAACTGGCCGCAACAGCGTGCGACATCGAGATCAACCGGCTCAAGGAGCCGATAGGAAAGCAGGACCAGTACATCGCCGCCTACGGCGGCATCACCTGCTTCCGGTTCAATGGAAACGACGAGGTCGAGGCGTTCCCGCTCAACATCTCCATGGATACCCTGTTCGACCTGGAGGACAACCTCCTGCTCTTTTTTACCGGCTACGCCCGTAGTGCCGGCAGCATCCTCAAGGACCAGGACGACAAGAGCCGAAAGTCGGACACGGAGATGCTGAACAACCTCCATTACGTCAAGGAATTGGGGTACCGGAGCCAGAAGGTGCTGGAAGCCGGCCGTTCCGCCGAGTTCGGCGAGATCCTGCACGAGCATTGGCTTCATAAGAGAAAGCGGTCCAGCGGGATGAGCAACCCGCAGGTGGACGAATGGTATGAGCTTGGGCGGGCCAACGGGGCCGTCGGCGGGAAGCTTGTCGGTGCAGGCGGCGGAGGGTTCCTCATGTTCTACGCACGGGACCGCAACAAGCTCCGCCACGCGATGGCGCGGGCAGGGCTGGAGGAAGTCCGCTTTCGCTTTGATTTCGAGGGGACGAAAATCCTCTTGGCATGACCCTTCCGGTTGCAATCTTGGCAGGTGGACTGGCTACCCGCCTCCAGCCGATCACCGAAACGATCCCAAAGGTTCTGGTGGAAGTCGCGGGAAAACCGTTCGCCGAGCACCAACTGGAACTGCTGCGCCGCAATGGGGTCACTCGGGTGGTTTTCTGCGTCGGGCACATGGGGGAAAAGGTCCGCGAAGCCCTTGGGGACGGTCTCCGCCAGGGGATGAGGATCGAATACTCCTTCGACGGTCCGAAGCTTCAGGGCACGGGAGGCGCTCTCCGGAACGCGCTACCCCTTCTCGGAGAGGCGTTCCTTGTTGTCTACGGTGACACCTACCTGGAATGCGACTACGCGGCTGTGGAGCGGACCTTCCTCGAAAGCGGTAAAGCGGGACTGATGACGGTATTCCGGAACACAGGGAAGTGGGACCGCAGTAACGTGGTCTACAGGGACGGAAGGATCGTCAACTACGATAAGCGGAACCGGACGCCCGACATGGAGCATATCGACTACGGGTTGGGAGCTCTTCGCTCCGAGGTTTTCGCACCCTACCCCGTCGGAGAGCCCATTGACTTGGAGGCTGTCTACCGGGGACTGCTTGCGCGCGGCGAGTTGGCTGCGTTCGAGGTCACGCACCGCTTCTACGAAATCGGCTCCCACGAAGGGCTGGAAGAAGCGCGAAACTATCTGTCCGGGAAGGAAGCGAAGCGATGAACTACGCGAAGCAGCACATCGACGAGGCGATCCAGGCATTGTCGGGCCTCGACGTTGAGGCGATCGAGCGGATAGCGGTCCTTCTCGTCGGTCTGCGCGAGCGGGGAGGGCGGCTCTTCTTCCTGGGTGTGGGAGGAAGTGCGGCCAACTGCTCGCATGCGGTGAACGACTTCCGCAAGATCGCCGGGATCGAGGCATACACGCCCACCGACAATGTGTCGGAGCTTACGGCCCGCACGAACGACGAAGGTTGGGCGAGCGTCTTCGTCGAGTGGCTCAAAGGGAGCCGGCTGAGAGCCAAGGACATGCTTTTCGTCTTATCGGTTGGTGGTGGGAACATCGAAAAGAACGTGAGCCCGAACCTCGTTACCGCCCTGCAATATGCCAAAGAGCTCGGGGCGAAGATTGTGGGTGTGGTGGGGCGGGACGGTGGCTACACGGCCCAGGTCGCCGACGCATGTGTCATCGTCCCCACCGTTAACCCGGAAAACGTGACACCACACACCGAGGCGCTCCAGTCGATCATCGGCCACCTGTTGGTCTCGCACCCATCGGTGAAGGTCGCACAAACGAAGTGGGAGTCCGTGAAGTGACCCGCCGGGCGGTCTTCCTCGACCGGGATGGGGTGATCAACCGCGCTTTCGTACGGGACGGAAAGCCGTATCCCCCGTCCGGCCCGGAAGAACTGGAGATTCTACCGGGCGTTCCGGAAGCGCTTTCCCGGTTGTCGGCAGCAGGGTTTCGTCTTGTCGTAGTCACGAACCAACCGGATGTGGCGAGAGGGAAACAGTCAAGGGAGACGGTGGAGGCGATCCACACAGCACTCCGCAACCAACTTCCCATCGACGAATTTCGGGTCTGCTACCACGATGATGCAGACCGTTGCTCCTGCCGGAAACCAGAGCCAGGTATGCTGCTCGATGCAGCTGCCGATCTTGGCCTGGACCTTCCGTCATGCTTCCTGGTCGGCGATCGGTGGCGCGACGTGGAGGTGGGAAAAAACGCAGGATGCGCGACGGTGTTCATCGACTACGGGTACTCGGAGCGAAGGCCGGAAAAATCGGACAAGATCGCCCGTTCGCTTTCAGAAGCCGCAGATTGGATTCTTGATCGTGCCAGATATGGACATTACTTTCGAGGAGGCGATATGAAGCCGTTATCCGTCGACCGTTTAAAAGTGAAGATCTTTGCGGATGGGGCGGACAAGGCCGGCATGCTGGAAATGGCCGCCAAGCCGTACATCCAAGGGCTAACCACCAACCCCACGCTGATGCGGAAGGCGGGCGTCTCAGATTACAGATCCTTCGCAAAGGAAATCATCGCGGCGATCCCGGACAAGCCGATCTCGTTCGAGGTGTTCTCCGACGAGTTTCACGAGATGGAGTCGCAAGCACATGAGATTGCCGGATGGGGCAAGAACGTGTACGTGAAAATCCCGGTAACGAACACCCGGAGGGAACCCTCGTACGATTTGGTGCGGTGCCTCTCACGGGCGGGGGTAAAAGTGAACGTCACCGCGATGACGACCCTCTCTCAAGTGGGTGACGTTGCCGCGAGTGTGGCCGGGGGCGCCCCATGTTACGTTTCCGTCTTTGCCGGCCGGGTCGCCGACACCGGCGTGGATCCTGTTCCGCTCATGTCCGCCGCGGTGGAATCGCTCCGCCCCTGTTCAAACGCGGAGTTGATCTGGGCAAGTCCGAGAGAACTTCTAAACATCTTCCAGGCCGATGCGGTGGGATGCCACATCATCACGGTTACCAACGACATCCTGAAGAAATTGTCTCTCGTTGGTAAAGACCTTTCTGAGTTCTCATTGGAGACTGTAAAAATGTTTCATGAAGATGCCGGGAAAGCCGGGTACGAATTGCGGGGTGGGTGCAAAAAAACAGTTGATATTTAACGAAGGAGCACTCTTTCATATAGATACTCAAAATGCACGAATGATCTATCTTCCGGAAGACAGTGGACTCGAGGCTTCTTGAAGATTCGTTTGTACAAAGCCGAGTTAGGCATCAGCTTTGATCCAACCACGTTTAGCGAGGTAGAACCATCGGGGTATTTTATCTTAATGATCGTATCATGGTTGTCGTGTAAAAAATATTTTCGGCAAGAACGTTCTATAATGGACAAGTACTCCCTAGAAGATACTCCATCCATTTCTGAGAAACTGCACGAATTATAGAACAGGTCAACGGATGAATCCGGCAATTGATGAATTGCAAAATGCGGGAATATTGCCAAGTCGTATTCCTCAATACCAGCTACGGAAACCGATCCCTCACCGAATAATCGCACGCGTTTATCCGGGAATGCTGATAACAAAAAATATGAGCTGATCGCGGCGACCTCTGGAATATCAAACACAATGTATTTGGAAACCTGTCCGCTGCTCATTTGCATGGTCTGGAAAGCTTGGCCTCCCAAACCACCTCCAATTTCTACAATGATTGCTTTTGGAACATTTCGTAGCAGTTCGCACATCTCTATAGCATGGTAGGCATGACGAAGAGTATCGATAGGTATAACATTTTCGTTTGAAACAACGCCGACCGGATTGCCTACAAATGGAAAGTGGATTTTCTGTAGGTTAAAATCAAGGGTCAGAAGATGGTCACGATATTTACTCCACACATATTTAATATAGAAAGTACCAAGGGGTGTCCGATACCGGTGATAATCATCATATCCGCCGATACCAATTGTAAACTGTTCACGATAAAGATTTTCAAATAAACATGAAAGACCTGGAATATCCTCGGTTTCCATGGCATCAATAAGCTTTCTGTAATTAATGGATATCCATTCATCCCAAAGTCCTCGGATCTGAAATGGACCGGTAGAATGTTGTTGAGCTTTTTTTGATGCTTTATAGGCGGCAATTATCCTATTAAGGTGCTCAGGTTTTGTTCGATGATGAACTATTCTCTGACGGTGATCAGCAAAACCATCAATAATGTTTAAGTTACGATCCGCTTTTGATAAGCGAATATAGCCGATTAGAACCTCAACAGGTCGCCTAACCAACGTTATCAAAAATCGGATGGATTTTTCCCAGAGAGTTCCACTGGACCAAGCTCTTTTTACCTTTGAATAAAAATAATCTATTCGCCCCATGGAATTTCTCCTGTTATGGATTGCTGATATTGTGCCTGAACATTATGGAGTAACTGGTTCCGTCACGTAAAGCCGTGGGTAAGTCAGGCGCGAAATCTGGTCAAGGTTACAACACCGGACGAACTGGTAATGATCCATTCTATCACCCTGGTCGGGATGCTGGAAATACTTCCGTTGAGGTTCATCTTTCCGACAGGAGTTTAAGAGATAACCCATCTCGCCCCCGTAACCGACCGATATTGAACGGGTTTCCCCATGCGCTTGCGTAAGACCCCACTCGCCGCCCATGACTTTACCGCCAATCGCAAA
>Ga0172370_10008309_pt1 | contig 12505 bp, 8 predicted proteins | sample LakKiv5m_FD_114538 | JGI IMG/M metagenome (GOLD analysis project Ga0172370, IMG submission 114538) | Freshwater microbial communities from Kabuno Bay, South-Kivu, Congo - kab_022012_11.5m | ecosystem: Environmental > Aquatic > Freshwater > Lake | place: Democratic Republic of the Congo...
CTGATCACCCCTATCCCCGGCGCTTTTCCAATGAAGCCCGGCTCAGCATCCCTGCCTTTCTTTGGCGTGGATCCGGTAGTTCTGCGGCAGGACGAATCAGAAGCGAGTGTGAACGAAGGCGGACATCTTTGCATCAAAAAGGCATGGCCCGGTTTTATGCGAACGGTTTATGGTGATCCAGGTCGATTCAAAGAGCAATATTTTATACAGCATCCCGGTTATTATTTCTCAGGAGACGGCGCCAGAAAAGACGAGGATGGCTTTTATTGGCTCATGGGCCGGGTGGATGATGTGATCAATGTCTCCGGGCACCGCCTGGGCACGGCCGAAGTGGAGAGTGCCCTGGTTTCCCATGAGGCCGTGGCAGAGTCTGCGGTGGTGGGGTTCCCCCATGACATAAAGGGGCAGGGGATCTATGCGTTTGTAACCCTCAAGGAGGGATTTGAGCCGACGGATGCGCTCAAGAAGGAACTTATTCAGCATGTGAGAAAGGAGATCGGCCCCATTGCCTCTCCGGACAAACTCCATTTCACACAGGCACTTCCCAAGACGCGGAGCGGCAAGATCATGAGGAGGATCCTGAGGAAAATTGCCGAAGGCCAGATTGATCAGCTTGGAGACACCTCCACTCTGGCTGAACCGGATGTGGTGGACAAGCTGGTGCAGGGAAGGCAATAATCCTTTTCTCAGCGGGGCGCCCTCCATTGCCTGTGGGGGGCGCCTTTTTCCATGCGCCTATCGCGTCTTCAATGACCGGGTAGGGCATAGGAGGTTATCATGACACACTCTGCTGTCAAGCACAGGGGCTGGGCCGTTACGTTCAGTGGGATAGGGATCAATCTGGCCCTTGGCATTCTATATACGTGGAGCATTTTCAAGGACGCCATCAGGGAGTCCATCGAGGCCGGGGGGCCGGGGAGCTTTGACTGGGACCCTGCCGCCCTGAACGACCCGTACGCGGCCTGCTGCATTGTCTTCGCCTTTGCCATGATCCTGGCCGGTAAGTGCCAGGACAGGTTTGGTCCCAGAATAACGGCCTTTATCGGCGGCATTCTGGTAAGCCTGGGTCTTATCTGGATTTCACAAACAACCGGCTATGTGGCCTGGGTCCTCGGCTTCGGGGTGCTGGCCGGGACAGGCATCGGTTTTGGCTATTCAGCAGCTACACCGCCTGCCCTGAAGTGGTTTCCTCCAGCAAAAACAGGATTGATTGCAGGCCTGGTGGTCTCAGGCTTTGGCCTGGCATCGGTCTATATCGCCCCCCTTTCACAGTATCTGGTGGGGATCTGGGGATTGCAGAAGGCCATGCTCTTTTTTGCCATCGCATTCCTGATCGTTGTGTGCGGCCTTTCCATGCTCCTTGTGAATCCCCCTGAGGGGTATGTGGCGGGGCAAACAGCGCCATCGGCCAGTAAAGAGGAAAAGGACTTGCGATTGACGCCCCCCATGGCCGGGTGGCTCCAGGAATCTGTTTCCGCCCTTCATGCGTCAAAAGCTATCAAGATGAAACGGGATATCGGTCCGGCAGAGATACTGAAAAAGGCCGACTTCTACATCCTGTGGTTCATCTATTTTATCGGGGCTGGGGCGGGATTGATGGTTATCGGAAGTGTTGCCGGCATGGCGAAGAGCAGCATGGGAGATCTGGCCTTTTTAGCGGTTGCGATCCTGGCGGTCGGAAACGCCGCGGGGCGCATCATTGCCGGGGTCCTTTCAGACCGGATCGGTCGCAGCTATACGCTGATTATCATGCTTCTTTTCCAGGCCCTGCTGATGTTTTTGGCCATTCCTGTCTTCAGCTCGGATAAAACAAGCGCCATCCTTCTGGTTTCGATGGCCACATGTATGGGATTCAACTATGGGACCAACCTCTCCCTTTTCCCTTCCTACACCAAGGACCTCTGGGGGCTGAAGAACTTCGGCATCAATTACGGTATTGTCTTTACGGCCTGGGGGGTGGGCGGATTCGTCATGGGGAGGGTGTCTCAGATGTTGAAGGCGAGTACCGGCACATTCAGTTCCTCGTTTGCTGCGGCAGGCATCCTCCTTCTGATTGGGGCTGCCCTTACCCTTGTGTTGAGGGCCAGCCTGGCGCGGCAGGGTCTTACCCAGAAGCGGAGGACGTAACGATCTCGAATGAAACTGCCGTGAATTGCCGACTTGCGATTGCCGATTGCCGATTGAAAAATTCTGAAGCCTGAAACCTCCTGTAAAAGAGCTCTGCATCGGTCCGGCAGGCTTTTATCCAAAGGCGGCGCCCGTGTGAAGGGATGACTCGTGAAACATGAAGAGACCATGACCGTTCCGGCTGTGAATGAAAAGGGCTTGAGGGATCCGAGGCAAGAGTCCCAGGATGAATTGGTTCGGGCGCTCTTTGATTTCAATACCGAAAAGAAGCGCCTGAAGACGGTCTTGAACTGTATGACCAGCGGGGTCATGATGACCAATCAGAACCAGGAGGTGGTCCTCCACAACCTGGCACTCATGCGGCTCATGGAGATCCGTGAACAGATCCAAACGCCTTTGCCGGTGGACCGAATCATACATGATGAATCCCTGCTCAACACACTCCGGAAGATTCAAAGCGGTGCATGCGCCATGGATGAATCCATGTCACAGGAAATCCGGACCGGGACAAGGGTCATGCGGGCTGTGTCGGCCCCTGCCCTGGGTCCGGACAGAAACGTATTCTGGAAAATTGTGGGCGCCGTCACCGTGTTTGAAGACATCACGGCATTCAAGCAGTTGGATCAAATGAAATCGGATTTTCTGAACATGGTTGCGCACGAACTCCGCAGCCCCCTTGTTTCCGTGAGGCAGTTACTTCATGTGCTCTTAGAGGGATTGGCTGGCCCGCTCCAGGAAAAACAGGCGGATTTTGTTGATCGGGGGACGAAGAAGATAGACGCCCTTTTGGAACTGATTAACGATCTTCTCAATGTCGCCAGGATTGAGGCAGGCGGATATGTCCGGGATAGGGTCCCTACCGATATCGGCAGGATTATTCAGGAGACCGTCTCTCTGATGGAGCCCCGGGCAAGGGAACAGGGCATCACGCTCACCGTCTCCTGTGTGAATATGAAGCCGGTCTCAGCAGATCCCAAGGGAATGGAAGAAATCTTGAGCAACCTCATTACCAACGCCATCAACTATTCTCCGGAAGGCGGGAGGGTCAGCATCACGGCAAGGGGCCGCGAAAGCCAGATGGAGATTGAGGTATCAGATACAGGGGTGGGCATCCCTCCCGAGGAACTTCCCAAGATTTTTGACAAGTTCTATCGGGTCAAACACCCCAAGACCCGGCACGTCACCGGCACTGGTTTAGGCCTCGCCATTGTCAAGAATGTGGTGGACGCTCATCATGGCACCATTGAGGTTCAGAGCGTTGCGGCCAAAGGAACTGTCTTTAAAATCCTTATTCCGGCGTCAGGGTAAGTGAACGGGGATGTTGCAATTGCCATTGGGCAGCAGGCGGTTACCTCATACACTCTCCGGCGCACAGCCGCCCGGGCGCCGGAGGAACAGGAGCGGGGGCAGCAGGCTTTAATGACGACATTGTTTCAAGCTCTCGGGGGCCTGGGGCTTTTCCTCTTCGGAATGAAAATCATGTCCGAAGGGCTCCAAAAGGTCGCCGGGAAAAAGATGCGTCATATCCTGGGCATGGTCTCGAATAACCGATTTGTCGGTTGTGGCGTCGGTGCGCTTGTCACCAGCGTCGTACAGAGTTCCAGCGCGATCACGGTCATGCTGGTCAGTTTCGTGGATGCGGGTCTTATAACGCTCGTCCAGGCTGCGGGTGTGATCCTGGGCGCCAATGTCGGGACCACGATGACCGCCCAGCTCATCGCCTTTAATCTCACTCAATATGCGTTGCCCGCCATTGCTTCCGGCGTCCTTTTGAAATTTTTTTTAGGTCGTCAAAAATGGATCTATGTGGGGGACGTGCTTCTGGGCTTCGGGCTGGTGTTCTACGGTTTGGGGACCATGACGGCAGGATTTGCCCCGCTGAAAAGCGATCCGAATGTTGTCGCCCTTCTTATGAAATTCGAGGCAGACACTCTCGGGAGATTCTTGTTGTGCATAATCATAGGCACTGGCATGACCATGGTCCTTCAAAGCTCCAGCGCCACCGTTGGAATCATCATGGCGCTTGCGAGCCAGGGCCTGTTGGACTTTGAGACCAGCGCAGGCATGGTCCTGGGGACAGAGATCGGTACGACGGTTACAGCGCAGATCGCGGCTTTGGGGACAAATATTAACGCACATCGGACTGCGACGACCCATTCTCTTGTTAATGTGATGGGGGTATTCATCGTCATCCTGGTTTTTCCACTGTTTATCAAATCGGTTGTGTGGCTTACCTCTCTAATGGGTATGGGGCCGCCAGATGTTGTCATCAGTGGACAACGGCCCAACATTGCACGATATATCGCCAATTTCCAGACCATTTTTAACGTGGTTACCTCTCTATTTTTCCTGATGATTTTACCGTACGTGGTGAGGATAGCCATCTGGCTTACGCCAGGGAAGGAAAAGGAAGAGGGTCTGGATGAGCTTCACCACATAAAATACGTGGATCCAAAGTTTGTTGAAATCCCTTCGATGGCCTTGGAACAGGCCAGTTTAGAAATTGTGAGAATGGGTGAAGCAGTGCAACGCATGTACGACGAAGTCATTCAGTCCCTCGAAGAAAGGGATTTAAAGAAATTATTAAAATGGAGGAAAAGGGAAGATGCCCTTGATGTTCTTCAGAGAGAAATCACCCAGTTCCTTGTAAGGGTGATGCAGGGGCGCATCAGCCCGGAAGAATCAAAAGAAGTGCGTTCTTTAATCCGGATGACCAATAATCTGGAGAGAATCGGCGATGCCACTGATGAGATAGCAGGCCTGACAGCCGAGCTCATTGAACAGAATCTGTATATCTCAGACGAAGCGATCAAGGATTATAAGGAAATATCCAATGAAGCATTGAAATTCTTAACCTGTGTCGTCAATGCCATGAAGCATGGCGATGAGCAGATCATGACAGTATCCCAGGAAATCGAAGGGAACGTCATGAGGTTGGCGGAAAAGATGAAAGAGAACCATCTTCATCGCCTTCAGAGCGCCGTCTGTACCGTGGATTCAGGGCTCATTTTTGTGAAGATACTCACCGCTTTTGAGAGAATGGGAAGGTTTTGTTACAACATCTCACAGGCAGTGGCAGGGCTCAGGTAGGTTCAGTATGATGGCTCAGGCAGCCTGATATTTTTTCCTCATATCCCATGGATAGGAAAAACTTCCTTCTGGATGTAGGCGGCCACTCTCCGGGCCTCTTTAAAGGCCTTTTCTTTCACTTCACCCCCAGTATGGTAAGGGTGGTCATAAAGGCTTCCTACTTCCTTTTCCGGCCCAAACATCATCCCGCCGACCAGACCGGCAAATTCATCTTCCGGCGCCACCCGGTTCAGAATGGACCAGGCCAGGGTCCAGCATCTGGCGGTTCGATAGAGATCGTATCCCCCCCCTCCAAGGGCGAGGATCCTGGGGCATACGGCCATAATTTCTTTAACAGCCCTTTGATAACTGTTGTTGGTCAGCTTGAGGTGGGTCAGGGGGTCTGACACCAGGGCATCGGCCCCGATCTCGGCAACAATGAGATCAGGTGAGAACGACCTGACCAGCGGGAGGATGGTTTCCTGGAAGGCGAAATCGTATACCTCATCATCGGTCCCCGGTTCCAGCGGGAAGTTGATGGTAAACCCCCTCCCATCTCCTTCACCGGTCTCATTCTCATAGCCTGACCAGGGATAAAGGGTTTTTCCGGTTTCATGGAGGGAAATCACGAACACCCTCGGATCCTTGTAAAAAGCATGTTGAACCCCGTTTGCGTGGTGGGCGTCCAGATCGATAAAGGCGATTCTCAGATCTGGCGTCATGCCCAGGGCGTATCGGATGGCGATGGCAATGTCGTTGATGTAGCAGAAGCCTTCAGCATGATCCGGCATGGCATGGTGGAAACCGCCTAACGGATTAAAGGCGGCCGCGGCCTCCTCTTTGACAAGAGCGTCCATGGCTCCGAGGGTGCCGCCGGCTGCCAGCAAAGACCATTCATAAATCCCGGAAATGATCGGGTTGTCCAGGGTTCCCAGGCCGTGGGCAATCATTTCAGGCGTCACCTGGTTCTCTCTGGCCTCCTGCAGAAGACGGAGGTAGCCGGGCTCATGAAAAAGAGGGAGGAGGTCGATGGGCAAGACCTCAGGTTCCAGGATCTTCATCCAAGGATGGTTCATGACCCCGTAACGGGTGCAGAGGTCGTAGGTCTTGGCTGCCCTTTCCGGCTTGAACGGATGATCCGCACCGAAATCGAACCAGCTCATTTCATCCGAATAGACGAAAATGGTCGGGTCTCTGTCAACGGCGTCCTGTTCCAGGGGTCTCATCCCGGCTCCCCTGTTATCAGCGCCGCGAGATCCTGAAAAAAGGCCTTTGAAGAATTTGAAAGCCATGGCTGTTTATCCCTGGTATCGCGATCCGGATATGTCTGACACCCTGCCTTGATTTCGAGGCAGCGTACCACAGGGGGAGAATTCCGGTCAATAAAAAAGGGGCCTCTCAAATGGGTCGATGGACGCTTACTTTCTTTTGACATCCTTGCGGAAATAGTCTAATGACAGGATAAGAGTGGAGATGTTGACCGATGTCCTGGATACGCAGAATCAGCAGGCTTTCCAGAGTGGAGAAGGAGGGGATCTATCGGGGTCTGGTCCCCCCCCCTCTCTATCATCGATTCGGAATCGACCCCCTTTCCCTGTGCAGTTTGAAAGGGGATAAGGTGGTGCGATTTTTCTCCCCGCAGGGAGACAGCACCTGCCTGGTGGAGGTGAAGCTGACAGGCCAAGAAGAGCCTCTCTATTCCATCCAGTTGACCGATTCGAGCGATTTTACACAGATAGACTGGGACTTTTTGGTGGTCAATGATCCCGACTCTCCCAGGTTCAACACCCATATAGACCCACAGGGAATGGACACATTGTTCGGCTGGGCTTCCAGGAATCTTCCCGAGGAGGAACGCGCCCTGGCCGCGGGCCTTTTTCCCGGTCAGGTCAGAAAAGGGATGGGGTTGACCAGGGAGGTCATCGGGCTGCTGGAGTTTTTCTGCCGGATCTTCGACATTAAAAGCATTCGGTTGGAAGCGCTTTTTTATCATAACGCGATTACCTATGAAAGACACGGCTTCAGCTACTTCAGCGGGTATGCCCAGATGAAACGGATTCATGAGCTCTTTCAGCCGGGGGGAGCGCTTTTCAGAAAACTGGACAACCGGTCCCCATTCCGGCGTCCCGATTTTGCTGAAACCGTAAGGGGCCGGAGCTGGGCCATTCATGACGGCATCCTCGCCGAGATAGATGACGATCTGTTGGATGAAGGCTGGGTGTCGCCCGTGATGTACCGGATGGTGGGAAGACCGAGAGGCATGGTCACCTTTCCGGATCCAACGTATTAGACCCTGATTGAACCGGTGGAAACCGTTATGTTCATACCCCTCTTTCGCGACTGGAAAATCAGCACCAAGCTGGTCAGCGTTACCCTTTTTGTGGTTCTGGTCCCTCTCCTGTGCGTTGCCTTCCTCTCCATGGACCGTTTTGGCAAGGCGCTCAGAAGCGCTTCCGATGCGGACCTGGGACACCTTGTCAGAAACATCTACGGCATGTGCAAAGTTCACCAGGAACAGGTCCAGAAAAAAACCGTTTCCGACCTGAGGGTGGCCCGAGAACTCCTTGCGCTTCAACCGGGCGAACTGGATGCGGCGTCGAAACAAGAACGCCGGTTTGAGGCGATGGATCAGGCCACCCGGCACGTGTATCCGGTGACAAGAGCCCCCTGGAAGGCCGAAGACAATCATTTTGTGGATAATGTCCAGGCCCTTGTGGGAGGGAGCTGCAGCATCTTCCAGAGAATCGAAGGCGAGCGACTTCTGCGCGTTTCCACAAACATTAAGGGAAAGGATGGGAAACGGGTCACAGGGACCTTCATTCCCTCCCAGGGCCCGGTAGCACAGGCCATTCTGGCCGGGCGTCCCTTCACAGGGCGGGTCCAGGTGATGGGGAACTGGTACATCAAGGCCTATGCGCCGATCAGGGGGAGCGACGGGAGAGTTATTGGCGCCCTGAGCGTGGGCCTCAGAGAGCAGAGTTCACAATTTTTGAATGAGGAGATCAAGGGCATTCGGGTGGGGGAGACCGGCTATGTATATATCATAGACAGCAACGGTTTCCTGAAGATCCATCCGGCGAAGGAGGGGGAGACCATTCTCGATTTGAAGGATTCTGCCGGTTTCGGCTATATCCATGTCATGATAAAAGACGCCCTTGCCCTTGGGGAGGGCGAAGTGGGGACCATTCGCTATCCTTGGATGAATCCGGAGCTGGGTGATAAACGAGCGAGGCAGAAGATCAACAAGTACATCTACTTCAAGCCGTGGGACTGGATCATCGTAGCGGGAACCTACGAAGATGAGATCTACCAGGCCCTGCGCACCACCGAACGGTTCATCCTTTTCATGGCCATTGCAGCCCTTGTTCTGGTCTTTCTCCTGGCATTTACCCTCTCCAAGGTATTGACACGGCCGATCCGGGAACTCACTGAGGTGACCGCCAAGATGGCGGACGGCGATCTTTCTCAAAGGGTCATCATCCACAGTGCGGATGAAATCGGGACCCTGGGGCGGTCCTTTAACCGGATGATTGCTCAGATCGAGGATTACACCTCAAATCTGGAGAATATGGTGGAGGAAAGGACCCGGGAGCTGAAGGAATCAAAGGAGAAGTATCGCGACATTTCCCGATTCCTCAACAATGTACTCGACAGTGCCACGGTCTACGCGATTATGGCACTTGACTTCTACGGTAACATTATCGAGTTCAACAGGGGCGCGGAAAGGCTCTTCGGCTGGAAAAAGGATGAAGTCATCAATAACCGGAATATCGACATCACCATTCTTCCGGAGGACCGCGAAAAAGAGATCCAGAAAGAGATGTCCAAACGGACGAGGACGGAAGGGGTCTGTGAGCTGGAGATGGTCCGGGTCAGGAAAGACGGGGACCGGTTCCCGGCCCATACCACCATTACGGCCATCAAGGATGCCGAGGGCAGGGCCACGGGATTTGTAGAGATTGTCCGTGACATCACCCTGAGAAGAAGTCTTGAAAAGGAGCTGCGGGAGACCAAGGAATTCCTTGAAAATATCATGGAGAGTTCTGTTGACGGGATCCTGACGACGGACCTCAAAGGGAACATTACATACCAGAACCGTGCCATGGAGGAGTTGATGGAATTTTCCAAGGATGAGGCCCTGGGGACTCACATCTCCCGATTCTACGTCAAGGGGATCGAACAGGCCAGAGAAGTTATGGCCCTCCTCCAGTCACGGAAAAGGGCTGGGAATTACGAGATGGAGGTGAAGCGGAAGGACGGGAAGATCCTGACCATTCTGACCTCCCTTTTTCTGCTTCAGGACGAGGAAGCCAACGTGATCGGGACCGCCGGGATATTCAAGGACATCACGGAGCAGAAACTTTTAGAAGCTAAACTCAAGGTCACGCAGGCACGTCTGATAGAAGCATCCAAAATGAGGGCACTCGGGGAGCTGGTTGCCGGTGTGGCCCATGAACTGAACAATCCCCTCATGGCCTCCCAGACCATTCTGTACGTGATGTTCAAAAATCTCCCTGAAGATTTTCCGGAACGGGAGCGGCTGGAGATCATCCGCAAATGCAACAACAGAATCGAAAAGATCGTAGATCATCTCAGGGAGTTTTCCAGACAGACCCAGCCTGATTTCAGGGAGATCGACATCAATCAGCCAGTGGAAAATGCCCTGCTCATTACCGGCCAGCAGCTTCTCAACCACAACATCACTATTGTGCGGGAACTCATTGAAGGTCTTCCGAAGGTGGTCGGCGATGCCAATCAGTTGGAACAGGTCTTCCTCAATCTCATATCCAATGCGAGGGATGCCATGGATGAGGTGACCGGGACGCGGGAGCTGAAAATCCATTCATACCTGAGTGACCATGAGGGCGCGCCTGTGGTGGCGGTCTCGATAAAGGACACGGGCGTTGGGATCCCTGAGGAACATTTGAATAAGGTGATTGAGCCTTTTTTCACTACGAAACCAGTGGGAAAGGGAACGGGCCTGGGCCTTTCCCTCTGCTTCGGCATCATGGAAGCACATGGCGGAAGGCTTGAAATCAATAGTCATCAGGATAAAGGAACGGAAGTAAAGGTCATACTTCCGGTCAGCCGGTCGGGAAAGGAGTAACGAACATGGCAAAAACAATTCTTGTTGTGGATGATGATGAACTGGTGCGCATGGCGCTTAACGAGCTGCTGAGACCTGAGGGATATGAGGTCCATCTGGTCCCCAGTGGCGCCGAAGCCATCGAGAAGCTCGACCAGAACGGCTATGATCTGTTGATGCTCGATATCATCATGCCTGAGATGGATGGTTTTGAACTCTGCAGGAAGATCCGGGAGAGAGAAGATTACAGGGACACGCCGATTGTGTTTCTGACGGCAAAGAGCCGGGATGAAGATCGGGACAAGGGGATTGAGGCAGGGGCCAACCTGTTTCTGTCCAAGCCGATCTCCCCTGACAAACTCCTTCAGATCGTATCGGATACCATCGGTTGACCAGCGGCCTATTTGGGAAACAGCGCTGTCTCTTGGAGTAACCTGTCAAGGGCATTGTCCCGGTCCATAAGTCCCATCATACGGCGGACCTTGGCACCGTCTTGAGGGGACAGGGGAGGTGGGCCCTGTCCCAGCCGCTCTAAAACAGAAAACGTGTCCCCTTTGACGAGAATCAGCGGGACCCCCGCTTTTTTTGCCGCGGTCAGGAGCTGAGGAGGGGGGGTTCTGCCTCCGGTGAAGAGGATGCCGGCAATCGATCGTCGGCCCTGAATCGGATCGTTCTCCCTTGCAGGCAAATAGGGCCTTAACAGGACAATCTTGTTATAGGCCCTCTTGAACAGCAGGAGTTCTCCCTTCAGATCTGACGACCCAACGGTCATTCCGCCCACCGGTTGTTCAAGGTCAGCTTCGCCGAAGAGAAACTCACCTTCTAAGACATCCCTTATATCCCCGAGCGTCTGAAAAGAGAGGAAGGGGTCTTCCGGAAGCGCGATGATGAACGGAATGCCCTTTTTGGCAAGGGGTGGGATCATATGATCTATGATTTCCTGGAGCAATGGCGGGGAGACCCGGTTGAGAACGATTCCCTTGAGCCTCTCTTTGAGGAGAGAACTGGCAGAGAGGATGGAATAGGCAGACCTGGCCTTGTCCCGGTATCGGTCAACCAGGACAAAATCAGCCTCCAATCCCGCAGCGAGGGAAATATCGGAAACGCCCCGGGAGGCATTGTCAAGGAATATGTGGTCGGCGCCCATGATGATGAGGAAATCTTTGTTGTCAGAGAGTTCTTTGGCCAACGTCCTGATCTCTTTATGGATCGTTTCAGATCCCCTGTCTCTCCATGCCTCATCTGAAAGGAGATAGGGACAGATCCGGTCAAGGGGTTCCTGAATATCCAGCGTCTCCTTAAACAGGAGGGCATCCGGGTCGAACCCGTGGCCGTTTATGTTAACACGTTGGGTTCCAAAGGGTTTCAGGAACCCTACGCGGAAGCCCCGTTCCAGGAGTCTTCGGGTGATCGCCCAGGTGACGAGGCTGTGCCCGGCATGATCTCCGGTCGTCCCTATGAAGAGAAAGCCCACGTGGCTGTCCAACCTCCTTGTGACGGATTGCGGCGGATTCGTTACAGGCGCCGCCTTCCCGCTCTTCAGCGGGATGGGATGAAGACAGGAACTCTGAAGGTGCTACCGGAGCCGGGGAAAACAGCGGCATTCGGAACCTCCCAACCTCCGGACCTTCAAGCCTTTAAACCCATTCAAGCGTATCATAAGGGGTTTGTTTGCAAAGATCAAAAGAAATATGGCCTATGCCGCGTTCAGTATCTCCCTCAATTCCCGTCTTCTTGTCCACTGCATCGATGGTCACATGATCCCCCTCTTTGACCGGTCAAAGGAGGTGGCAATGGTTCTGATTACAGATTGTGAACCACAGTATGCTGGAATGGGGGGCTTCTCCAGGCCCTTAGCGCCTAAAGCCACTTTTCCATTCTCTCCGGTAAAGACGACCGGATACCGTATGCGGGGGGATCCGGTCCTGACCAGGATGCCGACCCCTGCAACAACTCGGGTTTTGACGAGCCTGCAGAAAGATGTTAGAATGGTGCCGCATCGTCTTTGAACCGCCCAAGGGGACTCAGATCCGCCAGCTCTGCTTGGCTGCACGCCAGCAGACCGTCTCAGGCGATCTGCCATCTGCAAACAGATCAGAAAACTAAAGGAGGATGGTTATGGCATTGGATCATCTCCCAGGAAAGGGTATTGTTTCGTGAGCGTTTCCGACATGCTCTTGCCCTCTGAAATTTTGGACGGGCTTGCTACAGAGGTCTTCGGCA
>Ga0172370_10008310_pt1 | contig 12505 bp, 13 predicted proteins | sample LakKiv5m_FD_114538 | JGI IMG/M metagenome (GOLD analysis project Ga0172370, IMG submission 114538) | Freshwater microbial communities from Kabuno Bay, South-Kivu, Congo - kab_022012_11.5m | ecosystem: Environmental > Aquatic > Freshwater > Lake | place: Democratic Republic of the Congo...
AATATCAGTAGAAAAATTTAAATCAGATTTTCTTTCTAATGAAGTGAAGGATTTTGTCAGATCTCAAAGAGTGAGCGCTATGAAATTGGGTCTGCAAGGCACGCCAACTTTCTTTGTAAATGGAGAACAAATCCAAAACCCTAGTTCAGTTGAAGCATTTAGGTCTATCATTCAAAAAGCTTTGCAAAATTAAATTTAATATTTGTTCACATATTTATCTTGGCTATATTTTACATAGTTGTAAAATATGGGTATGAGTTATTCTGATATTTATTTTGCAGTTGCTTCAGTTTCTACTATTGCTGTTGCGGGGTTACTGCTCCTCGCTTTAATCTATATATTGGGCATTCTTCACGATATTAAAAGACTTTCAAGAATTGCAAAAAAGGAGGCCGAGTTTATAGCCAGAAGCTTTAAAAAAGGGCTAGTGTGTTTGGAGGTGAACTATCTAGTGAAGCGGCTGGATTTGTCAGGACTCTCTTTACTTTACTCATTTCCCAATTTGCAAAACCAAAAAATTCAAAAATAAAAAAAGCAAAACGCATGAATCTATAATTTAAATATGCCAAAGATATTAAAATATTTTATATACATTGCTGTTTGTGTTTTTGTCTTCGTCGTTTTGGCGAGAGCATATAATTCTTCATTTGAAAACAAAACAGTCAGTGCTTTTGAATGGGAAAAGGATGTCAGTGTTTATTTTAGTAATGGCAAAATGGGCTCGAACGATGATTGCGTAAAAGTCTTTCCCGTTACTCGTAGAATCATAAATGCCGAGACTTTCGGCCCCGGTTCACTAGAAGCCTTGCTTAATGGGCCAACTTTAGAAGATAAAGAAAATGGCTATACTACTGCTATCAATGATGGTGTTTTAATTCAAAAATTTGAAATATTAGACAAGGTAGCTTATGTTGATTTTAATTCTCGCTTTAATGAGAAAATGGGGGGTTCCTGCAGGATACAAGCTATCAGGGCTCAAATAGAAAGCACATTAAACAATTTGCCTGATATTGATAAGGTTGTTATTTCAGTAAACGGTCAAACTGAAGGAATTTTGGAGCCGTAAATGAGTGACCCCAGTCTTTTGAACCGGGGTCATTTGTCACTCTCCTTGTCTTGGGCGTTTTCTGGAGTAGGGGATGATTTTTCGTCAGTACCGGCCTTCTCCTTTTTTTCTGTGTTTATCGGTGGATTGCCCCATTTGGGCGTTACCCCGATTAATCTAAAGAACTCGTTTATTTTCATATCTATATATTATAATAATTGTTAGAAATAGTCAATTACATTATTGCTGCCAAATCACCTTTGATATCCTGTTTTGAGTCATAAACATTTTGTTGATTTACCACCCTTGAACCGGTGGTGACTATAGAATTTACTGAATGTATATGTATTCTTTTTCCGGGCAGTTGAGAGGTTTCGATATCATTTAGACTTAAAATATCACGATTGGCAAAAATTTTGTGCGCTTCTGTAATATCTTCTACCTCTTCTTTTGTTGGTGAAGAACTTTTTATCTGTATAAAATTTAGTTGGTCTATGTCTAATTCTGATTCTCCAAAAATGATTTCTATTAAATCTATTTTCCTCCTTGCGTCTAAATTATTATTGAAACCAATAACAAAATTTTGGGCTGGCATGCTCATAAGTAGTTTGGTTCTCTCTCTCACAAAGGCTACCACGCTTTTTATTCCTCTTTCGTCTATATTAAATCTCCCAGTAATTAAATCTTCTCTTGCTTGGCCGAAAATTTCAGACATTTTATTATTTTGTCTAATGTAATCCAAAAATTTTCTACCCAATTGTCTCACGACATTGTCTATATCACTTTCAGTGAGGTTAATACATTTTTCAACCAAAATATTTTCAACCTCAGTAAATTTAATCACGGCACCACTCTGGGTTTTTGCTACAACGGCCTGAAATATTTTTTCTAATAAACTTTTGTCTTCCAGTATGCTTTTTCTTGCTTCAGTTAGTAATTCGTCATATTCCCATCTTTTTAATTTGTTTAAATCCACTGGCATATTCAAGGATTGTATCTCTTCTTTATGGCTGGGGAATTTGTTGGGTTTGGTATTCACATTCTTTCCAAGTAACGATATTTTTGGGCTGGGAGCTGGAGGATTATTTTCAATATTCATTTTCATAGTATTTATTTTGTGTCAACTTTAGGTATAAAAAATAAGCCGAGGAGGGTAAATCCTCCTAGGAAGTAAAAGGATGTGGAATAAGAGAAATAATAAACAATAGGCAGGGCAATTAAAGGGGCTAAGACATAAGAGAATGAGCGAACCATCCTAAATACGCTTATCTCGCTCACATCTTTTTCTTTAACATGTTTAAAAAAGTATGTTTCGCTCGCTACTTCGGCTAGGCTAGCGCCTACTCTGGTGGTAAATAAAACTGCAGCCCAAATCCAAAAGACTGGATGGTCAAGAGACGGAATAATAAAGGTCGCGCCAGACATTATGAATAATCCGGTTGCCAGAATTTCTCTCTCACCAATTTTTTTGTCAGCTAAAAAACCGGCAGGCCACTGGAAAAGTAAAAATGGTAAAAGCATAATGGTAAATATTAAACCGATTCTATCCCACCCAAACCCTATTTCCTTGTTCAAAAGAAGTGGTAAGTAAATAACCATCCAAGCATAAAAAAAATTAATAACAAATTGAACGAGAACAATTCTCAATTGATCTTTTTTTGCCAGCAAAATTTTAAAACCAGAAAATATTTTTATTTTTGAAGCTATTGCCCCGTTGGTGTTTCTAAAAGATAGTCCAATTATTAGAAATAAAATAATTAAAATCAGACCGGCCAAAAAATAAACCCGACTAAAATTATTTTGGCTTATGAGTATTGTTAGAGCAAGTGGCGATGCAGCCCAAGCCATATTTGAAAATGTTAAAAGACCCCCTCTTTTATTGCCGGTAGTGCTTTCGATTTTTGTTTCTTGTTCCAAGCAAATATCAAGCCAAAAATATAATAATGAACCTATAGCTAGTTGAACAATAAAAAAGGGAATAATCAGTTGGGCCGAAGTTAAAAAGCCCATACTAAACATTACTACTATTTCTAGGGTAATAAAAAATAGGAAAGCAGAAATATTGCCAAAACGACGGAAGATAAATGGAGCTGAGAGAAGTAATAATATATCAAATACGGAACCAATTATGTAGATAGTATTTAAGCCGGTCACGCTGACAAATTGCCCCAAAAGGGAAGAGTTGACGTAAGAAATAAGAGCAAAATGAGCCGCGAGTAGAAAGCCACTAAAATACACGAGCCCCAATCTCTTTTTAGGATTCATCTTTCTATTTTACCTTAAAATTTCTAAACTCCAAGTATGACGGGGATGACGATGGGGCGTTTGGCGGTTTTTTGAAAAAGGAAGCGAGCGACCGCGTCGGTCACGTTGTTTTTTATGAAATCAAAGTTTATTGGGCGCATACCCCGGGTGTCGTCTTCTATTGATTTTTTGATGATTAGGCGGGTTTGGCCGAGCAACTCTTGAGATTCTCTCAGATAAACAAAACCACGAGAAATAAGATCAGGCGATTTTTTAAGTTTGCCGCTTTTCAAATCAATTATAGCGACAATAACAAACATGCCATCATCAGCGAGCATTTTCCTATCTCGCATCACAACTTCCTGCACATCAGAGACAGCAAAACCGTCTACCATGACCGGAGATGAAGGAGCGGTCTGTTTTAATAGAACAATTTTTTCTCCCTTGTCTTGAATTTCAATAATACTGCCATTGTTTGGTACGACAATATTTTTTTCTGGCATTCCAACAGTCTGAGCAAGTTCTTCGTGCACGCGAAGCATATAATGATTGCCGTGAATTGGAATAAAGAATTTTGGTTTAATTTTTTTATGGAGCCACTCTAGCTCACCTCGGTTTCCATGTCCAGTAGAATGTATGTAAACATCAGAAGTACGATAGTGGATTATTTTTGCTCCTTGTCTAGCCAAATTGTCTTTGAGTTTTTGGACAGCCCTTTCATTGCCGGGGATAATCGAAGAAGAGAGCAAAACCGTGTCTCTTTTGCCTATTTTGATGTATTTGTGGCTTTTGTTGGATATACGCATAAGGGCAGCAAATTCATCGCCCTGAGCGCCTGTAGCCAAGATAACTACTCTATCAGGCGGATAAATATCCATATTTTCTACATTGACGATGGTATCTTTTTTTACCTTGAGACGGCCGAGAGACATTACTATTTCAATATTTTGCTTCATACTTCGTCCTTCAACAACAACTTTTTTACCACATCTTTCCGCTGCTTCGATAATAGCTATGACTCTTTCCAATTGAGTGGCAAAAGTTCCGATTATCAGACGGCGTTTTGTGTTTCTTATAATCTCTTCAAGATTTTGGCAAACCAATTTTTCGGGAGTAGAAAATCCTGGGTTATCGACGTTGGTCGAGTCCATCATCAAGAGAAGTACTTTTTCTTTTTCAAATCTTTTGTACTCCTCTTCTTCTCTTTCAGTTGGGATACCGTTTTCGTGCTCGAGTTTTATATCTCCCGGAGTAATGATATCTCCGTATGGAGTTTCTATAATTACCCCCATTGCATCAGGGATAGTGTGGGTGACATTAAAAAATCTTATTTTTAATTTACCCAATACGATTACATCTTCTTTTTCTACGACTTTAATATCAAGCGGTGGTAGATGTGGAAATTCTTCCTGCCTTTTTTTTATCATGATGGTGGTCAAAACTCTAGAATAGATGGGTGGATTGCCGATACGATACATGATGTAGGGGATACCACCGATGTGGTCTAAGTGGCCATGAGTAATAACTACTCCTCTAATTTTTTCTTTCCTCTCCTCTAAGTATTTGGTGTTTGGTAAAATGTAATCTACTCCAGGGGTATCTTCATCTTTAAATTGGAAACCGGCGTCTATTATTAAAATATCATTACCGATTTCAATTGCGGTCATATTTTTCCCTATTTCCTCTACACCTCCGAGCGGGATGATGCGGATATTTTGTTCTACTTTTGGCAGTGAAAGAGTTTCTGTTGTTTCTTTAGCGACTTTTCGATTTTCAGCATGACCAAATCTAGAGTTTGAGTTTACAAATCGTTTGCGAGAAAATGAGCCAGTGCTCTTCTTGGGCTTTACTGTCTGCGGGATATGTGAAGAGGGTTTTGCATGACTTGTTGCACTCTTTTGTTTTTCTGGGGCATGAAAACTCCTTATTCTATTTCTATTTTTATTTTGTTCAATCATTTTATTTTAAAATTTAGGTTCAAATATTTTCCAGATTTTGTCAGTTTCTATAAACCACTTGTTAACAAAAAGAAATCTTTCATTCTGAAAAGCCACATCTTTTGACAAAATATTTTTAACTTTTGGTGCTGGAGCATAAAGAGAGTAAGGAGAGAATAAGAAAATGGCTGGGATATCTTTTTTTATTTCATTTAAAACAGTTTCTTTTTTTAGATTTTTTTCTTCGTCTTCTAATTTTTTTTGCATATCTTCGAGCATTTTATCAACGGTTATATTGGCATAAAGTGAGATATTGAGTCCCGGGTCGTTTCTTTCTGAAGAATGCCAGAATGGATAAAGATCGCTATTTTTACTCACTACTTCGCCGAAAAGGAGGGCGTCGTATTTTCTTAATTTTATTATATTTTGGCTTAAATCTCCGGCCTCAAAGACCTTTATCTCAACATCTGCGCCGATTTGGTTCCAGCTCTCTTTTAAAATTTCGGCGGTCTTTTTTAGCTCGGGGGTGTCAGAAGTGGTTATTGAAAAACGAAGAAGGGTAGTCTCCTTTTTTGTCTTTTTTTCTAAAATTCCATTTTCGTTTTGTTTCCAACCAGCACTCACCAAAATTGATTTTGCTTCTTCTATATTTCCGTTTGTTTTCTCTGTATTTGTCTCAAGTGAGTCGGGAGTCGGTCCATTGATTATTCTACCAAAACCAGAAAGAGCTTCATCAACGATCCTCTTTTTTGGAGTAGCGATATTGAGAGCTTCTCTGACTTCTTTATTTAATAATACTGGAGCCAAATTTTGATTGAAAAATACTCCAAAGACTCTAGGCAGTGGTGTTTGTATCACCAAATTTTTATCATCAATAACATGTTTAGCTGCTGTCTGGCTCAAGCCTGCGGCGCTATCAATTTCCTTGTTGTCATAGGCCTTGAGAAGAGCTGATTCATTTTGAAAAAATTTGAATAAAATTGATTTTATTTTTGGTCTGCCAAGAGCATATTTATTCCAAGAAATAAGAGTTATTGATGTTGGTATTCCGCCGGAGTTTCTAACAATGTTCTCTACTTTGTAAGGCCCAGAACCCACTGGGTTTATATTAAATTCACTGAAAGGGAATTCCTCGGATGAAGCATTTTCCCAGATATGTTTTGGTAATATGCCTATAGTTAGGGCGTTAAGAAAAGGGGCGTACGGTTTGCTTAAAGTAAATCTGATTTCTTTGTTACTTATTTTCTCTACGAGAACTCCTTCCCAGTTTGACTTCTTTGGACTTTTTATCACAGGATCTAAAATTTTACCTATAGTGAATATAACATCATCTGCTGTCACAGCTTTGCCGTCATGAAAATAGGCATTTTCTCTTATCACAAAATTGTAAACGTTGCCCTCACTAACCTCATAAGACTCGGCCAAATCTGGCACAAAATTACCCTCGGTGTCATTTTTTAGAAGACCAGAATATATGAGTGAGGTTAAGTCCTTATCAGTTTCGGAAATGGCGAGTATCGGATTTATAAAGCGGGGAGAGCCGACTAGGCCTTCAGTGAAAGAGCCGCCAAAGCTTGGTATTTCGACTAGAAATGATTTGTTGAGATTAAATAACAAAACCATTCCACTAATAACAAAAATAAAAGAGACAAAATAAAACAATATTTTTTCTGAAATATTCATTTTCGCGACTATTCTTTCGGCTTTTGTTATGACAGAAAAATGACGAAAATCTAGGAATAAAGCACTAAAAAAGGATACTATTTTGTTTTTAGGTTTCATTAATTTTTAGGAACAATAATATTAGAGAGTTTGGTCAATATTAATTTAGAATTTTATTTAAATTTTAGTATATCAAATTCAATAAGGTGGAAGCAACAAACAAGCAAGCCACAATAATAGTACTTCTGAAAATCCAAAGCTCTGGTCCGCGTCTTGTGTGCGAGACTCCGTCCATACTTCCTCCACCAAAAGCAGAACCCAAAGAACCTTCAGATTGCTGAATGAGTATTAGGACTCCTAACAGAATTGCTAGGATTATTTGGATATATGACAGCATTACTTTGTTGGAAACAAGTATAACATATATGCAATTTACTGCAAATTCAGGCTATTAAAATAATTGCAAAAATATCAAAATATATTATAATGGCCGGGGCTTTATTAGACAGCATAATTTCATAAAAATATGAAAAAAACAATGAAAAAGAAAGCAAAAATTGTTAAAAAAACCAAAAAAATAGTCAAAAAAGTAAGCCCGAAGTCGGACTTCTGGATAAAGCCGCTAGCGGATAGGATTTTGTTAAAACCAATTTCAGCTGATGAAATGAAAACAACTTCCTCGGGCATTATTATCCCTGATACTGTAAGTAAGGAGAAGCCAGAGCAAGGGGTAGTCGTCGCTGTAGGTGACGGAAAATGGGATGATGGGGTCAAAATCCCTCTATCAGTAAAGGTTGGAGACAAGGTCGTTTTTTCAAGATATGGATATGATGAAGTTAAATTAGATGGAGTCGAATATTATATTTTAAAAGAAGAAAATATATTAGCAGTAATCAGATAAACATATGGCAAAAGTAATTATATTTAATGAAGAAGCAAGAAAATCTTTAAAACGTGGAGTTGATGCTGTCGCTGATGTTGTCAAAATAACTATTGGCCCACGTGGACGAAATGTAGTATTAGACAAAGGCTATGGCGCGCCAACAATTACAAACGACGGTGTTTCTATTGCCAAAGAAATTACTCTTTCTGATAAATTTGAAAATATGGGAGCAGAAATTATAAAGGAGGTAGCTAACAAAACCAATGATGTGGCCGGTGATGGCACTACTACTTCCGTCATTTTGGCTCAAGCCATCATAGGTGGGGGCCTTAAACACGCTAGTATGGGGGTAAATGCCATGAGTCTAAGAATGGGTATTGAAGAAGCCGTCTCTAAAGCGGTTGCAGTATTGGTCCAGATAGCTAAACCAATAAAGAACAAAGAAGAGATAAGACAAGTAGCCAATATCTCATCTGAATCAGAGGAGATTGGCTCAATTATCGCTGAAACAATAGAAAAAGTCGGCAAGGACGGAGTGGTTACAGTGGAAGAATCACAGACTTTTGGAGTTGATTCCGAAGTTGTTGAAGGTCTTGAGTTTGACAAGGGTTATGTTTCTCCTTATATGGTAACTAATGCAGAAAGAATGGAAGCTGAATATAAAGACGTATCAATTTTACTTACCGATAGAAAAATTTCTTCAGTTAAAGATATTTTGCCATTGCTTGAATCCTTGGCGCAGAGCGGCAAAAAGGAATTAGTAATAGTCGCCGATGATGTGGATGGGGAGGCGCTATCAACTTTTATAGTGAATAAATTACGCGGTGGTTTTTCTGTATTAGCAGTTAAGGCGCCTGGTTATGGAGATAGAAAAAAGGAGATGCTTGAAGACATAGCTGTAACAATCGGGGCTAAAGTTGTTTCTGAAGATTTGGGGGTTAAACTTGAAAATGCGACTATCGATATGCTGGGAAAGGCAGCCAAAGTTTTATCTAGAAAAGATAGCACTGTCATCGTTGGTGGCAGAGGTGTTAAAGGCGCAATTGACAACAGAGTAAAGGCTTTGAAAAAACAGCGAGAAACTCTGAGCTCAAAATATGATAAGGAAAAGATTGATGAAAGAATAGCCAAACTTTCTGGCGGTGTGGCAGTTATAAAAGTTGGAGCAGCGACTGAGACAGAAATGAAATATTTAAAATTAAAAATAGAAGATGCAGTTGCGGCCACCAAAGCGGCGATTGCTGAAGGCATTGTATCAGGCGGCGGTAGCGCTTTCATCAGAGTAATAAAAAAGATGCGTACAGAAAAGGCCAAGGCAAAAGAAACAATAGATAGCACAACACCAGAAATTGATTTAGGCTATGAGATAGTTCTAAAAGCTCTGGAGGCGCCACTTCGCCAAATCGTATTAAACACCGGCAATGCTGACGGTTCGGTTGCCGTAGAGAAAATAATGACCTCTGATAAGGAAAATGCCGGGTTCAATGCTTTGACTGAAAAGTTTTCTGAAGATTTGATTAAAGAGGGGATCATTGACCCTGTTAAAGTGACTCGCACGTCGCTTCAAAATGCTGCTTCTGCTGCTGCCATACTTCTTACTACTGAAGCGGCTGTGGCCGACAAACCAGAACCTCCAAAATCTAATAATCACGGTGGGGAAGAGATGGGGTATTAATTTCTCAACCTCACCCCTTACCCCTCTCCTAGATGCAGGAGAGGGAAAACATATCTCATATAATATTAATTCTAGATTTTTGTGTTTCTCCCTTCCTCTGCATCTAGGGGAAGGGCAATTCCACTTTAGTGGAATGGGATGAGGTTTCTAAAAAATGGCTCAACAGAGCCATTTTTTGGTATATAAAAAAAGAAAATATATAAAGGGGTTGACAGATTCTGTGGATTTGCTATAATGTACAGCAGATAGCACGCATGTCAATTGGAGGCTGGCCGTCGGCGAGGTTTTTGGGAAACTGAGAGGATTTAGCTCAGTAAATCCCGCCCTGCGCCGATGCGCTGGCCATGTACACGTTGTGTGCTGCGGGCCGCCCGAGACCTCCAAGTCTCGCGCGGCCCTTTCTTTTATGCTATAATATGAGAATTATAACTAATCCAAAAATATGGATTTCTCACTAGTTATTTTAATTTTAATTGCAGTTGTCGTTTTTTGGTTTATTTTTGCATATAACAAATTTGTTCGTCTCATCACTCGTGCCAAAGAGGCTTGGAGTGATATTGAAGTGCAAATGAAGCGTCGCTATGATCTCATACCAAATTTAGTAAATACTGTTAAGGGTTATGCTACTCACGAATCGACTGCTTTTGAAAATGTAACCAAAGCTCGAGCGATGGCTATGGGGGCGGGCACTTTGCAAGATAAAGCTGGAGCAGAAAATATGCTTGGCAATGCGCTGAAATCTCTTTTTGCAGTAGCTGAGGCCTATCCAGATTTGAAGGCCAATCAAAACTTTTTAGAATTACAAAGAGAACTTTCTGATACGGAAAATAAAATTCAGGCTGCTCGCAGATTTTACAATACAAATGTCCGCGACTTAAATATTGCTACCGATACTTTCCCCTCAAATTTTGTGGCTAAGATATTTAACTTCGTCAAAATGGAATTTTTTGGTTTAGATGATGAAGCCGCTCGCGAACCAGTCAAAGTGCAGTTTTAAAAAGATACGAAAATTTAAAAATAAGCAAAATAAGTATGGCAAAAGAACACACACAATTTGAGGTGGTTGTAACGGCTATAATTGCTAATAAAGAAGGCAAGTTTCTCATTACTCGCCGTTCTCCTAATAAAAAGCGATTTCCTGGTATGTGGACTGTACCGGGAGGGCACCTAGACCCTGAGGATTTCATGGGATATCCAAAGGAAACAGAACATTATTGGTACAATGTTTTGGAAAAAGCTTTGACTCGAGAAATTAAAGAAGAGGTTGGTCTAGAAATTGAACATGTTCGCTATGTTACTTCTTTAGCCACCGAGCATAAAGACGGAGCCGCATCAGTAGTTATATCTTGTCTTGCTGATTATAAAAGCGGAGAGGTAATACTTCAAGAAGAGGAAACAGATAAGTGCGAATGGGTGAGTGCAATTGAGGCTGAAAATTATGAACTCATTGATGGTATTTTAGATGAATTAAGGATGGCTGATGCTCTTCGCAAAGGTGAAAAGTACAAGTGGAAAAGACACTAAAATAAATAATTTTGACGAGTTTTATGTTTATGTTAAAATGAACCTCTTATTGGTATTTAAAATTAAAATTAATTTAAATTATATGAAAGATGTAAAAATATATTCAACGCCGACTTGTCACTTTTGTCACCTAGCCAAAGATTTTTTCAAAGAAAAGGGGATTGCTTATACCGAATATGATGTTTTGGCTGATATGGAGAAACGAAAAGAAATGTTTGATAAAACAGGACAGATGGGTGTGCCGGTCATTATGATCGATGGTCAAACCATCATTGGTTTTGACCAACCTCAGATTTCCTCGCTTCTTGGGGTTTAATAAGAAAAAAATAAAATAGCATCTTTCGCTCGATACGGAAATTTCTTGCTAGAAATTTCCTTGTCCTCACCTTTTCACAGGTTCCGGAATCTCGCTTAAGAACTATTTTGTTTTTTTCTTTCCCCCTCTCTTGTTGTAAGAGAGGGTAGGGGTGAGTTATAATACCCATATGCAACCTGAAGAAAAAGAAATGCTTAAAAAGACTCTTGAACTTGTTAAAGAGAATAATGATATGTTATATGCTCTTAAACATTCTATATTTTGGGGTAGGATATTTAGATTTATATATTGGATTGTGATTTTGGGAGCGGCGGTTGGAGTTTATTATTACATAGAGCCGTATTTAGATAGTGCCGCAGATGCTTATGTTAATGTGAAAAGGGATTTGAAAAGTTTCAGTGATTTATTCAAACAGAATTGAAAAATTGAAAATTTAGTGTAGAATTTAAAAAGCTAACCTATTGCCGAGATAGCTCAGTTGGTAGAGCATTCCCCTGAAGAGGGAAGGGTCGGCGGTTCGAGACCGCCTCTCGGCACATTTTGCAGATTTTAATTGCCTCTGACTTTTAGTCTGGTGGATCGATTTTTGTCGAGTTTGGGGAGTTTGACTTCATTTCGTAATATGATATAATTTAGTTGGGAGGTACCATGAGAAAAAGCTCATTTGTTATTCTTTTGGCTTGTGTTTTGTCGCAAGTCACTATGGGCCAAGAGGCCCGTGTCCTACAAAATCCTGATGGTTCCTATGAGACGGAACCCTTAAAGGTGGTGAAAAAAGACTCTGGCATTCGTGTGAGTAAGGAGCTCAAGCTCTCCAGTTCACAACTTGGAGAAATCATCAAGAAGGGAGAAATTACTCTTGATGAACGAAGGGTTGTGGCAGGTTGGGACTGGTCTCATACTCACATAAAGTATGAGGTATCAAGCAAGAAGGTCGTGTTGAATAAGGACCTCATCCAGACAGTCCAACAAGAAAAGACGACTGTGGAGAAGGTGTTCAATCCCTTCTTCATCTTCGCGGCAGTATACATAATCTTGATGTTGATGTCTCTACTAACTATCAAGAAGCTCAACTTCGCCGCCGCCGCCGCCTTCGCCGCCGCCGCCTTCGCCGCCTTCGCCGCCTTCGCCGCCTTCGCCTTCGCCGTCGCCGCCGCCGCCGCCGCCGCCTTCGCCGCCTTCGCCGCCGCCGTCGCCACCACCGCCACCGCCGTCGCCT
>Ga0172370_10008313_pt1 | contig 12502 bp, 11 predicted proteins | sample LakKiv5m_FD_114538 | JGI IMG/M metagenome (GOLD analysis project Ga0172370, IMG submission 114538) | Freshwater microbial communities from Kabuno Bay, South-Kivu, Congo - kab_022012_11.5m | ecosystem: Environmental > Aquatic > Freshwater > Lake | place: Democratic Republic of the Congo...
CCGCTATCATCCTGGCCATCGCGTCCGTGTTCTGCGCATACGCGGACGGATCAAGCCCGGCTCCCAGCACCCCCGCGCGCCCCAAAATCGCCGTAGTGCTCTCGGGCGGTTCGGCCTTCGGCATCGCGCATGCCGGCGTGCTTAAAAAAATCGAAGAGGCGGGCATTCCCATCGACATGATCCTCGGCACGAGCATGGGCTCGATCGTCGGAGGGCTCTACGCCTCGGGCTACTCGCCCCAGGCCATGCAGGATCTCATCTCGAACATCGACTGGAATTCGCTCTTCATGGATCAGAAGGAACTCCCCGAAAACATGTTCGAGCGATCGGTCTCCTCGAAGTATGCCCTCAGGATTGGATTCGACTCCAAGGGACCGAACCTTGGCCAGGGCCTTCTCGAAGGGCAGAATATTCTCGCCTTCTTCACCGCGCGCACCATTCACATGGCGTCAATAAAGAATTTCGACAGCTATCCGGTTCCCTACCGAGCTGTGGCGGCGAACATACTCACCGGCGACAAAGTGGTATTCACCCAGGGTTCGATCGCCGAGGCGATGCGCAGCTCGATGTCGATCCCCGTGCTGTTCATGCCCTACGACTATCAGGGGCAGCTCCTCGTCGACGGCGGAATCGTGGACAATCTCCCCGTCGATGTCGCCAAGCAGATGGGCGCGGATATCGTAATCGCGGTGGTATCGCGCGGCAAAGCCCCCGACACCATCGATGAGCTCAACTCCTCGGTGGAAATCGGCAGCCAGACCGGCAACATTTTCCTCATGCAGAACATGAAGCCGAACATCGAGGCGGCAGATCTCGTGATCACGCCCGACCTCAAGAATTTCTCCACGGCAAGCTATGCCAAGGCGAAGGAGATCATCGCGCAGGGTGAGGCGGCGGGCGACGCCGCGATGCCCCAGCTCAAAGCCCTCGCCGCGAAAATCGCCCAATCCCGACCGCTCGTGGCGCCGGACAAGCAGGAAAACAGAGGCGCTTTCGGACCGCCGCCTCGCTTCTCTTCGGTCCGCGTCGAGGGTGGCAGCGCCCAGGACAGATCTTGGGCGGCAGGTATTTTCGCGCCGCTCGTAGGCCGCGACTACACGCGCGACGAGCTTGAGAACGCCATTCAAAGCGCCTATGTGTCCGGCAACTACGCCCTCGTCAAATTTGGAATCGAACCGACAGGCGATACGCAGGCAAGCAGCGCGGGCACATCCGCCGGCACCGCCGAGTCGGCCTTGCGCGCCGTGGTGACGCTTGTACCGCAAGCCCCTGCGCAAAACGAGCTCTTCGCGTCCATCGATTTCAAGAGTTCGATTTCGAGAAGCATCTCGAGCGACATGGTGGTGTCGTCGGCGTTCCTCGCCAAGGAACTCACGGGGCCCGGCTCCGCGCTGCTCGCGACGGCGTCGATCATCAATAAGACGTCGGCGAGCATGGAGTATTTCCAGCCTCTCGGCCCCCTCTTCATCATGCCCTGGGCTCGCTTCAGGTTCGAGTACGACATGTACGCCTCGGAATCGATTCCCATCGCGGTCGCCTCGAAGTATCGAACCTACGGAGCGGGAATCTGGGGAGGACTCGTGCTCGGCGACGCCGCGGACATCATGGCGGGCTACTCCTTCGAGAATGTCCTCACCGGCGACGACTGGACGAGCCTCGTCGCGCAGAACGCGGGCGCACTGCGGGCAGCGATTCGCCTGGATACGCGGAGTATAAGCGCATTCCCTCGCTCGGGACTGGCATTTTCGGCGGTAGGACGCTGGTTCAGCCCCAGTTTTGGCGGAAAATTCTCCTTCGCGCAGGTCGAGGCGAACGCCTCTGTGGCGATTCCCATGGGACGCGCGGATGCCCTCAACCTCAGCCTCTTCGGAGGAACGGACTTTACGGGCATCATTTCAGGGGCACAGGCAGCAAAAGTCTCCTACTACTCGAATCTCGCGCAACCCGAGATGTTCTACGGCATGGGGTACATTCCCACGACCTGCGAGGGAAACTCGGTGGTCGCGGGAAGTCTCGAGTACCGGCACCGCGTGGCGCTTATCAATGAGTTGATGGGCGGCGACATCTACATTTTCGCCAACGCGAGCGCCGGCGCGGTGGTACAGTACGACGACCCCACGACCTACTCGATGTGGCCGCTCAAGTGGAGCGCCACGATCGGGGTAAGCGCGCGCGTATCCAAGCACTATGGGCTGCTGGCGGGAGTGAGCGCGCTTGGGAATATCGACGATAAAATCGCGGTGGCTCCCGCCTTCGTGATTCAGCTCGGGACCTTCAGCCACCCTGCGGTAATCGACAGGCGTTAGGCCACAGCCGCACTAGTTAGAAGCGGCTCTACCGCATGAGCGCGATGAGCAGCGCGCCGTATGCGCTCGCGATAACAAGATAGATCGCGAGGGGCAGCGCGAATTTTCGGATTGTCAGCGGCAGCGACGATTTGAAGTGCTGCACCGTCACCACCATGCAGACGTGGAGGGGCGAAAGCATCATCCCCGCATACCCGAAGGCGCTCGCGATGATGATTCCCGCCGCGAAGGGCGTGCCCGACGACGCGATGATGCCCATCACGATCGGAATCGAGAGCCCGACATACCCGAGCCCGACGCCGGTCACGACACCTGAGATGAAGGGCAGCAGCGCGATCACGATGATCGCCGGGATACCCGCGCTCGCGAGCTCCGAGGACGCCGCGTGCGCCAGGTCTGCGGCGCTCATCAGGGCCGAAAACACCCTGATGCCGATGATCACGCCGATCAGTTCGAGCGTCGATTTAGTGACGCACTTTTTGAAGATCTTCGGTCCGCCCGAAATGACGATGAGGTAGAGCGAGCCGATCGTGAGCCCGAGGAGCACCGGCGCATACCGGCCGACGAGCGATCGGGTGTCGGCTTTCATCCCGAGGTAGGGCGAAATCAGCTCCCAGAGCAGGTCGAGGATGACATAGCTCACTAGCACCATACCCAGAGGCGCCACCCCTCGCGCGACCGCGCGGAAGCTCGGCCTGTCGCCGCGGCTCCTGGGCATGGCAGGAATTTCCCTCGACTTTGGCAAAATGAAGACCATGCCGAGAATGAAGACTGTAATGGGCGCGTAGAGATTGAGCCCGATGAGCGTCGGAACGGGGATCTTCGTGAGTCCCGCGGTCAAGATGAAGGCCGGAAAGAGCGGCCAGATGAGCTCGAGCACGTGTCTGAACCAGTAGTTCACCGCGGCGAGGGTTTCGGGGCTGCGCGCGTCATCGCCATTCATCGCGCCCACGAGCGGCGCCGAGATAATCGCTCCGCCCGGCATGGGCAGCGTTCCGATGAGGAGAGGTGCCACCGCGAGCGCAACCCGCCGCGAGGACGCCGCCTCCGCGATCGTCGCCGAGAACGTATCCATCGCGCCGGACTTCTTCATCGCCGAAGAGAACATCATGATCCCGGTGAGCAGCACCACGAGGAGAATGAGGTCGGGATTGAGGAGTTCGTTGACGGTCGAGGCGGCAATCGCGCCCAGGCTGAGGCCCTGCCAGAGCGCGATGAGCACGCCGCCGATGGCCGCGGCCAGGCCGAGGTGAACGCGCTTGGCGGTGGCGAGCACCACAAGCGCGAAAATGACGAGAATTTTTATGAGTGCGGGAACGCTGAGCATAGTGGGCTTACCATATCCCAGGCTGGCGCGGCGGCACAAGTGCGACGCAGCTCGCGCAACGCGCTCGCACGGCGACTAGCGTAGACTGAGCTAGTCTATATTAAGCTTTTAATATATATTCTCGGAATGCTTCTCAAGTATTCGTTCTACAATTCGGCCTGGAAATACATCTCGGTCGCGCTCGTCCTCGCCCTCGCGGCGGGAGGCTACTTTGTGCCGGTGATTGGACTCGGCGTGATCGCGCTCATGGCCATCGGCCTCGTGACCAACATCGCGGGCTCGCGCAGCTTCTGCGCGGGTTTCTGCCCCAATGGCCGCGCGCTGTCATTCACATTTAAAAACATTTCGAGCCAGAAGAGGCTCCCGAACTTTTTCGCCACCCGACAATTCCGCCGCATGCTCTGCGCGCTCATGATGTTCTGCGTGGTGAGCCTGCTCATCCGCTCCAATGGAAGCCTCGCCGCGATCGGCAGGATTTTCTGGGCGATCTATGTGGCGTCGATCGGCATCTCGGCGGTGGCGGCGCTCCTCTGGAAGCCGCGCGCATGGTGTTCGTTCTGCCCAATGGGCACCCTGCAGGACACGATTCGAGGGAAATAGGGCGTCCGCATACCGGCGCGTGGTGGCGGGTAGCGGCAGCTTATGACGGGTGGTGGCGGGCTCAGCTGATCGCGGTGGCCCGCGGCGTTCTGTTGCTTACACCCGCAGCTCGGGCGGCAGCGGCGCGCGCGCCAGGTCCGGGGCGATCCAGGTCGCGCCAGCCTCGCGGAGCTTCGCCTCAGGAAAACTCGACGTAATACCGAGCACGCGCGCGCCCGCGCGCACTCCCGCGATCGTGCCGTTCACCGCGTCTTCGATGACCATGCACTCGGCAAGCTCAATACCCACGCGTACCGCGGCCTTGAGGTACATCTCGGGGTCCGGCTTCTTGTGGGTCACATCCTCAGCGGTCAATACTGTATCGAATTCCGAAGGATCGAGGCCAAGATACTCAAGATTGATGAGCACTTTGACCCTGTCGGCGGCAGACGCGACCGCGGTTTTGAGCCCCAGCTTCCGGCAGGCGCGCGCGTATTCGACGGCGCCAGGAATGGCGCGCATGCCGAGCGCATGGGCGCGTGCGAGTTGGCCGTAGATCTCGTAGGTCCAAGCCTTCGCGGGGACAATGTCGATGCGGATGCCGTACTTTTCGGCGACGCCGCCGAGGTAACGGTTTTCGCCCGCCCCGACAAAGGGCACGAAATCCTCGAGCTTCACCTCGAGACCATAGCGTTCCGCGAACATGCGCTTGGCGGCCTCCGCGATGAGGCGCTCGGAGTCGACGAGCACGCCGTCCATGTCGAAGAGCACTGCGCGGATCACCGGCGCGGAGGCGGGGCAGTGCGTTTCAGAGACGATGTGTTCGTTCATCGGATGATATCGCCCTCGTGCTTGTACTTGATGTACTCTTCGCGCGTTGGGCTGAAGACCTCGACCACGACCGTATCCTCGATCACATCGACCTTGTGGAGCACGTCCATGGGAATGCACCAGCTGTCGCCCGGCACGAGCTCGCGCGGCACGCCCGCGACATACATCCGCATGCGGCCGGAAACCAGGTAGCCAGTCTGCTCATAGGGGTGCTTGTGTTCGGGGAGTTTCGCGTCCTTGTCGAGCTTGACTTCGACGAGCAGAGTGTGGTCGCCGTACACGAGTGTCTTTATGTGGTTGCCCGGCACTGTGTCGTGGTAGCCGGCATCTGAGTGTTTTCCGAACATGACTCCTCCTCCGTGAGTGGTGCTGGGCTACTTTAGCGCGCTTTGCGCGCGCTGAAAAGCGCCGCAACCTGGAAACGGCGGATCAGCGTTAGATCCCCTCGCCGCCCGCGCACTGCCCGCAGTTGCCGCACTCGAATTGGATCGTCGTGTGGTCGATGTGGAATTCGGCGCTCAGCATGGTCTTGATCCTCTCCATGACCGCGCCCGTGCCGCTCAGCGGCTGATCATCGAGCACGATGTGCGCGCTCAAGAGGCGGAATCCAGGTTCGAGGGCCCACACGTGCACATCGTGGACACCGCGAACCCCTTCGATCGCCGCGATGCGCGCCGCGACCTTCTCGGAGTCGGCGTTGTCCGGCGCGCCCTCGTTCAGAATGTGGACCGCCTCTTTCAGAACGCCGAAGGCCCCCCTCAGGATGATGACCGCGATGAGGATGCCCGCGAGCGGATCGAGCCAGTACCACCGCGTGAAGATGATGAGCGCTCCCGCGACGATGACGCCCACCGAGGAGAGCGCGTCGCCGACGACGTGCAGGAAGGCAGCCCTCGCGTTGATATCGTCGTGGTCGTGGCCTCTGAGCACGAGGGCGACGAGGAGGTTCGCGACGAGCCCGATCGCCGCGATGATCAGCATGGGCCCCGCAAGCACCGCCTGGGGGTGGGCGAAACGGCCGATCGCCTCGCGCACGATCTCGAGCGAAACGAGGAGCAGCGTCGCGCCGTTGATAAAGGCCGCGATGACCTTCATCCTGTAGAAGCCGTAGCTGTGCCGTGTCGTGGCCGCGCGGCGCGACATGCGCACCGCGAGGTAGCCGAGGGCCAGCGCGAAAATATCGAGAAAAACGTGGGCCGCGTCGGACAAAAGCGCGAGGCTCCCTGTCAGCAGTCCCCCCGCCACCTCGGCGATCAGTGTCGCGAAGGTGATGAGCATCGAGGCAAGAAGCCTGTTTCCGGAGCCGGGGGAATCACTGTGCGTGCCGCCGCGGGCGCCATGAAGTGCGTCAGCGTGCGCGTGATCGTGGTGATGATCGTGGTGTTCGTGAACGGCCATGGTTCTCCTCGTCATGTCAGCGCGCCACGAGGCCGAAAAGCAACCCCGCCAGCGTCGACATCGCGACCACCAGGCTGACATAGGTGAGCGTTTTTTTCCAGCCGATCTCGCCCGCGATCACGAGAATCGAGGGCAGCGACAGGCTTGGGCCGGCCAGGAGCAGTGCGAGCGCGGGGCCTTGCCCCATTCCCGCCCCGAGCAGCCCCTGCACGATGGGAATCTCCGTAAGCGTCGCGAAGTACATGAGCGCGCCCGCGATCGACGCGAAGGCATTCGCGAATAGCGAGTTCCCCCCGACGAGCTTCGCGATCCACGCGCTCGGGATGAGCGCCTCATGCCCCGGACGCCCGAGAAGAAATCCCGCCACGAGCACGCCTCCAAAGAGGAGCGGCAAAATCTGAAGCGAGAAGTCTCTCGTCGCCACAACCCAGGCGATTCGATCGTCAGCGTTGAACCACCGGATCACCGCATACGCCAGCACAACCCCGAATCCCGCCGTGATCCACCACTTGGCGCTGTAGATCGCGTCCCACACGGGGCTGCCGCCCCTCGAGTTCGCCCAGTTCGCGAATACGAGGATGCCGATCATGCTCGCCATGTAGATCGCGGTCTGCGCGAGCGTCCGAGGTTCCTCGCCGGGAGGCGCGCTGAAGAGCCTGGCGTCCGCGGCACGCTTTTCATCGTCCTTTTTAAAGATGAGTGCCATGAGCCAGCCGATCACCACCGAGAAGAGAATCGCCATGACCGTCCGCGCGGCGCCGAGTTTCAACCCGAAAACCTTCGCCGACAAGACAATGGCCAAAATATTGATGGCAGGTCCTGAATACAGAAAAGCGATGGCGGGGCCGAGGCCCGCGCCCTTCTTGTAGATGCCCTTGAAGATCGGCAGCACAGTACAGGAGCAAACCGCGAGGATGGCGCCGGAAATCGAGGCCACTCCATACGCGGTGAGGCGCTTCGCATCGGGGCCCAGGTAGCGCATCACCGACTGCTGATTGAGAAACACCGTGATCGCCCCGGCGATGAACATCGCGGGCACGAGGCAGAGAATGACGTGCTGGCGCGCGTACTCCGAGAGCATGAGGAAGGCCTCGTTCACGGCTCCCGACACGCGCGGCGCATGGAAGGGGATGAAGTACGCCGCCAGAAACACGCCGGCAACGAGCATCAGCTTGCGGTTCGGCGACCACTCCTTCGCGCTCATGAGAGCAGCGCCTTGACCTGTTCCTTCGTGAGGACGCGCCCGCTCGATTTCACCTGACCATCGACCGCGAGGGCGGGAGTCATCATAACCCCCATCGCCATGATTTCGTCGATCTTCTGCACCTTCTGGAATTCAGCTTGAATGCCGAGCTCCGCCACTGCCTCGCGGGCGTGCTCCTCGAGAAGGCGGCACTTCGGGCAGCCGCTGCCCAGGATCTGGATTGTCATAGCATTTTCCTTGTATGCGAGAATGTGCGCTCGAGCGGCTTTGCACGATACCGCGCAATATCGCCGGCGTTTTGTTGCAATTTTATGAAACATTGCGACGCTTGTCAATGGGTTGACAAAAGTTTTTCAACATTGCAACATTGAACCCGATGAAACCGAACGAACGAAAATACGAACGACGCGCCGAAATATTCAAGGCGCTCGCGAACCCCCTGCGCATCATCATGCTCGAAAAGCTCGCGGAGAAACCCTGGTGCGTGTGCGCCCTCGCCGCGGAGCTCAGCGTCGATAAATCCATCGTCTCGAAATACCTGAGCCAGCTGAAATCGGTGGGGCTCATCGAAGACACGCGTCGGGGAACGCTCGTCGAGTACCGCCTCGTCGCGCCCTGCATTCTCCAGATCGCGTCCTGCGCCGAGGAGACCATTCAGGAGCAGCGCAAGAAGCTCCTGAATGAGGTTTAACGAGAGTACTCGTTTGATGAGGGTACTCATCTAACGAGATTGCTCGTCGCAGGGATCGCCCCGCGCGCGGGCTGGCGACGCGCCCCGGGCATTTCCATTACAATCTGAGCTATGGACGCCAACACTTCAGCGGTCTACGTACTCCTCGTCCTCGCCTTCGTCGGCATCGCGTCGGGAAAATTCCCCCGCCTCGCGATGAACCGCGCGAGCATCGCCCTCACCGCGGCGGTGCTCCTCGTCGTGCTCGGGGGTCTCAGCTCGGCCGAGGCGATCGCTGCCATCGACGTCGAAACCCTCGCACTCCTCCTCGCGATGATGATCATCGTGGCCAATCTCCGCGTGTCTGGCTTCTTCCTCATCGCGGGCGGACGGCTACTCTCGATCGCGCGGTCGCCGAGAATGCTCCTCGCCATCGTCGTGCTCGTGTCGGGAATCCTCTCGGCCCTCTTTCTCAACGACACCATCTGCCTCATGTTCACGCCCCTCGTCGCCGAGATTACGCGGCGCTCGGGCTCGGACGGACGGCCCTACCTCATCGCCCTTGCCACTTCGGCGAACGCGGGCTCCTGCGCCACCTCGATCGGCAACCCGCAGAACATGCTCATCGCCTCGCAGTCGGGCATCCACTTCGGCACCTTCGTGCTCGCGCTCGGCCTGCCCTCCCTCATCGCGATGCTCCTCTCGTACTGGTTCACCATCGCCATGTTCCCCCGCGAATTCGGAACGACAAAACAACTCAAGCATCGCTCGAGCTACGTCTCGGTGAGCGGCGAGGCCGCCCAGGCGGAAGTCCACACCGCACTGATGTACAAGAGCCTCGCGGCGGCGGGCCTTCTCCTCATTCTCCTCCTCGCGGGAGTGCAGACGAGCCTCGCCGCTCTCATCGCGGCAGCCTTCCTCCTCATCACGCGCCGCGTCCACCCCGAGCGCATCTTCGCGGAAATCGACTTTACCCTGCTCGTGTTCTTCTCGGGCCTCTTCGTGCTGACCGCCGCCGTGGCGAAAACCAGCGCCTTCTCCGACGCCATGGACTGGCTGCGACCTTACCTGCAAAAACCCGGCGGGCTCTTCGCGGGCTCCATCGTCCTCGTCTCGAACCTCGTGTCCAACGTGCCCGCGGTCATGCTCCTCTCCCCCGCCGCGAAGGCGATGGGCAACCCGCAGCCCGCCTGGCTCATGCTCGCGATGGCGAGCACTTTCGCGGGCAACCTAACCCTCCTCGGCTCTGTCGCGAACCTCATCGTCGCCGAACAGGGACAGCGCTCGGGCATTAAAATCGGCTTTCTCGACTACCTCAAGGTAGGCCTTCCGGTGACCATCACCTCGGTGGCGTTCGGAACGCTCTGGCTGGAGATCATCCACTGATGGGCGCAAATTCGAAGCGCTGGCCGGGCGGCCGATCCGCCGCCTCGGCGCTCGCGAGAGTCATCGCGCACTTTGTCTTCCCAAAACACAGAAGGAGTATCGATATCATGGAAATGAACGAAACCCTGAAGACCATTTTTTCCCGCAAGAGCGTCCGCGCCTACGCCGAGGGCGCCATCCCCAGAGAGCAGCTCGAAATGCTCGTCCGCGCCGGCATGGCCGCGCCTTCGGCCGTCGACCAGCGCCCCTGGGAGTTCATCGTCGTGACCGACAGGGCCACTCTCGCGCGCCTCGCCGAGCGGCTCTCCTACGCGAAAATGGCCGCCCGCGCCGCCGCGGCCATCGTGGTCTGCGGCGACCTCCGGCGCCAGTGGGGCGGCCCGGGCTCCGTCATGTGGTCCATCGATTGCGCGGCGGCTGCCCAGAACATGCTCCTAGCGGCCGAATCGCTCGGACTCGGCGCCGTCTGGACTGCCGGCTACCCCTACCCCGACCGCATGGGCGCCATGCGCGAAATCCTCGGCCTGCCCGACTACATCCAGCCCCTCACCCTCATCCCGGTGGGCATCCCCCGAGGCGGCGAAAAGCCGAAGGAAAAGTGGAACCCTGCCCGCCTCCACTGGGAGCGCTACCACGAAAACCCCGGCGCCGAACCCGAAAAAAGAGCCGCGACTCACGAGTAATCCAGAACAAGAAAACGCGCGCGATTCCTTGTTCTGAACCTTTCGTGAAACGCGGCTGGAGGGCGGGCCGCCTTTTCGCATGCAACCGACCCGCTCCTCGGCGTAAGGCGCTTCTCAGCGAAGCTCAATCTACCACGCTGAAACCTCCGCTGCCGCGCACCGCGCCCGTGGAATCGAGATCATCCACAATATCATCCTTGGTCATTGTCCCGCTGCGGTCGACATCGACGACGATGTAGTAGTCGCCCACAACCATCGTCGGTTTCCAGATCGTCTGCTGCGAGCAGCCGTTGTAGCAGCTGTACTGGACGGGCAAGGTCCACATCCTCGTGCCTGGCGCCGATTTAATCGCCGCTCCATCGGTTGTCGTGTAATCAGCCTTCGCGACGATATACACATCGACATAGGTTCCATAGTAGAGACTCGGCGATGCGGGCGTTGGCGGCGATGTAGTCCAACCGCCCCAGTCGATGTACGGATTCCAGATCGCCTTGATGCCGTAGCCGCTGATGAGCTCGGCCGCCGCGTAGTCGTAGCCTGAAGCTGTCCACACGTAGTTGTAGGCGTACTGCGTATCGCTTCCGTCCTTCTTGAAGGTATCGCGATAGTCGTAGTCGTAGCCCCAGGTGCTGTAATTGAAGGTGAACTTGCCGCCCGAAGCGATGTTCGCCTCTATTACGGCGGCTGTTGGCGGTTTGGTGACCACAAAGCCAGGCACCATGTTGCCGTCGACACCATCGATGTAGTAGTCGGTCATGCCCGCCTTCAAGATGTCGAAGTTCGAGTTGCCGTTGCAATCCAGGATGACGCTGTATGCCTTTCCTTGCATCGCGGTGGTGATCCCCGAGGAGAGGTCATAGATCGAATCCTTGATCCATCCTCCCGTGCCCGTGACTTTCACCGCGCCCGCGGTTAGCTGCGCGGGAGTGAAATCCTGATAGAGAATGGGATTGGAGATCGCTTCGCCGTCCTCATAAGGGGCGCCCTTGAAGGGAACCAGGTAGACGCGCATCGAAGTGACCGACGGCACGATGTCTTGGAGGTTGTACACCAGGACATACAGCTCATCGCCAGAGTTGAAATTGTTCTCGGCGACAAACTCGCCGCTCACCATTTTGCCGGCGATTACGATCGGCTGAGGCCTGCTCACATCATTCCGGATAACCACAAAGAAGGGAAGGCTGAAGTTCGTCATTCCCAGAGCCTTGGACTTCGAGCCCGAATCCTTCACGTTGATCTGGAACGCGTTCACCGAAAGCTGCTCGGAATCGAGAAGGGCGAGCACATATTCGACCCCGCCGATGGTATACGTCTTCTTGACGAGCCCCACATCATACCAGAGCGGTGTCGGCGGAATTTCGCCGTTCTCGTTCGCCTGCGCGGTCAACACGGAGATCACCTTTCCCTCAGGATCCTTGCAGGTGATATCGTAGACATTGTCGGGAACCAGCCCCTTCACCTCCACGTACAGCGTGTCGTTGGGCTGCAGCAGATTCGTTTTTTCGCGGTTCGAATTGTAAATCGTTATAAGCGCGATATTTCTTGTTCTGCTGTCGATCAAATTATTGATCCACTCGCAGGACGCGAGCGTGGACAGCACGAGAATCGCTATCAGGACAAACCCGAATTTTGTTCGCTTCATGGCTGTCCTCCTTATTGCTTCTTGGGGGCAAACATCTTGCCCAGCTTGAGTTCAAACACCACCGAGACCATCCAGTTCGCGTTCTCGAAACTGAAGGTGCTCGACTCGATGTTTTCGAGAATATCGTCGCTCACGATCTTCTGGCGGATGATGTTGAACATTCCCACGCCCACCGAAACCGGTCCGAGCTGGAGTTTTCCTCCGACGTTGATGACCTCGTTGTTGGGTTTGTTCGGATTGAATCCCTGAATCTCGGCGAAACCGAACAGCACGTCGAAGATGTTCAGGTCGGCGCCCACATCGAAAATGTACGTGCCGAGCTCATCCTGGTTCATGATGGTTTCGGCGACGCCGGTCACGCTGAAAAGAAGCTTGGGGGTAAAAATCGGAATCGACGATGTCGCCGCGAGGTAGATATTGAACAGAATGTCGCTTCGATTCTGGAATTTGTTGTCGACGAGCGACACCGCGTTCAC
>Ga0172370_10008315_pt1 | contig 12498 bp, 9 predicted proteins | sample LakKiv5m_FD_114538 | JGI IMG/M metagenome (GOLD analysis project Ga0172370, IMG submission 114538) | Freshwater microbial communities from Kabuno Bay, South-Kivu, Congo - kab_022012_11.5m | ecosystem: Environmental > Aquatic > Freshwater > Lake | place: Democratic Republic of the Congo...
AAACGTTTTTTCACGTCAATAGTTTGCATCATCAGGCGTTGAAAGAGATTGCCGCGCCGCTGCGGGTTGTAGGGCGCGCGCCGGATGGCGTGGTGGAGGCGGTGGAAATTCCAGACCATCCTTTCGCCATTGCCGTGCAGTGGCATCCCGAATGGCTGACCGACCAACCGGCTATGCGGCGCTTGTTTCAATCTTTTGTTAACGCGGCGGGGCGTTAATCATTAAGCGGTATGATGGTGAGTATGAATTTGCCTTCAAACCCGATTGGCATATTTGATTCTGGCGTTGGGGGCTTATCCGTTTTACGTTCCGTGCGCGCTTTTTTGCCCGATGAATCTATTTTATATTTTGGCGACCAAGCCCGCGTGCCCTATGGTTCGCGCTCGCTTGCGGAGATTCAAATCTTCTCCGAGCAAATTACGCGCTTTTTGTTAAGTCAGGGCGCAAAGTTAATTATGGTGGCGTGCAATACGGCGTCCGCCGCCGCGTTGAAATTTTTACGCGCCAAGTTTTCAGATGTTCCCTTTGTGGGCATGGAGCCTGCCGTAAAGCCCGCCGCTGAAATCACGCGCACGGGCAAGGTTGGCGTTTTGGCTACGCCCGCCACTTTTCAAGGAGCGCTGTACGCTTCTGTTGTGGAGCGCTTTGCTTCCGGCGTGGAATTGTTTCAAGATACTTGCCCCGGCTTGGTGGCTCAAATTGAAAAAGGGGATTTAACTTCCAGCGCAACCCGCGCCATTTTGTTGAAGGCGCTGACTCCCATGTTGAAAAAAAATATAGATACGGTGGTGTTAGGCTGCACGCATTATCCGTTTGTCATTCCGTTAATTCAAGAAATTGTCGGCGCGGAGGTGCGCGTGATAGACCCTGCGCCTGCGGTGGCGCGGCAGGCGGCGCGTTTGTTGGAGATGCGCGGGTTAAAATCCCCTGTGGGCGCGGCTGTGTCTTTGCGGTTTTTTACCACCGCCGATTCTTCCGCGCTGCGCCGCGCTTTGCCTCTGTTGTTAGGCGAGGATGGCGAAGCGACTCAAATTCCAGCGGAAGCGTTGCGGTAAATTCATCAAAAAAATTGAAAGAGAATCGAGGCGTTTATGTTTGAACTTTCTGATAGCGAAATTTTATCTTTCACCAAAGAGCATGTTTTTTGGACGTGGTCGGCTCAAGCCAAAGTGAATCCCATTGCGGTTAAGCGCGCAAAGGGCGCGTATTTTTGGGATGTGAATGATAAACAATATCTTGACTTTAATTCCATGACGATGTGCGTTAATATTGGTCATGGAGACGAGCGCGTCATCAAAGCCATGCAAGAACAGGCGGCAATTTTGCCTTACGCCGCGCCGGGCATGACGACGAGCATTCGCGCGTTGGCGAGTAAAACTGTCGCGGACGCGACTCCGCAGGGGGCGTTGAGCAAAGTTCTCTTCACGTTGGGCGGCGCGGACGCAAACGAAAACGCGATTAAACTCGCGCGCGGCTACACTCATCGGCACAAAATTTTGGCGCGGTATCGTTCGTATCATGGCGCAAGCGCGGGCGCAATGGCAGTCACCGGCGACCCGCGCCGCGTGGCTTGGGAACCAAACCTAATGACAGGCGTTGTGCATTTTCTTGACCCGTATCGCTATCGCTCTACGTTTCACCGCGCCAACCCGAATATCTCCGAAGAGGAGTTTACGCGCGATTATTTGAATCACCTTGAAGAAATTATTCTCTACGAAGACCCGAAATCCATCGCCGCCATTTTGATGGAATCTGTCACCGGCACAAATGGCATTATCATTCCGCCGCAGGGATACATGCAAGGCGTGCGCGCGCTGTGCGATAAATATGGAATTGTGATGATAGCCGATGAAGTGATGAGCGGTTTTGGGCGGACGGGCAAGATGTTTGCCATAGAAAATTGGAACGTCATCCCCGATATTATGACGATGGCGAAAGGTTTAACTTCCGCGTATGCGCCGCTGGGCGCGGTAGCCATGAAGCCGGAAATTGCCGCCGCGTTTGATAATGAAGCCTTTCAAAGCGGGCTAACTTACACTTCGCATCCAATTTCATTGGCGGCGGCGGTGGCAAATATCCGTGTGATTCAAGAAGATAATCTTGTAAATCACTCCGCGCAAATGGGCGCGGTTTTACATCGCCTGCTGGCGGAATTGGGCGAGAATCATCCCTCTGTGGGCGAAGTCCGCAATATTGGTTTGTTTGGCATTATTGAAGTTGTGAAGAACCGCGAAACCAAAGAGCCGATGGCGGCGTGGAACTCGTCCTCGCCGGAGATGGTTGCGCTGCGAAAATACTGCCTCGATAATGGGCTTTTCCTTTATACCCACTGGCACACTATTTTGATTATTCCGCCGCTGATTATTACCGAAGAGCAATTGCGCGAAGGCTTTGCAATTTTGAATCGCGCCTTGGAGATTACCGACCGCGTGGCGCAGGTGAGGCAGTAAGCCAGTGAGATAGGGACCAGTAAAACAGTAAAACAGTGACCAGTAGCTAGTAGCCAGTAAATCAGTTGCGGATAGCGGAGTTCACGCCGCCGCAGAGCAAGACGGAGAACCTCGCAGCAGACGCCGGGCAAGCAGAGTCAGCGGGGGCGGCGGAGGGCAACGCCGAAACGATAGTCGCCACCTGGGGAACGCCAGCGGGCGGAAGAGGTTCACTTTGCGGTGTCCTGAATTGACCAGACAAATTAAATCATGTACAATCGCCCCGTTTTCAAAATGAGGCGCTATGACCATATATAAAATTCTTGTTCGTTTCAACCAACCCGACCCGCGTTCCGCGGGCTTGTTTTCTGACGCGCGCGCTTTGGGGTTTAGCAACCTACAAAGGCTGGAATGTAGCGATTTATATTTCATCGAGGGTCAATTGTCGCAGGAAGAATTGCAACAATTGACCCTTGAACTTTTAAGCGACCCGGTGATGCAAGCCGTGGAAAGTTCTCTTTTGGACTTGCAGCCTGAAACCCACAACATTGTGGAAGTCGCGCTGCGCCCCGGCGTGACAGACCCCGCCGCCGCAGAGATTCTCCGCGCCGCGCAAGAGATGGGCATTCGCGGCATTCATCGCGCCGCTACGGGTTTAAGATTTCAGGTTGAAGGTTTGGATGCTGACGAGACGAATCAACTTGCAAAGCAATTACTCGCCAACCATGTCATTCAACGTTGGAAGTTTGGCAGTATTGAGCCGTCTTTCCCCGAAGAGGCTGAATCCACTGGCGCAACGGAAACGTTGAACATCCGCGCCCTTTCAGATGACGGCTTGCTTGCTCTTTCCAAAGACCGCCGCGCCGCGTTAGACCTTGCGGAGATGAAGGCGATTCAAAATTATTGCGTCAAAGAAAACCGCGACTTGACCGATGTTGAATTTGAAACCATTGCCCAAACATGGAGCGAGCATTGCGGGCATAAGACCTTCAAGGCAAAAATACAAGTGAATCAGGAAGAAGATAATCGGGAGATTAATTCCCAATTGCCTAATTATCCTTCTACAATTGATTCGCTTATCAAAACGTACCTTAAATCTGCCACCGATAAAATCGCCGCGCCGTGGGTTATCTCCGCGTTTGTGGATAACGCGGGTATTGTGAACTTTGACGATGAATTTGAAATCTCTTTTAAGGCGGAGACTCACAATCATCCTTCCGCCATTGAGCCGTTTGGCGGCGCAAATACGGGCGTGGGCGGAGTCATTCGTGACGTGTTGGGCGTTTCCGCAAAGCCCATTGCCAACACGGACGTTTTATGTTTTGGCAAGCAAAATATTCCGTTGGATGAATTGCCCGAAGGTGCGCTTCATCCAAAACGGGTGATGAGCGGCGTGGTGGCGGGCGTGCAGGATTACGGCAACAAGATTGGCATCCCTACGGTCAGCGGCGCGATTCTGTTTGACGAGGGCTACACTGCCAACCCGTTGGTATTTTGCGGCTGCGTGGGTATCGCCCCAAAAGGAAAGCATAAAAAAAATCCGCAGCGCGGCGATAGAGTGATTATTCTTGGCGGGCGCACGGGGCGCGATGGATTGCGCGGCGCGACTTTTTCTTCCATGACGATGGACGCGCAAACGGGCGAGGTGGCGGGCGCGTCCGTTCAAATTGGCGACCCGATTGTGGAAAAGGGCTTGATAGATGTAATTACCCGCGCGCGCGATTTGGGGCTGTATAACGACATCACCGACTGCGGCGCGGGCGGGCTTTCTTCCGCAGTGGGCGAGATGGCTGCCGCCATTGGCGCGGATGTGGATTTGCGAAGCGTGAAATTGAAATACGCGGGGCTTGCCCCCTGGGAGATTTGGCTTTCCGAAGCGCAAGAGCGCATGGTCTTGGCGGTTGCGCCTGAAAAACTTTCCGCATTGCAAGCGTTGTGCGATACCTTTGATACCGAATTAACGGACATGGGCTTTTTTACGGGCGAACATCGGCTTATTGTTCGTTATGATGAAAATATCGTTTTGAACTTGGACAATGAATTTTTACACGAGGGCATTCCGCAGCGGCAGTTGGGCGCGGTGATTAAGAATCAGAAAGTAGGAAATCACGCGGATGCGCTGCTTCCTAACCCCCTAATCCCTAATCACTTGTTTGCCTTGCTTGCTCACCCGAACATTGCCAGCAAAGCGCCCGTCATACGCCTCTACGACCATGAGATTCAAGGCGGAACGGCGGTGAAACCGCTGACGGGAATTCTTTCAGACGCGCCCTCAGACGCGGCGGTGATTAAGCCTGCGGGAACGCGCGGCTTGAAAGGCATTGTTTTATCCAACGGAATCAACCCTGAATATGGCAAACGCGATTCGTACCGCATGGCGCTCGCCGTGATTGACGAAGCGATTCGCAATGCGGTGGCTGTCGGCGCCGACCCGGAGCGCATTGCTATTTTGGATAATTTTTGTTGGGGAGACCCAACGCGCCCCGAAACAATGGGAACATTAATTGAGGCGTGTCGCGGTTGCTATGACGGCGCCATGTTATTTCGCGCGCCGTTTATCAGCGGGAAGGATTCGCTCAATAACGAATATTTGGATGCAGACGGGCAGCGTCACGCCATTCCGCCCACGCTGCTTATCTCTGCGTTGGGGATGATGGATGACGTCACTCAATCGGTGACGATGGATTTAAAAGCGGCGGGCAATTTAATATATAGGGTTGGCGCTTTTGCGCCTGTGTTTGGCGGCTCGCATTTTGGGCTGATTTATGGAGACATGGACGAGCCTATCCCCGCCCTTAGCGAAGCCACGCCAAACGTTTACAAGGCTCTGCACAAGGCAATGCAAGCGGGCTTAATTCGCTCGGCGCACGATATTTCCGAAGGCGGGCTTGCGGTTGCGGCGGCGGAGATGTGCATTGGCGGGCGGCTTGGATTGGAACTCACGCAGAATTTATCCACCCGCGATTTATTCGGCGAAACGACAGGCTGCTTGCTGGTGGAAGTTGCGGCTGAAAACGCCGCTCCCTTTGAATCTGCTTTCAAAAATTTGCCGCATGAAAAACTGGGCTTTGTTACTTCTGATTCTGTTCTCAAACTTAACGCCCAATCTATTGCCATAGATGAACTTGTCAAAGCCTTCAACACGCCCATCTAATCGCCTAATCCCTAATCACCTAATCCCTAACTTATGAAACCTCAAGCCCTTATCTTGCAAGCGCGTGGAACAAACCGCGATGGCGATGTCGCCGAAGCGCTGACCTTGGCTGGCGCGCAGCCGAACATTTTGCCGTTGCGTGAATTACGCGCAGACCGAAAAAAAATTTCCAATTATCAAATGCTCATTGTGGCGGGCGGTTTTTCTTACGCCGATTCTTTGGGCGCGGGCAAACTGCTGGCGCTGGATTTGAATTCCTATTTCCATGATGAGATTGCCGCCTTTGTAGAAGCGGGTAAACCTGTGATGGGAATTTGCAATGGCTTTCAAGCGCTGGTCAAGTCGGGTATTTTGCCTGCTCCGCAAATGGGCGGCGCAACTTTAACCTTTAACGCGCAAGGTCATTTTGAATGCCGTTGGGTGACGCTAAAATCCGCTTCTCAAACCTGCGTTTGGACGAGGGAGTTAAATGACTTGATTGAATGCCCCGTAGCGCATGGCGAGGGAAATTTTCAGGCGGGGGAAAATTTTCCAATGGCGGATTTTCTCGCCCTTGACCAGATTGCGCTTGTTTATACTCGCGTGGATGGTTCAGCGGCAGGCGGGGAATATCCGTATAATCCCAATGGCTCTGTGTATGACATTGCGGGAATTTGCAACCCGCAAGGCAATGTGCTGGGTCTTATGCCGCATCCTGAAAATCATATCCACGCCTATCAACACCCACTGTGGGCGCGCGGCGCGCGCGGACGCGGCGGGCTGGCTTTGTTTCAAAACGGCGTGAAGTACGCGAGTGAAATGTAAGGTTGCAGGTTTAAGGAGCGAGGATGATTTCTCAAAAAGAATTGATAGATTTATTGCCTTTGGCGCTGGACGAGACTCATCTTCCATTGCCAAACAAACAGGTTGGCAAGGTGCGCGACTGGTACGACCTGCCCAACAACGAGAGGCTGCTTGTCACCACAGACCGCCTCTCTGCGTTTGATGTGATTTTGGCGCGTGTGCCTTACAAGGGGCAGGCGTTAAATCAACTTTCGGCGTGGTGGTTTGAACGGACGCGCGACATTATCCCCAATCATCTGATTTCTACGCCCGACCCCAACGCGGCAGTTGTGCGCGTGGCTCAACCGATTCTCGTTGAGGTGATTGTGCGCGGATACATTACGGGCGTGACTTCTACCGCTTTATGGCGGCGCTACTCTTTGGGCGAGCGCGATATTTATGGCTATCATTTTCCCGATGGATTGAAAAAAAATCAAACCTTGCCCGCGCCGATTATTACGCCGACAACGAAGGGCGGCGCAAGCGGACATGATGAGCGTTTGACTTGCGCCGAAGTCGTCTCGCAGGGCTTGCTTAGCGCAAAAATATGGGATGAAGTTCAGGCGGCGGCGCTGGCGATTTTTCAACGCGGGCAGGCGCTGGCGCGCAACTCTGGTTTAATTTTGGCGGATACAAAATATGAATTTGGCATTGCGCCCGATGGCGGCGTGATTCTCATTGATGAAGTGCATACGCCTGATTCTTCCCGTTTTTGGAAAGCGGATTCCTACGAGCTCAATTTTGAGGCGGGCAAAGACCCCGAAAATTTTGATAAAGAATTTGTGCGTTTGGCATACGCGGAAAAAGACTATCGCGGCGATCGCGAAATTCCCGCGATGCCTGCCGCGTTGTGGGCGGCGGCGAGCGAACGCTATATGTCCATTTGCGAAATGCTGACGGGCAAAAAATTTGAAGCGGGGGAATATCCCGTTGAGCCGAGATTGCTCAAAAATTTGGCGGAAGCGGGTATTTTATGAATCCGTTAGTAGTTATCTTAATGGGCTCCAAAGCGGATTTGGAGCATTGTCAAAAAATATCCGCCGCCTGCAAGTCATTTGGCTTGCAAACCGTTTTGCGAATTGCGTCCGCGCACAAGACGGCGGAACATGCCTTAAGAATTTTGCGCGAATACGAGTTGGATTCGCGCCCAAAAGTTTACATCACGGTGGCGGGGCGCAGCAACGCCCTAAGCGGATTTGTGGATGGCGCGGTGAGCGCGCCCGTCATTGCCTGCCCGCCGATGTCTGATTCGTTTGGCGGGGCGGATGTTTTCTCCTCGCTAAGAATGCCTTCGGGCGTTGCGCCCGCGCTTGTGTTAGAGCCTGCCAATGCGGCGTTGCTGGCGGCGAAGATGCTGGGGCTGGTGGATGTTGAGGTTCAGAAAAATGTTCAGGCGAGTCAGAAGCGGGCGGCGGAAAAAATTATAGAGGATGACGCGAGTGTTCAGTAATCCATATTCATTAAAAAATCAGTTATCAGATTCGCCGAAGGAAGAATGCGGCGTGATTGGCGTGTTTGCCCCAAACGAGGATGTGGCGCGGATGGCGTTTTTTGGGCTGTATGCGCTGCAACATCGCGGGCAAGAGGCGGCGGGGATTGCGGTGTCGGACGGGCGCGGCATGTCCATTCATAAGGGCGTTGGTTTGGCTTCGCAGGTCTTTGTTTCTTCCGCCATCGAAAAGTTAAAGGGACATTACGCCATTGGTCATACGCGCTATTCCACTACTGGCTCGTCCTCCGAGCGAAACGCGCAGCCTTTTATGATTGAGACGATTCACGGTCCGCTGGCGCTGGCGCATAATGGCAATTTAGTCAATTCGGCGGAGTTGCGCGATGAGTTGATGGAACAAAGCGTGGGGCTTTCGTCTTCATCGGATACCGAAGTGATGACGATGATGCTGGCGCGGAATAGAGGCAAAACTTGGGAGGAGCGCATTAAGTATGCCATGCAAAAATGGCGCGGCGCGTATTCGCTGGCTATCTTAACGCGCGATGGCGTGTACGCCGTGCGCGACCCGTGGGGCTTTCGTCCGTTGTGCATTGGGCTGTTGCCGAGCGGCGGTCATGCGGTTGCATCTGAAACGGGCGCGCTGCACACATTGGGCTGTGAGGCGATTCGTGACGTGAAGCCCGGCGAGATTGTGGCGCTTTCTAACAATGCGCTGACGGTGACGCAGGCTCTCCCGCCCGTGAAGCCCTCCGCGATGTGCGTTTTTGAGCATATTTATTTTGCGCGCCCCGACCAAGTGTGGGATGGCATTGGCGTTCATCAGGCGCGGCAAAGGCTGGGCGAGGAGTTGGCGCGGGAAGCGCTTAACGGATATGAAACAGATGTGGTCATTCCCGTTCCCGATTCGTCTGTGCCTGCGGCGATTGGGTTTTCGCGTGTGAGCGGAATTCCATATAACGATGGCTTCATCAAAAATAGATATGTGGGGCGCACTTTTATCGAGCCGACTGATTCGCTGCGTAAGCGCGGCGTGGCGTTAAAATTCAATGTGATTAATGAAAACGTGCGCGGAAAGCGCGTGGTGATGATTGACGATAGCATTGTGCGCGGCAACACAACGGGACCTCTAATCAAACTATTGCGGAACGCAGGCGCAAAGGAAGTTCATGTGGCGATTACCTGCCCGCCCATTATGCACCCATGTTTTATGGGCGTAGATATGGGAACGTATGACGCTTTAATTGCCCATCAAAGAACAGTGGAGCAGATTCGAGATTTTGTTGGCGCGGATAGTTTGCATTATTTATCTGTGGACGGCATGATGCGCGCCATTGGGCGCAGCGAGGGATTTTGTCAGGCGTGCTTTACGGGGAAATATCCTGTTGAGGTTAATGTCGGCACGGTCAAGACGGGTTTTGAAAAAGGCGGCAATTTGTAGTTGGAGAATGAAAAGAATGAACGCTGTAAATGTTTTAATTGTTGGCTCTGGCGGCAGGGAACATGCGCTTGCATGGAAGGTCGCGCAGTCGCCGCGTTTGAATAAACTTTATATTACCCCTGGAAACGCGGGAACGGCGCTTTGCAGCGCAAACGTAAACTTGGACGCGGACAATCACGCGCAGGTTGTTCAGTTTTGCAAAGATGAAAAAATTGATATGGTCATCGTTGGCTCAGAAACGCCGCTGGCAAACGGGCTGGCGGATTCGCTCTTGGCGGGGGGAATTCGCTGTTTTGGTCCGAGCAAAGCAGCGGCGCGGATTGAAGCGTCTAAATCGTTTGCAAAAGATTTTATGACGCGGCATCATATTCCAACGGCGCGTTACGCCTCCTTTTCAAATTATGCGGACGCGCTGGCTCACCTTGAAAAAATAGATTATCCCATTGTGATTAAGGCTTCTGGTTTGGCGGCAGGCAAGGGCGTTATTCTCCCCGAATCTTTGGAAGAGTCAAAATCCACGTTGGAAGCGATTTTCGTTCAAAAGATTTTTGGCGCGGCGGGCGGCGAGGTTGTCATTGAAGAGCGCTTGCGCGGCGCGGAAGTTTCGCTCATGGCATTTACGGATGGCAAGACCATTATCCCCATGCTGCCCGCGCAAGACCACAAGCGAATTTTTGACGGCGATGGAGGCGCGAACACGGGCGGGATGGGCGCGTATGCGCCCGCTCCGATTTTCACCGCCGACTTGATGAACGAGGCGTTGGAATCCGTTTTGCGCCCCGCCGTGAACGGTTTGCGGCAAGAGGGCTTTCCATTTGTTGGCGTTTTGTACGCGGGCTTAATGCTGACCGAAAATGGTCTGCGCGTTTTGGAATTTAACTGCCGCTTTGGCGACCCAGAAACGCAGGCGCTTCTTCCGCTGTTGGAAACGGATTTATTAGAGATTGCAGATGCGTGCGTGAGCGGAACATTGGCGGATGTAAACATCCGCTGGAAAAACGGCGCGGCGGTTTGCGTCATCTTGGCAAGCAAAGGCTACCCCGAAAAATCGGAGACAGGCAAGCGAATTGCTTTTGCGCCGTTGCCTAATGAGGTGGTTTGTTTTCATGCTGGCACAAAGTTGGACGGCGGCGAGGTCTTTACCGCAGGCGGGCGCGTCTGCGGCGTTACGGCTTGGGCGGCGAATATTGAATCGGCAGTTATGCAAGCGTATGAAAGCGTTGATAAAATTTCGTTTGAGGGGATGCAGTATCGAAGGGATATTGGGAGAAAGGCGCGCTGAGCGGATGAACGGATACGCGGATGTACTCAACGGATGAAGAGCGGATGCGCGGATGTACTCAACGGATGAAGAACGGATGGATAAACAATGGCAAAGCAGAAACCTGGGTTTGTTAAGACAAAATATGACACGTTGACTTATAAAATCAACGGGCTGGCGATGCAGACGCATAATGAACTTAAGCCAGGTCATCGTGAGAAAATTTACCAGACTCGCCTGGCTGATTTGTGTCGCAATGCTGGTTTGGAAGTGGAAGTTGAAAAACGTGTTGAAGTTTGGGTCGGCGATACGTTGGTTGGATATATGTTCCCCGACTTGTGGATAGAAAATCGTCTAATTGTTGAATGTAAAGCGTTTTCGCATCAACTTACCAATGATGAAATTTATCAAGCTGTGGCGTACCTTGCCGCGACTGGCACAGAGGTGGGAATGCTCTATAACTTTGGGCTTTCTCGCCTTGATTATCGCCGTATTTTTCCGCCATCAGAAATTCGTGGTTGGCAAAAATCTTTATATCGCGCAACTTGGGTTACGCCAGGCATGTCGCTTCCTCCGCTTGATTCTGACGAGTCGGTTGCGCCTATCCGTTTTGTTGTGCAAGGCACGGATAGAATTGTCGAGATACCCATCCGTTCATCTGTTCAACATCCGTTGAGTACAGAGTCCGCTTACGAAGATTCTGGCGTTTCCATTGACGCGGGCGCGCGCGCCGTTGAATTGATGAAAGGCGCGGTGCAGTCCACTTACACGCCGTCCGTTTTAGCGGGCATTGGTTCTTTTGGCGGCTTGTTTGACGCATCCGTTCTAAAAGAGTTTGACAAGCCCGCTCTGGTTGCTTCCACCGATGGCGTTGGCACAAAGGTAAAACTAGCGGCGGCGCTGGGGCGTTATCACGGCATTGGGCAGGACATCGTAAATCATTGCATCAACGATATTCTTGTGCAGGGCGCGCGCCCTTTATTTTTTATGGATTATTTTGCCGCGTCTAAATTGAATCCTGAAATTACCGCGCAAGTAGTCACGGGCATAGCGGATGCCTGTCGTCAGGCAGGGGTGGCGCTTCTGGGTGGAGAAACCGCAGAAATGCCGGGCGTATATCTCCCCTCCGAATTTGATATTGCGGGGACAATCGTTGGCGTAGTAGAGCGCGAGAATATTCTGCCGCACAACAATCTCCAAGCAGGGGATGTACTCATCGGGCTGTCTTCTTCGGGTCCGCACACCAACGGGTATTCTCTGATTCGTAAAATTTTTTCCGATACGCCGCTGGAAGACAACACCCCAGAACTTAATAGTACGTTGGCGGACGCGCTGCTTACTCCGCATCGCTCCTATTTATCTGTGCTTTATCCTTTGCTTGCTCACGTCAAAGCGCTTGCCCATCTTACGGGCGGCGGATTTATTGAAAACATTCCGCGTGTTCTACCCAATGACCTAGACGCGGTCATCCATCTTGACGCGTGGACTCCTCCTCCGCTGTGGAGTTTTATTCAGCAAAAAGGAAATGTTGCCACGCAAGAAATGTATCGCGTTTTCAATATGGGAATTGGCATGGTTGTCATTGCGGACAAAACCGCCGCCGCCGAAATTCAAAAACTGATTCCCGAACCTACTTTCATTCTCGGCGAACTGGTTCAAGGCGAAAAGAAAACCCGCCTGCTTTAATTTGTTCATCCGTTCTTCATCCGTTTTATATCCGTTGAGTCCATCCATTGAGTACCTCCGTTCATCCGTTCTTCATCCATTGAGTACCTCCGTTCATCCGTTCTTCATCCGTTGAGTACCTCCGTTCATCCGTTCTTCATCCATTGAGTACCTCCGTTCATCCGTTCATCATCCGTTGAGTACCTCCGTTCATCCGTTCATCATCCGTTGAGTACCTCCGTTCATCCGTTCATCATCCGTTGAGTACCTCCGTTCATC